>ERZ773188.2947-NODE-2947-length-15259-cov-7.549526_pt1 | contig 15259 bp, 11 predicted proteins | sample MGYA00581011_ERZ773188 | MGnify/ENA primary metagenome ERZ773188 (study PRJEB29015, sample SAMEA2737798) | human gut metagenome | biome: human gut; feature: human-associated habitat; material: faeces | place: China | collected 2012 ...
GTGTGCGCACCGGAAGCCAGTGCATCAGGCGCAGCACGCCGTTGACATGATCGTCATGCGGATGCGTGAGCACGAGCAGGTCGAGGCTCCGCTGCCCCTGCGCGAGCAGTTTGCGCGCCGCAAGGTCACCCGGATCCTCCGCGGTGAAACGGCCGCCGCAGTCCACCACGGCGCAGGCCCGCCCACTGGAAAACACGATGCTCTGCCCCTGGCTGACATCGAGCGCCGTCACGGTTGAGGTGCGCTGCATCTGCACGGCATTGACCGTCAGCACCGCACACAGCGCCAGCACGCTGCATGCAGCTGGAATCCAATAGCGTACCTTGCGCCGGCGGGAGATCAGCCACGCCGCGCCGAACATGGCGTATACCAGCACAAGCCACCAGACGACCATGCGGTTGCCGGTGAAAAGCACCGCGCCCGGAAGTTTGGAGAGCAGCTTTGCCACTGCGAGGATATAGCGCAGCGGCCATGCCGTCACCCATGCAAGGGCCATGCCGCCCCATGCCCAGACAAGGCCGAGCAGCGCCGCGAGATAGCAGCCGATGAACGCAGCCGGCAGCAGCCACAAAATGAGCAGGTTTGTAACCGGCGCGATGAGCGAAATATTGCCGAAATGCAGCGCCGTAAGCGGCACGGTAAACACCATGGCGCCGACGGAGCTCGCCGTTGTGGCACTGAAAAAGGCGCGGATCTTTCGCCGCGGCCGCGAGAGCTTTGTATCAGTGGGCAGCAGCCGCGCATCAAGCGCGCGGTGCAGCGCACCGGAGACACAAAACAGGCCCGCCATGGACGCAAACGAGAGCTGCAGACTGATGCTCGCCGCGGCAAACGGGTTGGCCGCGAACAATATGGCCAGCGCGGTCAGCAGCGACGTCGGCGGATCGTTCTCCCGCCCGAGCAGCGGCGCAAAGAGCAGCAGCGCCGTCATAAATGCCGCGCGCAGTACCGACGGGCTGCACCCTGCCATGACGACGAACACGACCATCAGCGGCAGACCAATGATGGCCGTCGTGCGCCGGTTGCCGGTGAACAGACGCAAAAAGCCCAGCAGGAACGCCAGATGCAGGCCGGAGACCGCGACCGTGTGCATGATGCCGGTCGTACTGAGCGGAATGTCGAGATCCTGCGCGTAGAGCGCGGATTTATCGCCGAGCATGAGCGCCTGCGCAAACGGCAGCACATCCGCCGGGAAGGCGGTCTGCGCGCTCGCCTTGAGCGACTGGGCGACGGTTTTCGGCCAGTAGAGCCAGCTGCGGCTCCAGACGCCGGTGCGTTCGAGCGTTTTGTCCTGCACGCTGCCGATGAGGTAAATGCCCTTGGAAATATAGGAGTCCGTCTCCTCCCCGTAGCGCAGCGTGGATGGACGGAGCTTCACGTCCGCCGTGATCTCGTCGCCAGGATGCAGGTCGGCTGCGCCCGCATCGGAGACATAGAGCCGCGCCTTGCAGTCGGGCACATTCGGGCTCGTGAGCACGACGGTCAGACCATAGCTGCGCTCATAGGCAACGGGATACTCCGTCACGCGCGCCGTGACCGTCTGCACATCACCGGAGACGTTCTGCGCGGGTGTCAGGCGCATGGCCGTGGCCGCAGCGTACCACCCGAAGCCGATGGCCGCCGACAGCAGCGCGACCATGACCCGGCGGCGCGTCTGCCCCGGGAGCAGCAGCGTCACGAGCGCGAGCACAACCGCCGCAAGCACTCCGGGCAGCACCCAGCGCGCCGGCAGCAGAAAATGCGCCAGAAAAATCGCAGCCGAAAATCCGCCTGCGCAGTATGCCAGCTTTCGCACGCCGTCTCCCTCTCTTTCTATGGGGACATTATAAACAAAAACGGCAGCGGGAACAAGGCCCGCCGCCGAATTTTGTTGCCTTTACAGCAGCTTCTCTCCCATCGGCGCGCCGCCGAGGACGTGGAAGTGCAGGTGATGCACGGTCTGGCCGGCATCGTCACCGCAGTTGGAGATGACGCGGTAGCCGCCGGTCAGGCCCTCCTGCGCGGCGAGCTTCGCGATGACCTCAAAGCACTTGGCGACCACAGCGGAGTTTTCCGCCGTGATGGCCGCGACCGAGTCGATGTGCTGCTTCGGAATCACGAGAAAATGCACCGGCATCTGGGGATTGATGTCGCGGAAGGCATAGACATCGTCGTCATTGTACAGGCAGGTAGAGGGGATCTCCCCCGCCGCGATCTTACAAAACAGGCAATCGTTCATAATGGTAACCTCCTTACAGTCCCAGCTTGTCCGCCACAAAATCGTCCACAATGGCCAGCGCGTCGTCGATCTTCAGCACCTCGCTGCCGCCGCCCATGGCGGAGTCCGGCTTGCCGCCGCCCTTGCCGCCGGTGACCGCCGACACGGCGCGCACAAGATCGCCCGCGCGGATGCCCTTGGCCACGGCGTTCTTGCCGCAGACGGCCACGAACGTGACCTTGCTCTCCGTCGCCGTCGCGAGCACCGCGACCGTGTCCGGATCCTTATCGCGCAGGAAGTCGCCGAGCTTGCGCAGGTCACCGGCATCGAGGTCGGTGCGCGTCGTCGTGATGACCTTGATGCCGCCGATGTTCTTCGAGGCATAGAGGAAGCGGTCGACGTCGCTGTGCAGGATCTTCTCTTTCATGCGCTCGACATTCTGGCGTGCCTCTTTGAGCTCCGCCGTAAAGCCCTTCGCCTTCGCAATGAGGTCGGCAGGCTTGGCGTGCAGCACCTCGGCCGCCGCGTACATACGGCGGTTGACGGCCTCCATCTCGCGCAGATAGGCCTTGCCGGTGATCGCCTCCACGCGGCGCACACCGGAAGCGACCGAGCTCTCGCCCGTGATGCGGAACGGGCCGATCTTTGCGGTGTTATCCACATGCGTGCCGCCGCAGAGCTCAACGGACTTGCCGCCCATGTTCACCACACGCACGACATCGCCGTACTTCTCGCTGAAGAGCGCCGTCGCGCCGCTGGCCTTGGCCTGTGCCATGGACATCTCGGACACGGTAACGTCCATACCGTCGAGGATCCAGTCGCCGACGATCTCATTGACCCGCTCCAGCTCCTCGGGCGTGATGGCCGAGAAATGCGTCAGGTCAAAGCGCAGACGGTCCGGTTCGACGAGCGAGCCCGCCTGATGCACGTGGTCGCCCAGCACCTCACGCAGCGCGGCCTGCAGCAGGTGCGTGGCCGAGTGTGCACGCATGATCGCCTTGCGGCGGTCGGTGTCGATGCGCGCCGTGACGGTCTGCTCGACCTGCAGATGGCCGGAGTGCATCACGCCGTGGTGCAGGAACTTGCCGGCCTTGTCCTTCTGGACGTCCGTCACCTGGAAGAGCGCGCCGTCGGTCTCAATGACGCCGTGGTCGGCCACCTGGCCGCCCATCTCGGCATAAAACGGCGTGCAGTCGAGCACGAGCACGCCCTGCTTGCCCTCGTCGATCTCCGAGCAGACCTCCCCATCGCAGACGATAGCCAGGATTGTGCCCTGATCGACCGTGTGGTCATGGCCGGTAAACTGCGTCGGCGTCGGATCGAGGCCGAGATCCACACCGGCCCATGCCAGATCGCCGAGCGCCTCGCGCGCCTTTCTCGCGCGCACGCGCTGCTGCTCCATAAGATTCTGGAACGCGTCCTCATCCACGGTCATGTCCTGCTCCTGCACCATTTCGCGGGTCAGGTCGATCGGGAAACCATAGGTATCATAGAGTTTGAACGCATCCGCGCCGGAGAACACAAGCTCGCCCTTGGCCTGATGCTCGGCGAGCAGGTCGGAAAAGATGTGCATGCCGGCGTCGATAGTCTTGGCGAAGTTCTCCTCCTCGTTGCGGATGACACGGGTGATATACGCCTGCTTCTCGCGCAGCTCGGGGTACTGGCACTCGTTTTCGTGCACGACCATGTCCACGACCTGATACAGGAACGGCTCGCTGACGCCGAGGAGCTTTCCGTGGCGCGCTGCGCGGCGCAGCAGACGGCGCAGCACATAGCCGCGGCCCTCGTTCGACGGCAGGATACCGTCCGAGATCATCATAACGGAGGCGCGGATATGGTCGGTGATGACGCGCAGGGACACGTCCGTCTTATGGCTGTCGCCATAGTGCGCGCCGGTGATCTCGCTGACCTTGTGGGTGATGTTCATAACGGTGTCCACATCGAAGAGCGAATCCACTCCCTGGCAGACAACTGCCAGACGCTCGAGGCCCATGCCGGTGTCGATATTCTTCTGAATGAGGTCAGAGTAGTTGCCGTTGCCGTCATTGTCAAACTGGGAAAAGACGTTGTTCCAGACCTCCATATAGCGGTCGCAGTCGCAGCCGGGCGCACAGTCCGGCTTACCGCAGCCGTATTCCTCGCCGCGGTCAAAATAGATCTCCGAGCAGGGGCCGCACGGGCCGGAGCCGTGCTCCCAGAAGTTATCCTCCTTGCCGAGGCGGGTGATACGGCTCTCGGGGATACCGATCTCGTCGCGCCAGATGTTGAACGCCTCGTCGTCCTTCTCATACACGGACGGATACAACCGCTCGGGGTCGAGGCCGACCCAGTCCGGGCTCGTCAGAAACTCCCACGACCAAGCGATGGCTTCATGCTTGAAGTAGTCGCCGAAGGAGAAGTTGCCGAGCATCTCAAAATACGTGCCGTGGCGCGCGGTCTTGCCGATGTTTTCAATGTCGCCGGTGCGGATGCACTTCTGGCAGGTGCAGACACGGTGGCGCGGCGGCTCCTTGTCGCCCTTGAAATAGGGCTTCATCGGCGCCATGCCGGAGTTGATGAGCAGCAGGCTCGCATCATCCTGCGGGATGAGCGAGAAGCTCGGCAGGCGCAGGTGCCCCTTCGTCTCGAAAAAGCGCAGGAACATCTCGCGCAGTTCATTCAGACCATATGGTTTCATAATCATCTATCCTCCAATTCAAATTCTCATGCTTCACTCTTTTTGCAGCCGCTCGGAAAGGCTAGGCGCGTCCGCGCGGTAAAACTCCAGCTTGCCGCAGTGCCTGCAGGCATAAATATCGACCTCCAGCGCACCGGAAAAGAGGTTGGACAGGGGGCCGGTCAAAAAACCGTATTGCCCGAGCTGCAGGGATTCCTGCCCCAGATGCTCCATCTCACTGTGACAACGCAGACAGTCCATAACACGTCTCCTTTCAAAAAAAGATGCCTCCACCCCATGGACAGGGGCGAAGGCATTCGAGCATTCACGGTACCACCCTGATTGCCGCTCACGCGGCGTCTCAAGTCGTCCTTAACGCGGACAGACGTCCCGGTCGTCCCAGGCCGCTCCGGAGCGGCCGCCATGCTGCCGGTCGAAGGGCTTCCACCGTCCCCTTCTCTCTGCTGACCGGGTGCTGCACAGCTTTTCTCCATCAAAGCGTTATGTTCTGGATTCTTTTATTTTACCACATTCGAGCCGGATGTCAACCGTTTCGGCGGGTAATTTCCGCCGCACAAGCGACAAAGGCGCTGCCGTGCACGGCAACGGCATGGTAAAGCGCTGCATCGGGTGCGGCACGGTCTCAAGCGCCTCGCCGTCCCCGTCACGCAGGTCCTGCGCCGTAAAGGTCACAGGCGCATCGGTGCTCGTAATCAGCTCAAGCGTATCGCCGACGGCAAACTTGTTGCGCTGCGTCAGCACGGCGCGCCCATCGGGCGCAGTGCCCTCCACGACGGCGCAGACCTCCGCCCCGGCAAAGTAGGCGGAGTTTGCCGTATACTGCCCCGGCTGACCGAAATAGAACCCGGTGCTGTACGGCCGGTGGCTGATCTGCAGCACCTCGCGCTGCCAGACCGGGTCGAGCGGACGCCCGGCGATGGCATCATCGAGCGCGTGGCGGTAGGCATTCGTGACCGCGCCGACGTAATAGGCGCTCTTGGTGCGCCCCTCGATCTTCAGGCTCGTGATGCCGGCCGCCAGCAGCTCCGGCAGGTGGTCGATCATGCACATGTCGCGGGAGTTGAAGATGTACGTTCCCCGTTCATCTTCCGTGATGTCGAACACCTGACCCGGGCGCTTGGACTCCGTGAGGCCGTACTTCCAGCGGCAGGGCTGGGCGCAGCGGCCGCGGTTGGCATCGCGCCCGGTGAGGTAGTTCGACAGCAGGCAGCGACCGGAAAACGACACGCACATCGCCCCGTGCACAAACGCCTCGAGCTCCAGCTCGGGCGGCGTGTGGGCGCGGATGGCGGCGATCTCGGCAAGCGACAGCTCGCGCGCGAGCACGACCCGCTGCGCGCCGAGGTCATGCAGCGTCGCGGCCGCCGCCGAATTGACCACGCCGAACTGCGTGCTGACGTGCAGCGCGACGTGCGGCGCATAGCGCTTGGCAAGCGTAATAACGCCGAGATCGGCCGCGATGATCGCATCCACCCCCGCATCGTCGAGCAGCTCCAGATACGCCGGCAGCTGCACCATCTCGTCATCACGCGGCAATGTGTTGCACGTCACGTGCACGGCGGCGCCCTGCGCGTGCGCAAGCTGCACGGCCGCGCGGATGCCGTCCGGCGTGAAATTTTCGGCTCCGGCGCGCATGCCGAACTGCGCCCCGGCCAGATATACTGCATCTGCACCGAAATGGAGCGCCATTTGCAGGCGCTCCAGATCTCCGGCAGGGCATAACAATTCCGGTTTGTTCATGAATCAACCCCGCTTATTGTGAATAACTCTGTTTGGCCACGAACGCCTGGAACTCGCCGTAGTTCGTGAAGAACTTGTGCGTGCCGGACTCGGCGTCGAGCGCGTAGTACAGCGCCTGCGTGCTCGCCGGCGAGAGCGTCGCCTTGATGGACGCAAGGCCGGGGTTCGCGATCGGCGTGGGCGGCAGGCCCTTGTTCTGATAGGTGTTGTACGGACTGTCGATCTTCGTGTCCTCCACGGTGAGCAGACCCTTGTGCTCCGGCAGGACATACATGATCGTCGAGTCGATCTGCAGTGGCATGCCCGCTTCGATGCGGTTATAGATGACGGCGGCGATCATGGCGCGCTCATCGTCGTTGGCCGCTTCCTTTTCGATCATGGATGCGACTGTGACGACCTCCTGCATGGTCATGCCGCGCTCGTCCGCCTTTTCGAGCATCTCGGCCGTGAGACGGTCGTGGAAGTTCTCCAGGAACTTATTGATGGCGCTCGATGCCTGCATGCCCTGATAGAACTCATACGTGTCCGGGAACAGGAAGCCCTCAAGGCGCTTGGCATCGCCCTGCATACTCTGGTCGATGAACGAGTAGTTATACGAATAATTGGCTGCCGCGTCCATAAGGTCATCGTACGAGCAGACGTTTTCATCCTCAAGCTTTTGGAAAATCTGCTCCATCGTATAGCCCTCTGGGATGGTGACCTTGGTCGTGACCATGGCACCGGAACCGACCTGCATTTTCTTGACGAGCGCACGATAATCGTAGTTCGTGCTCAGTTCGTACGTGCCGGGGTCGATCTTCGTTTTCGCGTGCGAGACACTGCAATAAAGCTGGAAGAGGCCCTTGTACTTGATGATGCCGGCATCCTTGAGCTGCTTCGCCACATAGCCTACGCTCACCTGATGGCCGGAGCGCTCCTTGGCGTTGCCCTCGGCATCCGTGTACGAAATGGTAACATCCTTGAACTCGGCCTTGTCGAGCGTGACCGTCGCCGTGACCGGCTCTTTGTTGAGCGCGAGCACGTCCGACGCCGCCATCCAGCCGACACAGGCGAGAATGATGCTGATGCTGACGACAAAGGCAAAATAGATCAGGCCGCCAAGACAGCCGCTGCGTCCGGCGCGGCGCGGCACTTCCGGCTCAGCCGGGCGTACAGGGCGCTCGATGGGCTCTGCCTGCACCACCGCCTCCGGTGCAGGGCGCGAGACCGGCCGCGGCCGCACGGCGTGCGTCTGCTGGCCATCCGGGCGCGGACGGACCGGCCGCTGCGGCTGTTCGGCGTGCAGATCCCGAGACTGCTCCGGGCGGGCCTGGGCATGCGGCTGCGCGGGACGGGGACGGACAGGACGCTGCTGCCCCTCCGGCTGCACGGCGTGCGGATGTGCAGCCGCGCGCTGCTGGGCATCCGGACGCGCCGGATGAGCAGGCCGTTGTCCCTCCGGCTGCACCGGACGCGGCTGAGCCGGGCGCGCGGGGCGCTGTCCTTCCGGCTGCACCGGTCGCGGCTGGGCCGGACGCACGGAGTGCTGCTGCCCTTCCGGCTGCACCGGCCGCGGCTGGACCGGACGCGCGGGACGCTGTCCCTTCGGCTGCACCGGACGCGGCTGGGCCGGGCGGCGGGCAGGCTGTGCAGCTGCCGGACGCTGCTGGGCCGGACGCTGCGGACGGGACGAATCCCGCTCATCGCGGAACAGCTCATCAAAGTTCTTAAAGTGATCAGACATGGTTCGGTCTCCCTGTCAACATGGAATTCGTCCCTGCCGCCCGCTTGGCGGAGGAACCCCCCTGCCCCGAGGGGCATAAGATAAGGCGACGGACGGAAACGGCGCCGTTTCTCCGGCTACGCCGGAAAACATCGCGCCAGATCCATGCACCGCGCGGGATCTGGCCACGCAAAAATCAGTTGCGCGGAGAAAGGGTTTTGGTTATGTGCTGCGGAAATAATAATAGCTGTCTCTGGATCATCCTCATTCTGATCCTGCTCTTCTGCTGCGGCGGCTGGGGCAACTGTGGCTGCGAGAACAACAATAACGGCTGCGGCTGCGGCTGCTAACGGGTCGGTATCGATCGGGGCTCCTCCGGGAGCCCCGGTTTTTCCTGTGGGAGCAAAACGCCATCCTCGGTTATGACGGCAGAAACCGGCACATCGTTCCATTCGGCCGGCAGCGTATCGAACAAGAATGCCGCGCGGATCAGGCCGACGGTGCAGCAGTCCACGCACGACAGAAAGCGGTCATAGTACCCGCCTCCGCGGCCAAGGCGCCGCCCCGCGCGGTCATATGCCAGCGCCGGGACGAGCACCAGGTCGCCGGGCTGCGGCAGCATAACCTGCGCGCTGCGCGGCGGTTCCGGAATGCCGTAGCGTCCGGGCACGAGCACACCGTCATAGCGCGCAAACTGCATTCGCCCATCCGGCTGCGTAACCGGAAGCGCGACCGTCTTGCCGCGCCGCCGCGCCTGCGCAAGGATGGCATGCGTGTCCACCTCGGGCACAACGCTGCAGTAGGCAAAGATCCGCTCCGCCGCCTGAAACGCCGGCAGCGAGAGCACCCGCTGCGTGATGCGCACATCGCACGCGGCGTTCTCCGCCGGGTCGCTCTGAGAAAGCCGGGCGCGCAGGTCCGCGCGCAGGGCAGCCTTTTCCCCGGAAATGCTCACAGCGCGCTGCGGATGATGGAGAAGATCTCCTCGTGCTTTTCTTCCAGCTCGCGCTCCGCGCCGTCTTTCATGAACGGCACGACCGTCCAGCCGTAATGCGCGGCAGCGAGGCGGCCGATACGCAGGCAGTTTTCCAGATAGGCCACGTCCTGCTCGTGAATATCGGCCTTGGTGTTGTGCTTTTCCTGCCGGTGCTGCATCCGCTTGAGCGAGGTCGGCAGGTCGACATCCAGATAGAGCACCAGATCCGGACGCGGCAGGCCCATCTTGCCATACTCCAGATCGTACAGCCAGTCGAAGAAAGCCGGCAGCTCCGCCTCCGGGAGCTTGGAACCCTGATGGATGGCGTTCGAAGTCGTGTAGCGGTCGGAGAGGATCAGGCCACCGTTTTCATAGATCTCGCCCCAGTCGGTGCGGTAAGACGCATAGCGGTCGACCGCGAAGAACGTGGACGCGGCATACGCATTGACATCCGACGGGTGCGCGCCGAACGCGCCGTTGAGATACATGCGGATGAGCGCCGACGACTCCTGGTCGTAGCGCGGAAAGACGATGTGGTGATAGGCCATGCCCATCTCGTCAAAACGAGCGCACAGGCGGCGGTACTGCGCGGATTTTCCGCTGCCGTCAATGCCCTCCAGTACAATCAGTTTACCCTTCGCCATGGTGTTTCTTCCCCCGGAGTTTGCAGCCGATGGCCGCAAACAGGAATTTCGGCAGCTTCATCATGCGGCCGATGCGCTTCGGCTCCTTGAGGAGCCGGTAAAACCACTCGAGCCCGAGCTTCTGGAAAAACTTTGGGGCGCGCTTGACATTGCCGGCGAACACGTCCAAACTGCCGCCGAGTCCTGCCATAAGGCCGACGCGCAGCCGCGGTGCGTTGCGCTGCATCCAGAGTTCCTGCTTCGGCGCGCCGAGGCACACGAGCAGCAGATCCGGCTGCGCGGCGTTGATTTTTTCCACCACGGGGTCATCATCCTGAAAATAGCCGTCGTTCGTCCCGGCGATGACGAGGCCGGGAAAGCGCGCGCGCATTTTCTCCGCCGCCGCATCTGCGACACCGGGCTTGGCACCGAGCAGGAACACGCTCTTGCCCTCCTGCCCCATCTGTGCCATCAGCGCCGAGGCAAAGTCGATACCCGGCAGCTTTGCGCGCAGCGGCGTGCCGAGAATTTTTGCGCCGTAGATCACGCCGATGCCGTCCGGCAGGACAAGGTCCGCCCCCTGCACGGCCTGCATGGCCGCAGGATCTTCGCGGCAGAGCATCACAATCTCCGGATTCGGCGTGACGACATAGGCCGCGCGCCGCTCCGCCATCAGGTCGCGCGCACGCGCGACCGCTTCATCCATCGTCAGGCTGTCAAACCCGACGCCCATTACGTCAATTCGCATGAAAACCTGTTTCCTCCGTTATACCTGGGCAAAAACTTCGCCGATCTTCTCATGGATGATGAGATTTGCCTGATCGTCATACGGCGTGGCGCTGCGGTTGATGAGCACCAGCTTATTGCCCCGGTAGTAATTCAAAAGTCCGGCTGCGGGGTACACGGCCAGCGACGTGCCGCCGACGATGAGCACCTCCGCCTCGCGGATGTAATGGACTGCCCTGGACACGACATCGTCGTCCAGGCACTCCTCATAAAACACGATGTCCGGCCGGATGATGCCGCCGCAGTCACAGTGCGGCACACCGGTGCCGTGATTGACGCGCTCCGCCGGATACGGCCGGCCGCAGCGCATGCAGTAGCAGCGGTGGATGCTGCCATGCAGCTCGAGCACATTTTTGCTCCCGGCCGCCTGATGCAGACCGTCGATATTCTGCGTGATGACCGCCTGCAGCTTGCCCTCGCGCTCCAGCTCCGCCAGGCGCAGGTGGGCGCGGTTGGGCCCGGCCCCGTCAACGACGAGCTTGTCACGGTGGAATTTGTAGTACTCCTCCGGATGCGCCATGAAGAAGGAGTGGCTCAGGATCGTCTCGGGCGGATAATCATATTTCTGGTTATACAGGCCATCCACACTGCGGAAATCCGGGATGCCGCTCTCGGTCGAGACGCCGGCACCGCCGAAAAACACGATCCGGTCGCTGCCGTCGATCCACTGTTTCAGCTGCTGAATGTTGTCCATGGACACTGCCTCCTGTTACACTGTCCCGCAAATGGGGCATTTTTATCATACAACGCTTCGCGCGCCCGGTCAACTTTGCGCAAGCAGAAAGCGCTCAATCGCCTCGGCCACACCGTCATGGTCACAGTCGGGCATGACGTACCGTGCCGCGTCCTTCACGTCCGCGATGGCGTTGCCCATCGCGAGCGGCAGACCGGCGTCCCGCAGGAGCGGGCGGTCGTTTTCCGAATCGCCGATGGCGATCGTGGCGCTGATGGGGATGTTCAGACAGCGGCACAGCGCCTGCAGACCGCTCCCCTTATCGACGCCGATGGCGTTGACCTCCACGCCCGCGCTCTCGCACGGGACGACCCAGGCGTGCACATCCTGCACGCGCGCGAGAAACCTGGCGCGCTCGGCAGAATCAACGAAATAAAAGTCCAGCTTCTCCACCGGATAGGGCGCAGCGAGAAAGCGCTGCTCCATCGTCTCACAGGCCGTACAGTGGGATTTGAAATTGTCCACATAGGCATCCATGCCAAAGCGCTGCGGATCATCAAGCAGCTCCGGACGATAGAGTGCCTCGCCATTGGAGAAGATGATCGGGAAGCCGTCGAGCCCCTCGAACGCGCGGACAAGCTCCGCCGCGACATCTGCCGGGAGGTCCTGCGCCGAAATGATCCGATCCTGCGCGCAGTCAGCCACGGCGGCACCGCTGGACGTGATAGCATAGCGCATGGCCGGAAACTGCGCCATGTACGGCACGATCTGCCGGTAGCAGCGGCCGGTCGTCATGACGACGTGATACCCGCGCGCGAGTGCAGCGGTAACGGCAGCCTCCGTGCGCGGTGTGATCTCCTTATTGGAATTGAGCAATGTGCCGTCCATATCGACGGCGATGAGCTGATATGCCATGGGACGTTCCTTTCTGCACAGTTTCACAGTGTATATTGTACCCGTTTCACACCGCCCTGTCAACCGGACATGCGGGACTTGAACCCACACGCCAAAGCCGCTATAATGGCGGCAGACCGATTTTTAAGGAGTTACCGCCATGTATGTTGACCAGAATTTATATCACGGCCGCCCAGCAAGCGGGCAGCGGCTGGACAAGGAGCTGCGCTGCTATGACCTGCTCGACCGGCTGGGCCTCACCTATGACTGGGCCGATCACGACGCTGCCGACACGATCGAGGCCTGCGCCGCCGTGGAGGACGTGCTCGGTGCCGGGATCTGCAAGAATCTCTTTCTCACGAACCGGCAGCAGACGGCATTTTACCTGCTGCTGATGCCGGGGCACAAGCCGTTTCGCACGAAGGATCTCTCGCACCAGATCGGCAGTGCGCGGCTGTCATTCGCAGCGCCGGAGCATATGCTCGAGCTGCTGGACATCACGCCCGGCTCCGTGAGCGTGCTGGGGCTGATGAATGACCATGACGGGCGTGTGCGTCTGCTCATCGACCGCGACCTGCTGAAGGATGCGTATCTCTGCTGCCACCCGTGCATCAACACATCCACACTCAAGCTGCGCATGGCGGACGCTATCGATGTACTCATCCCCGCCATGAAGCACGCACCAACGTATGTGGATCTGCCGGTATACGAACCGCAGGCCTGAAAAGGCAAAGAAAAATCCTGCATCCTCGGATGCAGGATTTTTTGGTTGCATTAGTAGTAACGCTTATTCTTGTTCTTGCGTGCAGCCTCCGACTTTTTGCGGCGACGAACGCTGGGGCTCTGGTAGTACTCCTTGCGGCGCAGATCAGACATGACGCCAGCCTTGGCACAGCTGCGCTTAAATCTCTTGAGCGCGTTGTCCAGAGACTCATTCTCCTTGACGTAGATTTCAGACATTTTATTCCCTCCCTCCAAATACGCCTTGCGGCGCTTCAAGGGCCATCATGCATGGCTTTAGCGTTAATATTATAATTGCAATGATCGCAGATGTCAAGATGAAGTTAGGCCTTCGGCTTCAAAATCAGGTTGACGAGCTTGTTCTGGACGTGGATGACCTTCACGATCTGCATACCGTCCATCTGGCGCTGGACCTTATCGAGCTGCAACGCCGCTTCGACGACGGTCTGCTGGTCGCTGTCCTTGGCCACGGTGACGGTGCCTTTGAGCTTGCCGAGCACCTGCACAGCCATGGTGACGGTCGTTTCGACCGTCTTGGCCTCGTCATAGCTCGGCCAGTCACACTGGCAGCACATCTTGCCGTACTTGGCGGCAAAGCCGAGCCGCTCCCAGAGCTCCTCGACGATATGCGGTGCAAACGGGCTGAGCAGGAGCAGCAGCTGCTCCATGTCGCCCTTCGTGCAGCCGTTGGCGGCAAACTCGTTAGCCATGGTCATCATGGACGCGATGGCAGTATTCATCTTCAGCTCGTCAATGTCCTCCGTGACCTTCTTGATGGTCTTATGGATGATCGCCTCATTCTTGTCCGAAATGGCCAGATCGTCCGTGCAGCTCTCCGCCAGATTCCAGACGCGGTCGAGGAAGCGCTTCGAGCCCTTGACGGCCTCGTTGGACCAGGTGACAGCCTTCTCAAAGTCGCCGATGAACATGATGTGCAGACGCATGGTGTCCGCGCCGTACTGGTCGACAATGTCGTTGGGGTTGACAACGTTGCCGCGGGACTTGGACATCTTCTCGCCGCCCTCGCCGAGGATCATGCCGTGGCTTGTGCGCTTCTGATACGGCTCCTTGGTCGGCACGACGCCGATGTCATACAAAAACTTGTGCCAGAAGCGGCTGTAGAGCAGGTGGAGCGTGGTGTGCTCCATGCCGCCGTTGTACCAGTCGACCGGGCTCCAGTAGTCCAGCGCCTCCTTGGAGGCGAGCGCTTTGTCATTGTGCGGATCCATATAGCGCAGGAAGTACCAGCTCGAGCCGGCCCACTGCGGCATGGTATCGGTCTCGCGCTTGGCGGGGCCGCCGCACTGCGGGCAGGTGGTGTTGACCCAGTCGGTCATCTTGCTCAGCGGGCTCTCTCCGTCATCGGTGGGCTCATAGCTGTCCACCTGCGGGAGCACGAGCGGAAGCTGATCCTCCGGCACCGGCACCCAGCCGCACTTCTCGCACTTGACCAGCGGAATCGGCTCGCCCCAGTAGCGCTGGCGGGAGAAGACCCAGTCGCGCAGCTTGTAATTCACCTTGCGCTCGCCGACCTTGTGTTCCACCAGCCAGTCGATGATGGTCTTTTTCGCCTGCGCGACGCTCAGCCCGTTGAGGAAGCCGCTGTTGCAGAGCACGCCCTCCTCCACGTCGGTATAGGCCGCCTTCTGCACATCCTCGCCGCCCGAAACGACCTCGACGATCGGCAGGCCGAACTTCTTGGCGAAATCCCAGTCGCGCGTATCGTGCGCCGGAACGGCCATGATCGCGCCCGTGCCGTAGGTCGCCAGCACATAGTCGGAGATGAACACCGGAATCTCGCGGCCGTCAACCGGATCGACGGCCTTGATGCCCTTGAGCTCCACGCCGGTCTTATCCTTGCTCAGCTCGGTGCGCTCAAAATCGCTCTTGCGCGCGGCGGCCTCGCGATAGGCCACGACCTCGTCCCAGTTGGCGATGCGCGCCTTGAGCTTATCGACGGCCGCGTGCTCCGGCGCGATGACCATATAGGTCGCGCCGAAGAGCGTATCCGGGCGCGTGGTATACACGCGGAGCTTCTCGTCGGTATCCTTGATGGCGAAATCGACCTCCGCGCCCTCGCTGCGGCCGATCCAGTTGCGCTGCTGCACCTTCACCTTGTCGATGAAATCCACATCGTCGAGGCCGTCGAGCAGCTTCTGCGCGTAAGCGGTGATCTTGAGCATCCACTGGCTCTTGACGCGGCGGATGACCTCCGCGCCGCAGCGCTCGCACTTGCCCGCCACAACCTCT
>ERZ773188.2948-NODE-2948-length-15258-cov-21.632704_pt1 | contig 15258 bp, 29 predicted proteins | sample MGYA00581011_ERZ773188 | MGnify/ENA primary metagenome ERZ773188 (study PRJEB29015, sample SAMEA2737798) | human gut metagenome | biome: human gut; feature: human-associated habitat; material: faeces | place: China | collected 2012 ...
TATGTGACCGCTTCGGATAAACAGCTTGCATCGGAGGCGAGGAGACTCGCAGTGGAGGAAGACTTTGACAAAGCCATTGACCGGGCAGTGGCAATTGGCATGAATAAAGAAGAAATCTTAGAGGTTGTAAAGCTTATACTTGATGAGAAATAGAAAGGCGAATTATGATAACAATGCAGAATGTCCGAAAGAAATATAAGGACTTTGAACTGGAACTATCTTTGGAAATACCAGAGGGGAGAATTACAGGGTTTGTAGGAAAAAACGGCGCAGGAAAAAGTACGGCAATTAAACTGATACTTGGACTGGTAAAGCCGGATGCTGGAAAGATTTGTGTGTTTGGTAACGAAGGTGGAGAGCTTCCGGCTGCGGTAAAGCAGAAAATCGGAGTATCTTTGACGGAGTCGGGCTTTAGTTCACAGTTTACGGTGGAAGATGTCTGGCATATCCTTGCTAAAATGTATCCTGATTTCCAGAAGGATTTTTTTGACCAAAAATGTGATGTGTTAAAGCTTCCTCGGAAGAAGAAATTAAAAGAATTTTCCACCGGTATGAAAGCAAAACTGAGGGTGTTGACGGCAATCAGTCATAAAGCCGATTTGTTGATTTTAGATGAGCCGACAGCAGGACTTGATGTGGAAGCACGAAATGAAATACTTGATTTGCTGCGTGAATATATAGCGCAGGATGAGAAGCGCACAATATTGATTACATCGCACATTTCCACAGATTTGGAGTCACTTTGTGACGACATTTATCTCATTCATGACGGAAAAATTATTTTGCATGAGGATACAGATGTTATTTTAGAGCAGTATGGCATTTTAAAGGTGGATGAGGAGCAATATAGGACATTAGACAAGACAGCAGTCATAAGAGCGCAGAAAGAAACCTATGGTTACGCCTGCTTTACTAATGACAGAAGATTTTATCAGGAAAATTATCCGCAGATTGTGGTGGAGCATGGTGGAATTGATGAATTAATTCTTATGATGACGGGAGGGTACAGATAATGGCAGGTTTAATAGAAAAAGATATCCGGTTAATGAGGTGTAATAAACAGGCAGTAATTCTCCTTCTTATCATTGGAGTGGTGATAGGGTTACAGAACGAAGCAGTTATCCTGGGGTGGCTGCCGTTTGCAATTAGTATTCTTCTGATAAATACAGTTACCTATGACGAGCTTGATAAAGGATATGGATTTTTGATGACTTTGCCGATTGATGCAGAAATGTATGTGAGGGAAAAGTATATTTTCTGTCTTACAGGAGGAACGGTTTCATGGCTTGTGGCAGCGGGACTTTACATGATACTAGAAATGAAACAACAGATGCCGATAGACATGACTTCCCAGATTCCTATGGTATTGGTGTTCCTGCCGGTTACGGCATTGTTGATTGCATTATTGATTCCGCTGCAGCTAGTATCCGGAGTAGAAAAGAGCAGAGTAGTCATTTCGGGGGTATGCGGTGTAATGGGAGCGTCTGTCATTGCATTTGCGGAGCTGGTAAAGACAAATGTATTAAGTGCATTTTCGTTTTTGAACCAGATGAATGGCTGGATACTTGCAGGAATTGCAGTGGTGGTGACAGTACTTCTCATTTTGCTCTCTTATGCAATTAGTGTGCGGATTATGGAAAGAAAAGAATTTTAGAAAATATATAAGCGGGACATTCATAAAAGAGTGCCCCGCTTATTAACGCATATTAGAAATTATCCCCATTCCAACCCCAGTTAGAAACAGCCTGATATTTTACATATACATGATCTGGTGCAATTCCAAGAACATCTTTAAAAATGTCACATATCTGGCCAGTCAGTTTAGAAAAGGCAGATGGGTTCTCATTGCCGTAAACGCTGACCTCGACCATAGCCATAGGCTCGGCATTGCTTCCTCTGAAGTAGAGCTTGTAGTCAGGTTCAAAGCCGACCATGAGCCAGTTTTCTGACTTGCCGGGAATTGTCTGGATAGCCTGACCTAAACGTGTTTTGATTTCAGATTCCTGTGCTTCTGTAAGAGAAGTGCTTATCTTAGAATTAATAAATGGCATATGTTACCTCATTTCTGCGCCGCAGGCGCGTGTATTCATGTGATGATTATAGCACTTTACATATGTCAAAGAAATATATTAATTGTCAGTACCTTCCTTGATGCCGTGGCGCTCTGCATATCCAGTCAGGATAAGTGTGAGCGCACCGTCGCCTGTTACATTGCAGGCTGTTCCAAAGCTGTCCTGAAGTGCAAATATTGTAAGCATAAGGGCAGTTCCAGTGTCGTTAAATCCAAGCACGCCGGTAATAAGTCCGAGCGAAGCCATAACTGTTCCGCCAGGTACGCCAGGTGCGCCGATTGCAAATATTCCGAGAAGCACGCAGAACAGAATCATAGTTCCGGCTGATGGAATAGTGCCATACAAAATCTTAGATACAGTCATGCAGAAAAATACCTCCGTCAGCACTGAGCCGCATAAATGTATATTTGCAAACAAAGGAATTCCAAAAGAGACCATGTCCTTTCTCAAAACCTTTGATTTGCCGGCACACTGGAGTGCAACTGCGAGTGTGGCAGCAGATGACATTGTTCCAATTGATGTAAGGTATGCAGGACCGTAATGTCTGATTACTTCAATCGGGTTCTTTTTAGAATACAATCCTGCGATTGTGTAAAGCAGAGTCATCCAAATGTAATGTCCGATTAATACAATAATTATAATTTTCAGGAACACAGGAACCTGCTTTGTTATTGAACCTTCGTATGAGAGTCCGCAGAAAGTGAGTCCGATGAAAAATGGAAGAATCGGTATCATGATTCTTGAAACTATCGCAAGCACAATTTTCTGGAATTCTTCAAGAATATTTGAAATCAATTCTGCTTTTGTCCAAGCGGCAGCAAGTCCGACCATAATTGAGAACACAAGTGCGCTCATAACAGGCATTATCTGTGGAATTGATAATTCGAAAACCGCAGCCGGAAGCTCTTTCAATCCATCAGCAGTAGAGGATATTGACAAATGTGGTATCAAAATATATCCGGATGCTGTAGAGAAAAGTGCAGCACCAACTGATGATGTATATGCGATTGTAACTGCAATCAGAAGAAGCTTAGATGCATTTTTGCCCATCTGAGTAATCGAAGGTGCAATAAATGCAATGATTATCAGCGGTATGCAGAAATTAATTATCTGATTGAGAATATATTTCAGAGTTACAACGATATTCAAAATGGCGCGTGAAAATGAATTGCCATCAGTTGAACTTAACAGTAGTCCCACCATGACGCCGGCAATAACACCCACCAGCAATTTGAACGGCAGGCTGCGAAAAAAACTATTTTTCTTCATTTAATAAATCTCCTTCATTGGTGTAGTTAATAAAAATTATAATATAGGCCGGAGAAAATAACAATGGAAAGGTTTGGGGGATTAATATAGATGAGTTTTGTTAATTAGATTATGCAAGTATTTACCAGGTGATATATAAGGGGATTCTCTAAAAAACCAGTAAATACCTGAAGTTAGAGGCTTATTTGTCTCGTGGTAATAAATAAATTAATTGGCTGGTATTTTTGGGGAAAATGGACTAAAATAGGCAATGAGAGATTTAAGCATGATTGAAAAGGCTTAAATTCGTTGGATTAACATTAACATGAGATGTATTGAAATATCTGAAAGCTACCAATTTCCATATCCGCATAATGATTAACATTAACATGAGATGTATTGAAATATGTCTGTAATACTCTCATTCACATTATGGGCGATGATTAACATTAACATGAGATGTATTGAAATAGCAACACACAAAACAAGTAACACACGAAAGGAATGATTAACATTAACATGAGATGTATTGAAATTTTGCACCGACAATATTATCTGCTGTGGCGGTCTGATTAACATTAACATGAGATGTATTGAAATTTTATGCCAACCCCTGCACATATCAGTACACACGCGATTAACATTAACATGAGATGTATTGAAATTTTGGGAAATACCAAGGTTTCCATCGGGGTTCATAGATTAACATTAACATGAGATGTATTGAAATTGCTAAAACTATCATATCCTTGTAGTTCTTCAATTGGATTAACATTAACATGAGATGTATTGAAATGATAGAAGTTGCTTATCAGAACACCGTTAATGTTGATTAACATTAACATGAGATGTATTGAAATTCTCTTAAATACATATTGTATGTGCTACTACTACGGATTAACATTAACATGAGATGTATTGAAATTATATGGCGACACTGACAGCGTCAAAGGCATTAATGATTAACATTAACATGAGATGTATTGAAATATATTAATCAAGGGGCAGGCATGTAAAATTGTTTGGATTAACATTAACATGAGATGTATTGAAATAGCACGAAAGCGAGTAGTAAAGCAATTTAATAGACGATTAACATTAACATGAGATGTATTGAAATACCAATGCAAACTACTGGTAAAATGGCACAGCAGAGATTAACATTAACATGAGATGTATTGAAATAAAAATAACAAATCAAGAATTGTTCTGATTCCTGAGATTAACATTAACATGAGATGTATTGAAATGTTATAACCGGGATTGTAAACTTAGGAGTCACACGGCTTTATTTTGAAGTTTCATAACTACAAATAGCCTATCGCTAATGGTTGTTCCCTTGGGCAGGGAGATAGTTAATACCGCATCGTAAGATGTGAACACTTAAAATTTGCCGACAGCCATTGGCACAAGCCCATAAGTCAGCGACAGAAACCCTTGGGCAAGGTTGGGAATGGTGCATAGTCTTCAAATTCGCATCTGTCGCTGACAAACGGATGAGTGGCATTGGCAACTGAAAGCAATGCGACCCTCGCAAACTTGGAGCGGATTTCTTGATTAAACATTCCGTGTACCAGGTCACTGGGGAGGTATTGACACCAACAAGGGTTTAAATCCCTTGTCATCCACTAATTTTAAAAGGTTAAATTATGAATGAGTATTGTGAGAATTTGATTTCAAATGGAGTTCCTAGCTGAATAGTAGAGGAGGCTTATAAATTTACAATTGAGCCTTTGAAATCAACAGAAGGTTTGGTAGGAATTGATAAGGAAAATAGTGAGCTATATAGAAATGTCATTATCGCAGCCTATATTGAGGGTGCTAGTGCTACATTGGTAAAAGTGCAAAAATATTATGGCGGTGAGGAACATAGTTAGACAATGGAACGAGGCAACTGAAGGATATTCGTACCGCTTCAAAGGTGGAGATATTTTCCTCCGGTTGGTTAAGGCTGATGGTAGTTATGAATTGCGTAACCATATAGGTTATGGTGTTCAAGTAGTCATATGCAAAGACTTGGATGAAGCAGATGCAAAAGCCAAGGAAGTGCTAGAAGCGTTTTTTGAAGACAAAGTTAACATAAAAGTTATTTGATTATGGACTTAGAATTATTGATAGATAAGATAGACTTGAGTCAAGGTGCAAGGCAGATAGCCAAGCAAGCCTTGGAGTTGGGAATAAAATGCCAAAAGGATAGTGCTTGGCATCCGGTAGAAGAATTACCTGAGCACAACAGACGCATTGTCGGTCTGACCAAGGTTCGCAAGCGTTTCAAGCATCTGAATTTCTTGGGCGAGGAATGGTGGAAGAAGTTCACGAAGTCAAACGCCATCTATAAATGGGCTTATGTTGACGATTTAGTTTGATAGTAATCGTAGAAATCCATAATGCTATTTTGTTTTAAATGTTTGCCCCATCACTATATATAATAATGTAGTGGTGGGGATTTTTGTGTTAACGTCAGCAAATTATTTGTCTGTATTATTATAGTATGTTAAATACTAAAAGAAATACATTAAATAGTTTGCATATTTCAAATATTCTTTGTATCTTTGCAATGTAATTAAGAAACAAGGTTATTAATTAAAATGGTGAGACACACCATAAAAACTGTAATAAGAAAGTGGAAAAGAATAATGCTTATGTAGAGGTATTGGTAAAGATTGCCAACCTCATGGGTAGAACAAAGGAGTCTATCCAGATGTCGTCTTCAAATACTCATACGAGTATTACGATGTTTGCCGAAAATAATAGCAAGATTATTGGAAATTGGTATTTTGATGCTTCCGATAGCAAGGAGTTGGTGGATGCTACTTTCAATGGTCTGAAGGCTTTGGTTGAGTCTCTTGAGCACAATAAGAGCAATGACGGACAAGCAGCGTAAGTACATAGAAAGTCTTATCAAGAAAGTGTTTCGTAATGCAGATTCGCAGAGCGAAATACTTTCCAGATTGGATAGGGTTAAGATTTCAAGCCATCAAGCTTCAGTAATGATACATGCATTGAAGCTAGAGTACAACATCGGTCGCTCCGTTCCGGCATATATGTTAATGGCAAACAATCTAAATCCAAGAATGGATGAGTTCTTTAGTATATTAGGGTATGATGGATGACGGATTCGTCAAGAAGAAAAGAAGTTGATATGAAAAAGGTAATTATGATAATTTCCGTTGCCGCCATTTTGGTAGGTTGCAAAGGTAAGGGTACAAGAGTCCAAATCTCGGATTCTGTTGACAAATTCAAGGTCGAGAAATTGTTTGTTGTTGATAGTATAACAGTGTACAGGTTTTATGACCAAGGAAATGCTATCTATTTCACTAACCGGAAAGGTAGGGTAGATGCAATACATTCCAAGTACAATCCGGTTACTCACACATACAATGACGAGGTTAACGAAACTTTATGTGAAGGAGACTAAGCTTATAGAGCAAATATTACTAACGTTTTACCATTTGAAATCGAAGGTAAATTCATTATTGAAGAACCTGTAATTAAGGAGGATGAGCAATGAGTAAAATGAACGTCAAAAAGTCTATTCTAGATGTTGTTAAAGAGAATAATCTAGAGATACTAAAAATTGACCTTTGTGATGAGGGTGCATCAATAGCTAAAGCAGAAAGATTAAACCCGAATTACTGGGGCAAATTATATAGTACACTAGAATCTCTAGATTTTGAGGTAGAATCTATCTTTATGCATGATGAGGTTCGTGGTATGATCTACTGCCAAGATAAAGATACTAAAGAACCAGTATGGATAGAGTCTCGTGGTGATGAAGGAATGTCTTGGTGGGAAGTTAATAGAGTCCCAGACTTTTATAAAGATAGGAAGAATAAGCAATGAGTAAAGTAACTGCGATTAATGAAATCATTGAAAAGAAGAATCTTTTAAGAAAGTGTCAAGAGAAGCATGCTACTTCTGTTAATATTGATGCTATTCTTGTGTGGTTAGACAATATTAAAAAAGAGTTGGAGGATTAATTATGATAGGAGATATAATCTTATTCTTAAAGAAATGGTGGAAGCAAAATATAACTTGTCACCATGAGTATGTCTATAAAGAATTTGGCAGAATCAATTTTGAAGAGTGTCGAAAGTGCGGAAGAATAAAAAATTACATAGGTTAAAATTGAGGAAGAAAACATACGTTCCACCACCTACAAGAGGGGAGAGACGTAAACGTGAAAGAGAACTTAAAAAGAAGAAATATGAGTGATAAAGTTAAATATTTATGGCTTGCTTGTGATAAAGATGGCGAGCTAGTGTTGTTCAAAGATAAACCATTCCGAGATGATTGGTATGGATTTTGGAGTAAGTGGAAAAGTGGTATTGATTATAATTGTAATGATGAGATAACTGCTAGAGACCATAGAAACAAAAGATTTACTATCCCAAGAAACAATATTGATTTATCATGGGAAGATGAGCCTATAAAAGTAAAATTAGTTTTTGAAAAGATAGGTGAATAAAGTGTAGAACTTAAAGGAGAATAGTTATGAAAGAATATGTAATAACGGATGAGTTACGAGAAAAGATTATCAAATGGTTTAATAATATTGCCGAAGAAGCTGATGTTTTAACTACTGGTAACGTCTCACATAAAAAGGCAATGATTAAAGGAATGGCAGCACGCTCTGCTGAGTTTGTCGAGAGATATAGTGTTGGCATTGCTGATGGTGCAAGTGATTTAAAATAATAGCTTATGAAAATAGAAAACATAAAATTCAAGGCAAAGCGTCTTGATAACGGGGAATGGGTAGAGGGTTCACTTACATACTCTCATGGAATAGCGTATATTCATCGTAAAGAAAGTGATGAAGATGATAGATGTTATTTAACTCCTTACAAAGTAATTCCAGAAACAGTCTGTCAGTTCACAGGAATGATGGACGAAGACTGCAATGAAATTTGGGAAGGCGATATAGTGCGTGATAACTATGACCTTTTGTGTATAGATAATCTCTATGAGGTAGTTTATATTGAAAAAGAAGGAATGTTTGCCTTCAAGAGTTTAGATAAAGTTGACAATTTCGAGCCATTTGTTAATTTATTTAAAGCTTATGTTGTTGGCAATAAATACGATAAGGCGGACAAGGTATGAATTACAAAAAGGTACTAACGAGATACATTCAAGGAAGGCTGTCAGAATTGTCTGATGTTGACGCTTATGAACCAAACAAGTTAGCATTAACTAATATGTTGTGGTTTCTTGGCAAGGTAACCAGTAATGAAATGATTGTTGCAAAGCTTAGAATCATGGTTGATGCAGACATTAAAAGAAAGAAATATCTAAGTAGATACGATGGTAATGAATCATTATATGATGATGAGTATTCCAAGGCTGTAAGCACTATTGGAAAGAAATGCTTGTCGTATTTACGAAACGCAAAAAAGGAGGTGCAAGATGAAAATAAGGCAAGCCAAGAAGATTTAGAAAAACCGGAATGATTATTGGTGGTCAAGAAGATATTGGTATAAGTTAGGATTTGACCAATTGCGTTCTAAAGATCATTGAATCACCTAGGCGATAAGTTTAACAAGAAAGAAGTAGCGTATGGAAATTTTATATATAAGTGTTAGTCTTATTTATATATTACTTGCTTGCTTAGACGGGGAAGATGTTAAGCCAAAATGGAAGCAATGGCTAGCTGACAAATTAGGCATCAAACCAAAGATAGAGGTTAGATACATAAAGCCACAAGTTATTAAGCTTCATTCAAGAGTTGAAATGTCACACTTTGAAATGCAATACTATTGCCGTGACAAATCTGGCATGGAGCAATTGAAGAGAAGAGCAATAGAAAGTGTGTATGATGACATTCTCCGGGGAATGAAGGCAAACGAATTGGTTTCCATTTCGCAATATAATGACATTTATAGTAATAACACTATTTATGAGGGGACATGTGAAATTTATAAAAACAAGTAGTATATGAAGATAAGACAAGCTAAGAAGATAATGAAGCAAGTCTATAAAACCCGATATTGGGCTTATAGGCAAGGCTATTATTGTGGCAAGAAGGATGCTGGAAAGCTAGCCGGAGACCATCGTTTGTTAAAGGCTATGCGTCTTACAAAGAAGTGGAAAAGCCGCAAGATACGAAAAGATGTGAATAAAATACAGGAGAAGAATCCGTTCAAACAGAGGGATCTTCAACGTAGTGCTTTTATATTAATGAGATATGGATGTAGCAAAGCTTAATCAGGAAATTTTAGGCGTAGATTTGGAATACAAAAACGTCTATATTGATGCGGAGAACACAAGAATGATACGTGCCAAATTACCTGATTCAAGTTCCGGAAGCCTTTGATTAGGCTACAGCGATTATCCATTCAATCGTCCGGAGCGGATTAGCCTCAGCCCCGAATGGAATTAGGGAGCTACGTTAGGGGTGAATGCATAGGCACGTCAGGATGTCCGTCCAAGTTCTGTCCTCTGCGGTTCGTGGTTAAAAGTGGCGAAAGCTGCGGTGCTGCGGACAAGAAACCACCCCATAACATTGGCGATGGGCGCACAACCACCTTTCGAGGTGAGATTTATTTATTAATTTAAATTGATTTTTATGATTTACGTAAGGAACAAGGAAGGTAAGGCATTGATGCCGACTGAGCGTGAAGGGAGGATAGGCTATCTTCTTCGCCATGGCAAGGCTCATGTAGTCAGCCGTGTTCCGTTTGTCGTTCAGTTGGATTATGAGAGCACCATCTACACACAGGAAGTGAGCCTTGGCATTGATGCTGGCTCAAAGCACATTGGCGTTTCGGCTAGTTCCGAGAAGAAGGAGCTGCTTGCAGCGCAGGTCGAGTTAAGAAGTGATGTTGTGAACTTGCTTTCTACTCGCAGGGAGTTGAGACGGACAAGACGAAACCGCAAGACACGTTACCGCAAGGTTCGTTTTGACAACCGCAAACGAAAGGATGGTTGGCTAGCACCCAGTATTGAGCAAAAGGTAGAGAGCCACTTAAAGGTTATCCGCTTGGTTCATAAGTTACTTCCAATTACGAAGACCACAATCGAGGTTGCTCAGTTTGATGCTCAGAAAATCAAGAATTCCGACATCAAGGGCGAAGAGTATCAGCAGGGTGAGCAAATGGGCTTTTGGAACGTGAGGGAGTACGTCTTGGCAAGGGATGGACATAAGTGTGTTCATTGCAAGGGCAAGAGCAAAGACCCTATCTTGAATGTTCACCATTTGGAGAGCCGCAAGGTTGGTGGCAATTCCCCATCCAACTTGGTTGTTTTGTGCGAGACCTGCCACAAGGCTTACCATCGTGGTGAGTTCGATTTGAAAATCAAGCGTGGTACAACTTTGCGTGATGCGGCGGTGATGAACATTATGCGTTGGTCGGTGTATGAACGAGCCAAGGCTGAGTTTGGAAATGTGTACTTAACCTATGGTTACATTACCAAGCACACTCGCATAGAGAATGATATTGAGAAAACTCATGCAGCCGATGCTTTCTGTATTGCCAAGAACGTACACGCAAGGCGGTCGAGAACTTTCTTTATGTGTCGTTGTGTACCTCGCCATACGAGAGCATTGCACGTTGCGAACCCGAAGAAAGGTGGTATTCGTAGGTCTTGCATCGCTTCGCACAAGATAGGCAAGTCTCGCTTTCAGCGTTTCGACATGGTGCGGTGGAAAGGCAAGGAGTGTTTTATCTTTGGTAGTACGCATGGTAATGTTGTTTTGCGTAAAATTGATGGTGTAAAGGTGCATGAAACGCAAGCTGTGAGTGCCAAAACGATAAAGTTTTTGAAAAGAATTAGAAATAACATTTTAATGGAAGAAAGGACTTCCGAAAGTTGAATAAGTTATGATAGACGATAACAAAATAGTCCTAGATATTCCTAAAGGAATGGAAGTGGACATTGAGAATTGTGATTTAAAAGCTGGTGTTATTAAGCTTAGAAAGAAGGAAATCAGCTATGCGGATGTTTTATCTGCTTTAGCTGGTAAAGGTGTTTGTCCTGCCGATATAAAAGTTCCTGAAATGATTGCTGGAAAGATAATCGCATTAGCTAGGTTAATGACTATAGCTAAGTACTATAATGGAGATTGGAAACCGGACTGGAATTCTCAAGAATATAAGCATAATATCATGCGAACCAACGAATATGGTATTACTTCTTGTGGTAATTATAACGAAGGTGCAATTTACTTCAAGAACAAAGAAGATGCCCAAGCCGTTATTGATAATCCGAATTTCAGAAGCATTCTTGATGCAATCTATAAGGACTAAGGCTTATGAAGGAAATGTTCTTTAAGAGTGTAGAGTTCCGTGAAGTCCAGCATTGGGCTTTCTCGGATGAATACATAACCGCATACGTATCGGTGAATACTGTTCCGAAGATACACATGAGTGTTAATACACCACGTGACGAATATGGATTTGCGAAAGGTAAACCAAAGCGTTACTTTAGAGTGGGGTTAGGGAAATGGCTCACCGAACGAGCGTTTGTTAAGAAATATTTTAGCGAAGAATAAATGAATATAAAAAAGTTAGACATGGAAACTGAAATTAATGTAGTGGCAACCCTTAAGGATAAGCCACAAGGAGTTAAGTTGTATTCCCGAATATGTGGAGCAGTAGAGCTTAAAGAAGTTCTTGATGTACGTAAAAAGAAATCTATTGTGGTTAAAGAACTCAATTCAAGTAACCAACATAGATTTTGGTACGATGGCAAATTCTTTAGAGCAGGTCAATGTGTATTGCAACCTTCTAAGGAAATGGCAGACTGGTCTAAGTTCTCGTGGAAGAAAGGCGATGTATTGGTTTGTAAAGATGTTAACTCACATATTATCTTTGAAAAGTTTAACGATGATACATATACAACTTTCACAGGTAAGCTGTACTATCAAGCAACTAGGGCTGGATATAGTTATACTCATACACGTAATCTTGCTATGACACAAGACTTCGATATTGAAGAAGGTGATGCTGTTCAGACCTACATCAAAACCATCGAGGAAAAATTGGGTGGTAAACTCAATCGTGAGACCTTGGAGATTGAGAAGGCTCAGCCAGAGTTCAAGGATGGAGATATAGCTTTTGCCGATTATGGTAATAGACAAGATGTATTTATAGTATCAGACAAAACTGATTTATATGAAGGTTATAGCTCATTTATTTCTTTAGATTTAAGAGGTTTAACTTTGAGTATGGGTTACAGAACTTGTTTCTTTAAGAAAAACCTTTGTGAACTTCGCCTTGCCACAGAAGAAGAGAAGCAGCAGCTCTTTGACGCTTTAGCCAAGGAAGGCAAACGATGGGATGCTGAGAAGAAACAGATTGTTGATTTGAAGCCCAAGTATGAGTTTAAGCCTATGGACTTGTGTTTGATGAAATACATAGGGAAATACAACAATAGAGGGTGGGAATTGTGCCAATATGCTTATACAGAACATCGTGTATCATCAAGTGGTGAACAACGTGACTTCTATCATGCAGTAGGAGGCGAAATATACGCAGAGTGTATTCCTTATAAAGGCAACGAGCATCTTTTAGGTACAAAAAAATCTAAATAAAATATAACTTCCACGACACAGAATGAGCGAAAGTAAGTTAAGGCTTTATGCCCATATACCTTCTTAGCCCCAGCACAATACTGGTCGTGGAGGTCATTATAAAACTTAAAAATATGATAGACGATAAGAAAATAGAAACTGCAAAGGAAGAAATCTACGAGGATAAATTCCTTGGCTGCGGTGAAATGGTAGAAGCCTTCGAAGATGAAGATAAAATGGAAATGTTCGACAAAGAGGACATCAAAGAAGCTATTGGACTAGGTGCTAAGTGGATGCAAGAAGAATTTCTTAAGAATTTATGGCATCCTGCTAGCGAAGAGCCGAAGAGTCATAGTTACATCATATTTAAAACCACTAACAATAATGGATTTGGAACAGAATACATAGATTGTAGTTGGAAAATACTAGTTAGATGTATGCAAATTACTCAATGGCTTTATGCTGAAGACTTACTTCCAAAGGAAGGAGGTGATGGCAAATGACCGATGCAGAATTTAATAAGTTTGTGCTTATGCTAGAGAATGAAGCGTTTCGGTTTGCAAGAAGTCAAAACGTATTTAAGGAACATCGAGGGGTGATAGAGCAGTCTTTCAAGATAGGAGGGCTGTTCATTCTTCGAGAGTTGGAAAAGTATTTTAATCAAAAGAAGTAAGCGTATGATATTATATGAGAATCAATGTTTTGAGCTTTTAAAAGCTCTGTGTTATAGTGTCCCACAGAATCCAAATGTCGGCAGGTTTGAGATTGCAGATGTGATATTTGACACATTACAAAAAATAAAAGATACGGATATTTAACAGCTTTCGGGCACGAATTTAAAGATAATGACAAAGGAAGAAATATTGGAAAAGGCATCTGATTTTGAGGATGAAGATGAGTTTGTGAAGTGTGATAGATTGCCATTCACTGAAGAATTGTGGCTTTTACATCAGCTAGTGTATATCGGCTTGTCTTGTACCTATACAGGTCGTGGTTATATAATTGAGAAACTTAAAGATTAGTAAAATGGAAGCAAATGATTATTTGAAAGCCATGCAAGCTATGGATGAATTGGATAGACTTGTAACTAGTGTTTATCCGGATAAGTTCAAGTTGGTCTGCAAGAAGCATGGAATAGATGAATGCGAGGCGATGAACATGTATTCGTACTTGCAAAAGATGCAGAAAGGTCAGTCTTGGTTAGTTAGATACAAGCCATTGGAATATCTAGAGCGTGTATTAACACTAGCCAAAGAAGCTTATGCGTCTTACATGAATAACGGCTTGATTCTAAGTATGGTCAATTTTGGTGATAAGTACACAAGAATACTTGTAATCTTTGAGAAAGATGGCGTGAGAAGCCAACTGGAATTTGACCTTAGAGAGCAAAGAACATATGTTGATATAGCGGACTTTATTGGAAATGGTTACTCCATCGTATCTGTTATCCGTCAGTCTGACAATGTTGGCAGCGAAAAGTTTGTTGGAGAAAAGGATGAGCGAAGTCATAGTATTCCTATATACGATGGTGATGTAATGCTTTGTTACGTGAATAAACCGGAATTTTGGAGTTCCGATTGGCGTAATAGCGGACTTTATATTTGCGAGAGCGGCTCATATCATAGATTGCTATACACCCCGAATAAGGGATATGTAAGACACGGAGAGCCTGATGTAGATGAAGACTTCACCCTTGATATTGAGGAAGAATCCTTCAGTAGTTATGTTATGACTTTAGACCAGTCTTGGTATAAGTTGGGTAATGTTTATGCAGGTATAGGCTTTTTGAAGGAGAAAGAATAGAAGAGTTAAAGGAGAGGAATATCATTTCCCCTCCTTTACATTAATCTCCAGCTCGATAGGCTCGCCGCAATAAGGGCAGATGATAGCCGGAGATTGTGGAATGGATGGCTGCTCTGGTTGTAGCTCCTTTGGTGTCTCCTTGTAGAATAGCCTCCAAATTGGCACATCTAGGATTTCGGCAATACGTACCAATGTATCAAACGATGGGTTCGCTTTATTATTAATAATGTATGATACCGATGTTTGAGCCATACCAAGAGCCTCTTGTAAGGTCTTTGACATGATGCCTTTTTCTTTCATTACCTCTTTAATATATAGAGGCACATTGCTTTTCTTGTAATTCATATACGATACTATCTAATGTTTTTGAGTGCAAAGATACGCAATTATACGATATAAATGTATTAAATTTTGTAAAAATACGACCTCTTATTATAAATAAGCGTTAAATATTAGATTAAATCGTAAGTTTTAGGCAAAAACATTTGGGAGATATAAGATAATACCGTATCTTTGCAGTGTCTTTAAGAGATAAAGGCTTTAAAGTTTAACTATTAATTGCTGTTATGCAGCCGAGTCGGCACTCGTAAAACGGTTTGAGGATATGACAACTTCAATTAAGAACAA
>ERZ773188.2952-NODE-2952-length-15248-cov-10.535839_pt1 | contig 15248 bp, 15 predicted proteins | sample MGYA00581011_ERZ773188 | MGnify/ENA primary metagenome ERZ773188 (study PRJEB29015, sample SAMEA2737798) | human gut metagenome | biome: human gut; feature: human-associated habitat; material: faeces | place: China | collected 2012 ...
AACAGGATTTGAACCTGCGACCTCTCGGCCCCCAGCCGAGCGCGCTACCAAGCTACGCCATACTCCGATGTTCATAACTATTATAGTATAACAGAAAAGAGGCTGTTTGAAAAGCCCCGATTTTGTTTTTTTAATGTATACCGCAATGAGGAGTTTTTCAGATGATCAATAAAACGACAGGCAGCAAAACAGATAAGAAAAGGATCGTAAGTTTTGATCTGGATATGACACTTTTAGATCAGGCTACATGGAAGATACCGGACAGTGCCATAGAAGCGGTGGAGATGCTGCGAAAAGACAGTATTATTGTCATCGCCAGCGGCAGAAATATGGATGGAATGGTCAGTGTGGGCTACAAACAACAGATACGGCCAGATGCAGTAATCCATATGAATGGAACCCGTGTGGTTGCCGGGGATGAATTGTTATATGAGCATTTTATGGATAAAGAGCTTTTAAAACGCCTGCTTTCCTATGGGGAAGAAAGGGAAATTGCCGTGGGGCTGACGATCGATGATAAGGATTACTTTGTGAATCCGGCAGAGGTAGAACGGATCGACAAGATCCGCTGGGGAGAGAGCATGCGTAATTTTCAGGATCCCTGGAAAATGCTGGAACTGCCGGTACGCACGTTAGCTTATATTGGAGAAGCGGATCCGGTGTCTGATATGGAGGCACATTTTCCGGAACTTAAATTTCCATTATTTTCCAGCCGGTTAGGGGCGGACATCATAGAAGTACAGGCATCCAAGGCAAATGGACTGGTACGTTTATGTGAATACTATGGAATGGATATAAGCCAGACGGTGGCATTTGGAGACAGCATGAATGATTATGAGATCGTTCAGGCAGCCGGAACCGGGATCGCTATGGGAAATTCAGTCCAGAAGCTGAAAGATACGGCCGATTATGTGACAGATGATATTGCCCAGGATGGAGTCTGGAAGGCATGCAGACATTTTGGATGGATATAGATGAAAATATGCAGCCATGTGTGAGTACAGGAGGAGAAGGAAAATGAATACAGTAAATGGCGGATCAGCGGAGAAAATGACCGTGGATCAGAAATTAGAATTGCTCAGAACAAAGATGAAGGAACGTGGCATGGATGCCTATATGGTGCCTACTGCTGATTTTCATGAGTCCGAATATGTGGGAGATCATTTTAAATGCAGACAGTTCCTGACCGGTTTTACCGGTTCTGCGGGAATTGCAGTAGTGACCATGAAGGAAGCATGCCTGTGGGTAGATGGAAGATATTTTGTCCAGGCGGCAGTACAGCTTCAGGGAACTTCTGTAAAGATGATGAAAATGGGACAGGAAGGCGTGCCTTCTGTAGCCGGATATCTGGAAGCAGAAGTGCCGGAAAATGGCTGTCTGGGCTTTGACGGAAGAGTAGTCAATGCATTGACCGGTATTGATCTGGAAAAGCGCCTGAAAGAAAAAAATGCAAGGATCCTTTGCAGTGATGATCTTATCAATGAGATCTGGGAAGACCGTCCGGCACTGTCCATGGAGCCGGCATGGGCATTACATGAGAAATATGCAGGAAAGACAGCAGAAGAAAAATTAAAAGAGCTTCGTGCAGAAATGAAGAAGGAGCATACAGATATGTATGTTCTGACATCGCTGGATGATATTGCATGGCTGTTAAATATCAGGGGAAATGATATTGCTTATAATCCGGTAGTGCTTTCCTACGTGATCGTAACAGAGGATAAATTGTATCTGTTTGTAAATGAAGAAGTGCTTCACGGAGAAGCATATCCATATATGGATAATTATCATAATATAGATATGCTTAAATATCTGGAAGATTTAGGGACAGAAATACTGCCTTATGATGATATCTATAAAATGGCAACAGATATTACGGGACATAAGATCCTTATGGAGAAGCAGCATATCAATTATGCTTTGTATAACATATTAAAGGATAAGAATGAACTGGTTGATAAGATGAATCCCACTTCTGATGCGAAAGCAGTAAAGAATGAGGTTGAGATTGAAAATGAGAAGAAAGCTCATATTAAGGACGGTGTAGCTGTTACCCGTTTTATCTACTGGTTAAAGCACCATATTGGAAAAGAGCGTCTTACAGAGATGAGTGTCCAGGATAAGTTAGAGGAATTCAGGAAAGAGCAGGAAGGCTATATTGAGCCAAGCTTTGCTACAATCTCTGCTTATGGGGCGAATGCGGCTATGTGTCACTATTCTGCAACAAAGGAAAGTGATACGGTACTGGAAGACCATGGCTTTTATCTGGTAGACTCTGGTGGCCAGTATTATGAGGGAACTACGGATATTACCCGTACCATTGCGTTAGGAGAACTGACGGAGGAAGAAAAAGAGCATTTTACTCTGGTCCTTATAAGCATGCTGCGATTAAAAGAAGTGAAATTTTTATATGGGTGCAGAGGCTTAAGCCTTGATTATGTGGCAAGAGAGCCATTTTGGAGCAGGGGACTGAATTTTGACCATGGAACCGGTCATGGTGTGGGCTATCTGTTAAATGTTCACGAAAGACCAAATGGCATCCGCTTCCGTATGGTGCCGGAGCGGCATGATAATGGTGTTCTGGAAGCTGGAATGATCACTTCTGATGAACCGGGACTTTATATTGAAGGAAGCCATGGTATCCGTACAGAGAACCTGATCCTTTGTGTAAAGGATGAGAAGAACCAGTATGGCCAGTTTATGAAGTTTGAGTTCCTTACCTTTGTACCAGTTGATAAGGATGCGGTAGTGAAAGAGCTGATGACAGAGAGAGATATTGCTCTTCTTAACGCATATCACAAAGAGGTGTTTGAGAAGATCAGTCCGTATATGGATGACCAGGAGAAAGAGTGGTTAAGAAAGGCAACGGCCCCGATCTAAGGGATCGTTTAAGGGACCGTTGCGTCTGCTTCAGGTATTTGTACAGATTGGGAATGCGTTAAAGATGTATCTGCTAAGTTTGATGGACTATTCTGCGTATGGAAGATCTACAATGGTATAGTTATGGTGGATAGCAGGGAGGATCTTGTTTAACAGGTCTTCTGTGCGGAATTTCAGGCTGGAGGTGTTGATACATGGATGACATCCGAAGTAAGGATGGTTCTCCAGGATATCTTTGTCTATGAGCAGCCGGACTTTGTTTTCTGGGTCGTTCATCAGACCGAGAACACTTACAGAACCGGGAGTGATGTTAAGGTACTGTTCCATAAATTCCGGTTCGGCAAAGGAAAGACGGGCGCTGCCGATCTGCTTGGAGAGAGCGGCTGTTTTGAACTTTTTGCTGCCTGGAAGGATCAGCAGATAGAAGGCGGTTTTCTGGGTATTGCGAAGAAATAGGTTTTTGCAGATCTCAATGCCTAAAAGCTTACCTACTTCCTGGCATGCTTCCATAGTGGGTAGTGTGTCATGGTCTGCACGGGTATAGGTGATCCCAAGGGAGTCTAACAGGTCATAGGTGCGTATCTCCTTTGGAAGACGGTCGGTAGTATCTGCCGGTCGGCCAGTGTATATAGTATGGTCAATGTAATAAGAAACGGGATCTTGTGATGTGGATGTTTCGCTCATAAATATCACCTCATTGTTTTAGGATGTTGATAAGTACGATTATAAGAGCGAAGGAATAAATTGTCGATAGGATATGAATGAAAAAGGTGTAAAAATGCAGGAAAAAAACGTGCAGGGAAAGAAAAAACAGGAAAAGAAAGTTCAAGGGAATAAATCCCAGGAAAATAGAATACAGGGAAAACAAGTACAGGAAGGCAAAAATCAGGGAATCCCCAAAAGGGAAAATAAAAGACCGGAAAGCAGAGCAGTGAAAGGGGTAAGGCCAGAGCAGAAGCAAAGGCCAGAGCAGAAACAGAAGGCGGCAAAGTTTGGAAAGCCGGTTCTGAAACAGCAGTCTGGCCAGAACGTGGAAAAGGGAAAGAAGAACGCTAAAAAGAGCATGTGTCCTGTTATGCGTCAGTGCGGCGGATGTCAGATGCTGGATATGCCTTATGCAGAGCAGTTAAAGACGAAAAGAAAGCGTCTGGAAACGTTGTTGAAGGGAATCTGTCCTGTAAAAGACATGATAGGAATGGAAGATCCGTTTTATTATAGAAACAAAGTTCATGCTGTATTTGACAGGGATAGAAGGGGCAATATTATTTCCGGTATTTATCAGGAAAATACCCATAATGTAGTACCTGTGGAGAAGTGCATGATCGAGGACCAGAAGGCAGATGAGATCATTGGCACTATTCGCGGTATGTTAAAGTCCTTTAAGATCCGTACATTTGATGAAGATACTGGTTATGGCTTGCTGCGCCATGTGCTGATCCGCAGAGGCTTTGAAAGTGGGGAGATCATGGTGGTACTGGTAACAGCTTCTCCTGTATTTCCGTCAAAGAATAATTTCGTAAAGGCATTAAGAGAGAAACATCCGGAGATCACCACCATTGTCCAGAATATCAATGGACGGGGAACCAGCATGGTACTGGGGGAAAAGGAGCATGTGCTGTATGGAAAAGGATATATTGTGGATACGCTGTGCGGCTGTAGCTTCCGTATTTCTTCCCGTTCGTTCTATCAGGTAAATCCGGTCCAGACGGAGAAATTGTATACAAAGGCTCTGGAACTGGCTGGACTGACTGGAAAAGAGACAGTTGTGGATGCGTATTGTGGTATAGGAACTATTGGTATTATTGCAAGCAAAAAGGCCGGAAATGTGATCGGCGTGGAATTAAACCAGGATGCAGTCCGGGATGCCATCAACAACGCCAAAATGAACCAGATATCCAATATCCGTTTCTTCTGCAATGATGCCGGTCGTTTCCTGGTCAATATGGCAGAGGCTGGTGAAAAAGCCGACGTAGTCATCATGGATCCCCCGAGAAGCGGAAGTACCGAAGAGTTCATGGATTCCATTGCAAAGATGGGAGCGAAAAAAGTAGTTTATGTTTCCTGCAACCCAGAGACATTGGCAAGAGATCTGGCTTATATGAAGAAGCTGGGGTATAAGGCGAAGGAAGCAGTAGGATTTGATATGTTTCCGGCGACGGAGCATGTGGAGACGGTGATAATGATGACGTATTGTGGTGATAAGCGAAAATAGTGCCATATAACCACAAGATATTGTGGTTTGGAACTGAAAAATGAGCTAAAATCGAGGCGAAAATGAACGATTTTCGACCTCGATTTTTTGACCTTTTGACAGATGACATCGGAGAAAAAAAGGAGTAAAACAGATGACAACGAGTTAAAGTGTGAATCTGTAATCCAATTATTTTAGAGGGATAGGAATAGAAGAGGAGGAAAAAGAATGCAATTCATAGTGTCCGATATTAGAGATAGGGGAGGATAAGAGAAGTTAACAAGGTTTAAGCACTGGGAGTGCCAGTGTTATTTTTTTGTGATAAATCAGGAGAAATTTATACAAAGTTAGAAAAGCCAATCATGTTCTTCATTTGGGAAGCATGGTTGACTTTTTCTTTTGGCAAAGAAAAATGGAAGGAGAAAACGAAGTGGTAGTACGATTTATGAGTCATACACCTTATGCCGGATTGGAACAGGAAATGCAGCATATTCCTGGATTTCGGCCACGAAGAAGCGGAATGGTTGTCAGTCAGCTTCCAGATGATACGAAAAAACAGGACTGCCTGCGTGGGCACATTTCGGACGGGTGTATCCCATTTCACAAGCTGCTGGAGGTATTGGCAGAGGAGGTAGCTGTCAGCCCGTTTGTGAGGCGTGTAAACCGTTTGACAGGCATGAAAGAGCCTTGCTTTTTCCGGAATGGTCATAGAGAACGGTTTTTTATGATGCTGGGGCGATGCATCCACAAGTCAGAAGAACCGGCACTGTGTGCAGCCATATATCTTCTTTCTGCGGATCGGTTTTTGTGGGGAAGAGCGTTGTATGCGGTGGATCAGGATGAGATCCAGTTTTCAGAGATTCACATTCATGGTGTAGATCTGGATGGTTATGTCCTGTTTTATATGGCAAGGGATCTGTATCGGGGAAGTCAGCATATCAGTCTGTCTGAGTTGATTGATCCAGAACTGGTCAGTGACCAGGTCTTTGAACGGATTGTTACAGCATGTCTGATTCGCCGGTATGGAAGTGTAGTTTTACAGGAGGGATTGCAGTGATGAAAGAAAGGGTATCTGATTATGAAAATAAAAAGACAGAGGAACGGACAAAGATCCGTTTGTTTAGCCCATTGACGGCGATCCGGTATCCAAGATATGACTGGGAAGATCTCAATGGAGAAGGAGAGGAGCTCTTACCAGCAGAACTGTGCAGCTATCAAAAGGAGATTCGCGACCAGATTGCAAAAGAGCGACTTCCAGAGGAAGGAGATCGGGGGCTGGCTGAATATCTGAATGATGAAGGACTGAAAGAAAAAATTTATAGTATGAATCCTACGGTAGAAGTCTGGCGTGGAGAACTGTGGGGCGTACTGGAAGTAGAATGTAGAGGAGAGCTTTCCCCTAAAGAACTTGAGGAAGTAAAGGAATACTGGGAAGGTCAGGAAAGCGATGGCTGGGGAGAAGGATTTGAACAGCGGGAGATCAAAACTCCGGATGGGGAAGTGTGCGTCAGTTTTTGGAATTCTGGAAGTGATTTTTTTATTACGACAGAAGAACAACTGAAGGGGCAGGTACAGGAACCATCCTCACAGATGGGAGGAATGACTTTTGGAACGATGGGATAAGCTGTACAGGCTCCGTCTGTTTAGCCCTATAGAGGGAGAATTGTGTCCGAGTGACAGAATGATGGGGGAAAACATTTCTCTAACTGCCTATGAAATGGAACTGTATGAGGAGCTGATTCGTGACAGTTTGAAACAGGCAGAACTTCTTGGAGAAAACAATGGGAAACTGTGGCAATATTTCAGTGATGAAATACAGATGCCCAATATCCGCTCGTTGTCTCTGGAAGTAGAATCCTATGGAGGTCGGCTTTGGAGTGTGCTGCAGGCAGAATCGTTTGAGAAACTAACCCATGAAGAGGTGCAGCGTCTGTCAGAGACATGGGAGAAACTTACCGTTGGAGGTTTCATAAAGGAACTGAGGGGGAATCAAGTTCCAGTCCCGGAAGGAACACTTACGGCTCTTCTGGGGAATGAAGGGCTGGATTATTTTGTCCTTCCGGAAAAAGTATTAAAAGGGACCGCCCATTTGCTGACTCCAGCATTGGAAGTCGAAATTTTTTCTAAGAGGCAAATTTCAGAAGTTGGCTATTCTGGAGCAAATATAACTTTGCCGACAGAAGATTCCTTTTTAAGAGATACAATGCGTAGGGCTTATGTGGATGAAAATGAAGCATATAGGATTGAATTTTGTGGCAGATGGCCTGATTTTCTGGTAGATGCACTGAATCAGACAGGAAGCATTACATTGGAAGAAGCAAATGTGTTGGCGTATTTGGTCAGCTATATGGACACACTTCAGATGGAAACCTATGAAGCAGCCATTCAGATGCGGCAGGAAGAAAAGATTGATGTTCCACCTACAATAAAAGAACTGATCAACCTTTGCTATAACCTGGATTGTTATGAGTTCCGGCCGGGGATCAGGAATGATCGGGAACTGGGGGAAGTCTGCCTGGATGGAGGAATTTCTGATTGGATTGACAGGCTTTCAGATGATGTGGTGGAGCTTTTGGATCCAGAGAAGGTAGGGATGGAGCAGCGACGGGAAGAACAAGGGGTTTTTACATCAAAAGGCTATGCATTTCCAAATGCACGCTCCAGGCAGGACATGTATGATGGAAAACACTTGCCGGATATCAGCGGTATTTCTGAGGGGATTTTTTCGCTTCGGATAGTCAGTACCCAGCATCCGGAGGAGACAGGAGTCTGGCTGGAACTTCCTGCTACAGAACGCGAGTTTCAATGGACGCTTAATGCATTACAGGAAAGAAACTTTAAAGATTGTATCATAGCAGAAGGCCGTAGTCCCATCAGCTGGTGTGATCTGGAGACAGATGAAGATATTGAAAAGCTGAATGAACTGGCGAAACGGATTCAGAATTTTCCAGATAACAGAATGCATTGTAAATATGCGGCAGCATTGGAACTGGAAAGTTGTGATGGACTGGATTTGGCATTGGATATTGCAGAAAATCTGGATTGTTATGATTTCGATCCTCATATCTATTCTCCTAAAACGTATGGAAATTATATTCTGCAGGAAGCGGGGGTTGATCTGCAGGATCCTGCATTTTTAAATTTTCATTTTTATGGGTATGGATTACGGCAATTGGGCAAGGCAGGACATGTATGTACCACATATGGTGTGATCCGGAGAAATGAGATTCCGTTTCAGCATGAGTATACGGCGCTGCAGCCTGGAATGAAGATGGAATAAGCAGAATAAACGAGAGAAGAAGGTGATGAAGAATCAACAGTTTTATTTCATGGGTTGGCGGAAAGAAAGCACTCCGTAGCCTGATCTATACCATGTTCCCTGCAAATTTTGACCGCTACATTGAAGTGTTTGGCGGCGGAGGCTGGGTTCTTTTTGGGAAGCCGCCGGATGAACGGTGCATGGAGATCTACAATGACTATAATTCAAATCTGGCAAATCTGTTTTATTGCGTGAAGAACCGTACAGGGGCTTTCTTAAAGGAACTGGGATTTTTGCCTTTAAACAGCAGGGATGAATTTACTATCATTCGTAATTTTATCGACAAGCAGGAACCGGATACTCGCTTTTTAGGAGAGGAGTTAAAACTGGCAGAGAAGCATCTGATGCCGCCGGATTATGAAGAATTGAAGGCAATCCTGCTTCAAAATGCAGAGGTAACGGATGTAAAACGGGCGGCTGCATTTTTTAAACTGATCCGGTACAGCTATGGAAGCGGCTGCACGTCCTTTGGCTGCCGTCCCTTTGATGTGAGAAATTGCTTTGACACCATCTGGCAGGCATCCCGCAGGCTGGCAGATACCGTAATAGAAAATAAAGACTTTGAGGCATTGATTCGGCAGTATGACCGGGACAGTGCCTTTTTTTATTGCGATCCGCCTTACTACGAAACGGAAGGACACTATGCGGTGGTGTTTCGGAAGGAAGATCACAAACGGCTCCGGGATACCCTTGCAGAGTGTAAGGGCAAGTGGATGGTCAGCTACAATGACTGTGCGTTTATCCGGGATCTGTATGATGGATATTTTATTACAGCTGTTACCCGTATCAATAACCTGGCCCAGCGGTATGAGGGAGGCTGCGAGTTCCCGGAAGTCATCATTACTAACTATGATCCAGGCGAGCGGGAACGGTTACGACCAAGACAGCTGGATCTGTTTGGCATATGGGGAGACGGGGAAACCGACCATTATGAGATTCGGGCAGAAGTCAGCCCGGAAAGAGAGGTGCTATGAAAACAGAAGAAAAAAAGGGGGCAAACACCGTGGATCCGGGGGAAGGCGGCGTACTTTCCATTCCGAGGGTGCTTTTATCGGCGGCGGGGATCCCAACGGACGGCAACCTGGTGATTGAGACGGTTCCCGGTGTCATTCTGATTGGAACGAAAACCCCGGTGCAGATGGTTTGCAGGCCCCTGATGGAGGTATTTGACCAGCTGGGGATTGCAGAGAATGAAGTGGAGGCATTGATGGGAAGAAAAGGAGGGATTGGATGAGCAAACCGGTTTATCGGCTGATGGATGGAAAAGGGCGTGTGCTGATCCCCAAGGCAATGCGGGATGCAGCAAAGATGGATTACGGGGATATTGTCTGTCTGGGGATGACAGACGGTAAGATAACCGTCCGGAAGGTACATGTCATTGAAGTAGGCGACCAGTCACCGGAAGCAGTGGAATCCTATGTCCGTGCAGCGTTTCAGTCCATGCCGGACAGCTTGCGGCTGGAATTGATCGGGGAACTGAGCAGCCTGCTTCAGAAAAAGGAGGATTAGATCATGCAGGAGTTTACGAAAAAGGATTGTGTAGGGATAGGGGAGGAGGTTTCTCTTAAAAGCCGGGTGGTTGTCCTGGCTCCCAGGGCACTGCCGGGGAACCATCCGGGACAGCTCTTTTTCTGCACGGGTGTCCAGGGGACGGAAAATCCAAGGCATTCCATTGCCCAGCTGGTATCTCTGTCTACTGGAGAAGTATGGAAGTGCTGGCATCGGGATGTGATCGGCATCCTGAAACCGGAGTTGCTGGGAGAAACGGCCAGACTTCAGCTGTCCCAGATCCGTCCTTTTGGTGCAAAGGATCTTCGGGAACATTCACCGGAATATTCCGGTTACAGTTTTCTGCCGGATGGCCGGTATGCGGCAGGCGTGTGGCTGGCAGATCCGGAGGAGGCATGGGAGTATGTAATGATGCAGAAGGACTATCAGCACCGGATCATGATCTGTGACAGGGATGACTTTGCCGTCTTAGAGATGCAGGAAGGACAGATGCTCTTTCCGGATGTACAGACCCTGGAGGAGTTTCGACAGACGCAAGGGCATGGGGGGATTCGGATGGCTTAGAAAAGAGGGATGAGACGTGAAGCAGATTCGAAGCGTTTGCTCGATCTGATGATCAACTCGATTTACACGCACAAGGAGATCTTCCTGCGCGAAATTATTTCCAACGCCAGCGACGCTATCGACAAGCTCTGTTACGTCGCGCTGACGGACGACAAGGTCGGCATGAACCGCAGCGATTTTGCCATCACGGTGTCGGTCGACAAGGAGAACCGCACGCTGACGGTCTCGGATAACGGCATCGGCATGAGCCGCGAAGAGCTTGAAAACAACCTCGGCGTCATCGCGTCGTCGGGTTCCTACAAGTTCCGCCAGGAGACCGAGGAAAAGGACAAGAAGGACGCCGATATCGACATCATCGGCCAGTTCGGCGTGGGCTTCTACTCCGCGTTCATGGTCGCGGACAGCATCACCGTCCGCACGAAGAAATACGGTTCGGAGCAGGCCTATGAGTGGCAGTCCTCCGGCGCGGACGGCTATACGATCACCGAATGCGACAAGGAGGCCGTCGGCACCGACGTCATCATGCACATCAAGCCTGACACGGACGAGGAGAAGTACAGCGAGTACTTGGAATCCTACCGCCTGCACGCGCTCGTGAAGAAGTACTCCGACTACATCCGCTACCCCATCCGCATGCTGCTGCCCGAGCAGAAGGTCAAAGAGGGCAGTGACCCGGAGAAGCCCGAGTACGAGACCGTCGAGGAGATGAAGACCGTCAACTCCATGGTGCCGCTCTGGCAGCGCAAGAAGAGCGACGTCACGGAAGAGGAGTACAACAAGTTCTATTCCGAGCTGACGCATGAATTCGACAAGCCCCAGCGCACGATCACCGTCTCGGCCGAGGGCAGCGTGACCTATAAGGCACTGCTGTTCGTGCCGTCTTCGCGCCCGTTCAACTTCTACACGGAAGGATATGAAAAGGGATTGCAGCTCTACTCTGCGGGCGTTCTCATCATGGACAAGTGCGACTCGCTGCTGCCCGACTATCTGCGCTTTGTGCGCGGCGTGGTCGATTCGCCGGATCTGAGCCTGAACATCTCCCGCGAGCTTTTACAGCACGACCGCCAGCTCAAGGTCATCGGCCAGAACCTCGAAAAGAAGGTCCGCGCCGACCTTGAAAAGTTCCTCAAGGATGACCGCGAGGGCTACGAGAAATTCTACGAAAACTTCGGCCGTCAGATCGGTTACGGCATCGTGAGCGACGGCGGCGAGAGCCGCAAGGATTCGCTCAAGGACCTGATGATGTTCTATTCCTCCACGCAGAAGAAGCTCACGACGCTCAAGGAGTACGTCGAGCGCATGAAGGAAGGCCAGAAGTGCATCTACTACGCCGCGGGCGAGAGCATCGCCGCCGTGGACAAGCTGCCGCAGACCGAGCTTTTGAAGGACAAGGACTACGAGGTCCTGTACCTGACCGGCGAGACGGACGAGTTCGTTTTGCAGGCGCTGATGAACTACGACGAAAAGCCGTTCCGCTCCATCGTGGACGGCGACCTCGAGCTTGGTGACGAGGAAGAGCACAAGGACGACAGCGAGAGCGCCGAGCTTATGCAGTTCGTCAAGGAGACGCTCGGCGACAAGATCAAGGAGGCCAAGGTCTCGCACCGCTTGAAGACCCATCCCGTCTGCCTGACGGCGGGCGAGGGCTTCAGCTTCGAGATGGAGAAGTACTTCAAGAACTTCCAGATGCCCGAGCCCATCAAGGCCGAGCGCATCCTCGAGCTGAACGTCGATCATCCGGCGGTCAAGGCGATGGCCGCCGCGCTGGCAACGGACCGCGACAAGGCGGCGCTGTATGCCAAGATCCTCTACGATCAGGCAAACCTCATCGCGGGCCTGCCGCTCGAAGATCCCAGCGCGTACACCGATATGGTCGCGCAGCTGATGCAGTAAGTCAATATTGCTCCAAAAGGGCGCGGAGAATTCTCCGCGCCCTTTTTCACGTTTTTCATTCCTGCCGCCTATACTGGCATACAGGCGCTTTTCCGCCTGACAAACCGTAAAGGCGATGAACGGATATGCTTCGACCACTGATGCTGGCTCTGCTCGGCACGTCTTTCACGTTTCTGATGACGGCGCTGGGCGCCGCGACGGTGTTCTTTTTTGCCCGCAAGGTGTGCGAGCACGCGCAGGGCGCGCTGCTGGGCTTTGCCGCGGGCGTGATGATGGCGGCGAGCGTGTGGAGCCTCATCCTGCCTGCCATCGAACAGACGGAGGCAGAGGGGCGTCTGCCGCCGTTTCTGCCCGCCGCGGCGGGCATCGTGCTCGGCGCGCTGACGCTCTTCCTGCTCGACGAGCTCGTGCGGCGGCGCGGTGGGGGAGAGGTGCACAGCGATTTTTTGCTCCTCTCGGCCATCACGCTGCACAACATCCCCGAGGGCATGGCCGTCGGCCTCGCGTTTGCGCTCGCGGCGGACGGGGAGAGCCTTGCCGGCGCGTTCGCGCTGGCGCTCGGCATCGGCGTGCAGAACTTTCCCGAGGGCGCGGCGGTGGCGCTGCCGGTGTACCAGGCGGGCAAGTCGAAACGGCGCGCCTTTTGGACCGGCGTGCTCTCCGGCGCGGTGGAGCCGCTGTTCGGCGCGCTCGTCGTGCTTGCGGCGGCGGGAATCCACGCGCTGATGCCGTGGCTTCTGAGCTTTGCAGCGGGGGCGATGCTCTACGTCGTGGCGGAGGAGCTGCTGCCGCGCGCGGGCGGACGGCGGGGGACGTGCGGCTTCCTCGTGGGCTTCCTTTTGATGATGATACTGGACGTCGCGCTGGGGTAAGCGCGAAAAATCCGGCATAGAATGGTGCGAGGTGATCGACCATGCACATTCATGTTGTAAAGCGCGGCGACACGCTTTCTTCCATCGCCGCGATGCACGACGCCCTGCCCGCGTTCGTCGCGGCGGACAACGGCCTTACGCTGAGTACGCCGCTTGTGATCGGCCAGGCGCTCGTCGTGCGGACGCCGAAGACACTGCACACCGTGCGCGCGGGGGAGACGCTTTCGTCCATCGCGCGGGACTATGATTTGAGCGTCAGGACGCTCCTGCGGCGGAACTTTTTCCTCCACGGACGCGAGCTTCTGCGCGAGGGCGACGTGCTTGCTATCGACTACGAAGACGAAGCGCCGCTCGGTACGCTCGGCGTGAACGCCTACGCCTACCCCTACATCGGCGGTGAGCTGCTCGACTCGGTCCTGCCGTACCTGACGTATCTGACGCCGTTCACCTACGGCATCACGCCCGCGGGAGTCCTTGTGCCGCTCGACGACGCGCGCCTGCTCGAACGTGCGGCGCGCTATGGCGCAAAATCGCTCATGCACCTCTCGACGCTGACGCCGGAGGGGATTTTTTCGAGCGAAAACGCCGCGCTGCTCCTGCAAAACGACCGCGCGCAGAGCGCGCTCCTTGCCGAGATTTTGCAGACGATGGCGAAAAAGGGATACTACGGCCTCGACGTCGACTTCGAGTACGTCCCGCCGGAGCTGCGCGAGGACTACGCCGCGTTCGTCTGCCGTCTGCGCGAGGCGCTGAACGCGGAGGGAAAGCCCGTCGTCGCCGCGCTCGCGCCGAAGACGAGCGCGCAGCAGCGCGGACTGCTCTACGAGGCGCACGACTACGCGCTGCTATCGAAAGCCGCGAACGCCGTGTTCCTGATGACCTACGAATGGGGCTACACCTACAGCGAGCCGCAGGCCATCGCGCCGCTGCCGCAGGTGCGCGCGGTGCTCGATTACGCGCTCTCGGTCACGGCGGGGGAGAACATCTTCCTCGGCGTGCCGCTGTACGCTTACGACTGGCCGCTGCCCTACGAAAAAGGCCGCACGCGGGCCGAGACGTTCTCGTCGCAAGCGGCCGTCGCGCGAGCGCGGCTGGTGGGGGCGGAAATTGAGTTTGACGAAACCGCGCGCTCGCCCTGCTACCACTACTTCGACAAAATGCGGCGCGAACACGTCGTCTGGTTCGAGGACGCGCGCTCGCTGCGCGCGAAGATCGCCCTCGCGGCGGAAAAGGGCTTGCAGGGCATCGGCTTCTGGCAGGCGGGGCGGGAGCTCGCGCAGGCGTGGCCGCTGCTCGACGCGCTGCTGACGCTCGAAACCCTCTAAAAAATGCAAAAAACCGCCCAACGGGCGGCAAAGATTGACAAAATGCGGCAAAAACCGCAAAATAAAGGCAGGCGCTGTTGTAAACGGCGGTTAGCCACTCCCTTGCGAAAGGGGGTGATGCGGATGGGAAGAGGAAATGCTCTGCGTTTTCTTCTGTGTCTCGTCATTGTCCTCGTGGTAATGACCTACATAGCCCCAAAAGCGTGTTAACCGCCCGGTGGCCACCGAGCGGTTAACATAGTATTGTTTTAACCAGCTTTGAGGGCTAACCGTCATGACAACAGCGCCCTTTTCTACCTCCATTATACCCCGCTTTCCCGCGTTGTCAAGGCGGAAAATTTTTCCTCCGTTGCACCGGTTCGTCCCAAAAACCGCTTTACAGCTTTATAGCTGTAAACGGTCCGCGCAAATGCGCGGGCTGCACAAAATGAGGAGGAAAAACATGTACAACAACACCTATGAACGACCCAGAACCCAGATCGAAAAATGCGAGCACTTGGCGCGGATGAAATTCGAAAACCCGATCGAAAAGGCGCAGCGCGAGGCAGACGAGCGCGTCTACCGCTTTTCAAGCGTCGACGAGGCCATCGGCGTGCTGAGCGTCGTGCGCCGCGCGTGGTGAAAGGGGAGGATGCGATGGGAAAAACAGCCAATTACGGCCTGCCCAAGTGGGAAAAGTCGGACTTTATCAAGATGGA
>ERZ773188.2962-NODE-2962-length-15190-cov-4.226693_pt1 | contig 15190 bp, 11 predicted proteins | sample MGYA00581011_ERZ773188 | MGnify/ENA primary metagenome ERZ773188 (study PRJEB29015, sample SAMEA2737798) | human gut metagenome | biome: human gut; feature: human-associated habitat; material: faeces | place: China | collected 2012 ...
CCCGCGTACTGCTCCAGAAAATTGCTGGGATAACGGGTCATATAGCCGCCGTCCACAAAGCAGCCGCCCTCATTCAGCCGCTTATCCCGCCCGTATGCCTCGTAGTCAAAGTAGTTTTTCAGGGCTTCCGGCACCTCTATGATGTCCTCGTCAAATTCCGCATAGATGCGGCCCAGCTCCTCGTCCGTGTCCACGCCGGGGTGAAGCTCGTAGCAGTCCAGATTGAGCGCCAGATTGATAAGGTCCCCGGCGCATTGGTCGTGTTCCCCATATTCCAGCACCGATTGAAACGTAGCGAACTCGCTCTCGGACAGGTCGGAGAGCAGGTGAGCCAGATAGTTCACCTCGTCCACGCTGTCATACTGCGTGAGACAATGGCAGAAGCCGGAAAGATTGCTGTCGTACTCGGTGAGGATCACCCGCCGGTCCCGGATGCCGTCCACGCCGATGGCTTTCAGGGCCTTTTGTACCTCCTCGCGGGTGGTGGGGAACGAGATGGAAATATCCCGGCGCTCCCCGCGCTGGTAGAGGTCCCAGTTGGTGAGGCGGGCCGTGATTTTAACGTCCATCCGGCTCCCTCCCTTCACGCTCCACAGCGGGGGCGGGCCGTTCCGCCTGCTCCCGGTCAATTTTTTTATTCAGTTCCCGCATGGTGTCCCGGATCGAGGGCTGGCGCTGGGCCGCCTGTTCCAGACGGGCAAGGCTGCCCGCTGCGCGTTCGGTCCCGCGCTTGACGGCTTCATGCAGGGCTTTCTCCTTACCGATCAGGGCCTCCATTGCGCGGGCCAGCTTGCCGGGGGCGCTAGCCTCCGCTGACGGCTCCAGCCCGGCCAGAACCCGCCCTGCGTTTTTCATGTGCTGCCCCACCTCATGATAGGTGGCGCTCCATTTGCGCAGGTCGGCGGTGGTCCGGTCACAATCCGCTGCGGTCTTATCCGCCGCCCGGCCCACCGCCTCCAGCGCGGGCCGGATATGGAGAAACCTTGCCGTATAGGACAGCGCGGACACGCCGCGCTCCTTAAAGGCGTCCAAAGTCTGCCTGCAGCCCTGGACAATAGCGGATTTCAGATGCTCCAACTGCTTTCCCAGGGCGGTCACGCTCCGCTCCAGCCCGTGAACCGCTTTTGTTAAGGCGCGCTTAACCGGGCCATCCCGCACCTGGGCCAGCTCTTTCCGCATAGCCGCCAATTCCTCCACAGCGGAGGAAAGCTGCTGCTCCATGCGTCCCACCTCCTTGAGTACCGCCAGAAATTCCTCCTGGCCGGGGGTGTTGTGCTCCCGCATCAGCGCCAGCAGCTCCCGGACGGCGGGATCGTTCCGCAGGGGACGGCTCACAGCCCGCTTACTCACGGCTCCGGGGCCGCCCCTGGCCCTTGACGGTCAAAATGCCCTCCAGCGTGGTTGCCGTGATGCCCAGCCGCTGGGCTACGGCAATATCATTTTTCATAGCTTCCGTGACCGTATGGCCGCATACCACCAGCACACGGGACCGCCGCAGCAGGTCGCGGGCCATGTCCAGCCCGTCCTTGTGCTCCTGGGGGACCGGATCATTCAGGAACAGGGGCAGGAACAGCGCGGGGCAGATGGGCGCGTAGCCCGCCTCATACACGGCCCGGCAGTACCGGGCCGCCCGTTCCGCGTTCTCGCTGTCGCCGCCATACCATGAGGCGGTAATATACGCAAGGGGTCGTTTCATATTCAAAACCTCCGTAATTCAGTATTGTTCGTTCAACCCATTCCCCCCGCCCTTTCCCAATCTTGGGAAAGGGGGCGGCTCTGGAGGATATACCCCCGTCGCTTGGCCGCCCAATAGCACAGCCGGGGCGGTCCGTCAAGGGCATGGCCGCCGCGCAGCGGCGGGGCCGGAGGCCCCCTTGACGGGCCGCTCCCGCCTGTGCTTTCTTAACGGCGGCGACGGGGGATATATCAGCCAGAGCCATGTCCTCGCAGGCAGGCGCTGGGGAAACAGGCATAAAAAATGCTTTGGGACAAAGTGTCTCAAAGCTGCTTCACGTTCCAGTTCTTTTCCTCGCCCACGTTGGTGGTGTGGGTATTGGCCGCCTCCATCACGTCATAGTAGGCCCAATACCGCTTGCCTACATCCGGGAATGTATTCAGCCGCCGCAGATTGGCGTCAATGTAGTCCTCATCCGCCTGCCGCCCCAAAAGCCGGTTGACGATGGTAACGACCTCGGCGCGGGTGATATAGCGGTCCGCCCGGAATGTGCCGTCCCCGTAGCCCTTGATCCAGCCGTGGATGGCCGCGTCTTTGATGTACTCCGCCGCCCAATAGCCGGAGGAAACATCGTCAAAGCCCTCGTACTGCTCCATGATCTCCGCACTGCCGTCCCCATACGCCTCAAAGAAGCGCACCGCAAAGGCGGTGAACTCCGCGCGGGTGATGGACTCGTTGGGAGCGAAGATGTCCTCCTCACGACCATAGACCACATCATAATTTGCGAGATACTTCACATAGCCGCTGTACCATGCGTTTGCGGGAATATCGGTAAACTTGGTTTTGGCCGCCGTGGTGATCGTGCCCCCGTTCTTGTCCGCCAGCAGGCGGGCGAAAATAGCGGCGGCCTCGCTCCGGGTCATGTTCCGCTCCGGACCAAAGGTGCCGTCCGTGTAACCGAAAATATAGGCCCCATGCCGCTCTATTTTCGCAACAGAGGGAACTGCGACTTTACCGACCTCATCGGTCTTGCCGCTGGCGCTCTGACCCAGATCCCCCTTGACCGTGACAGACAGCCCCTCCTGGGGCTTTTTCTTATGGTCCGTGACGGTCACGATGATGCGGTTGTCCTCGTCCATATCCTCGCCGTCCGGCAGGGTGACGGTGATTTTTCCGGTCTTGCCGATGGACACGCCAGCGTCCTCAATGGGCCGCCCGGTTTCGTAGTCCTCCACCTTGACCGTCAGGGTCCAGCGGTCCCCGTCGGCGTCCTCCCAGCCCCCGGTTGTCTTGCCGTCCTCGTTGGTGGTCCCGGAGGTGCCGGGGATCGTGAGCTGCCCGGCCTTGTCCGTCTTGCCGCCGCTGTAATTGCCGTTCTTGTCGGTGACGGAAACAGGCATATCCGCGACGGCACTCTTGTCTTTCACAAGCTGGACGGTAACGGTGGTCTGGTCTGCGTAGTCCAGCAGACGACCATCCGGCAGGCGGACAGACAGGGTATCGTCCTTGTGGAGCGTGACGAGCGCGCCGGAAACGGAGTTTTGGTGTCTGTGTCGGTCACGGTAACGAGATAGCCGCCCACCACAGCCTCGCCCTTGCTGTCTGTGGTGGCCTGATTGTAGATTTTTTCAATCGTTTCCGTGTCGGTGATTTCACCGCAGTTTTCACACTCTTTATGCTTACTGCCCTCGCTGTCGGTGGTAGGCTCCTGGTCAATGATCCAGTCGCCGGGCTTGTGGCCCGTGGCCTCGGTGTACTCGCCCTTGTAGCTGTCGCCGCAGCGGGAGCAGGTAAAGACGGTGAAGCCCATCTCCGTACAGGTGGGAGCGGTCACTTCCTCCTGGTAGTCATGGCCCAGGGCTTTTTCTATGACGGCCCCGCACTTGGTACAGAGCTGGGGATCGGTGCAGGTGGCCGCCTCGCCGGGGACATGGCCCGCCGCCTCGTTGCCCTCGATACGGTGATACCCGCAGCGGGTACAGCGGTATTCCATCACGCCCTCGCCGGTGCAGGTGGCGTCCGTGATCTCGGTCCCCTCGTCCCAGCTATGGCCCAGCGGTTCCGTGTAGTCCGTTACAAAGGAGCTGACGCAGCCTTCGCAGCGGTGGATGGTCCGGCCGCCCGCCTCACAGGTGGCAGGGATGGTGGTGGACTCGTACTCATGAGCCAGCGCCGGGGTGATGTCCTCAATGTGCCGGTCCCCGCAGACTTCGCACTCTCGGACCGTATAGCCGGGACTTACACAGGTTGCCGCTACGGTGTAGGCGGTATAGGTATGCTCCCCCTTGGGGGTGTCGGTCACTTCCATCTGTCCGCAGCGGGAACAGAGGTTCAGGAGCTTGCCGTCTGTCTCACAGTCAGCCTCCCGGATCACAACGCTCTGCCACGCATGACCCAAAGCCGCCTCGTAGTCCCGCTTCTCGATTTTTCCGCACTCCGTACACAGGTAGCGGTCATAGCCAAGGGTCAGACAGGAAGCGGGGGTACTGTCCAGCAAAACAAAATTGTGGCCGTCACAGGGCTTGTTGCAGCAGGACCCATCACAATCTGAATCCTGGCATCCGCAGTCCGGGTTTCCGCAGCCACAGCCGCAGGAACTGTCCGTGGTTTCGTCCCGCAGCCACACATACGCCACGCCGTTTTCCTCCATGGTCTCGCCCTCGTAAGTGTAGGCGATCTCATAATAGACCGTGTACTGACCCGCCTCCGTGTAATTTGGGGCGCTGGTCAGGGTGCAGGCGTCCGCCGAACTGCCGTAACGGATGGAGGTGCGGACGCCCGCCTCGGACAAGTCCGTAACGGTGACGGTATGGGGCTGGCCGTCCACAACGCCGTAATAATCCGCAACGACCGCCTTGGCCGCCGTATAGTCATACCGGGAATAGTCGCGCAGGGTACAATGCTCCACCTCGGCAAACCGCCCGTTGGCGGGCTGGGGCAGAATATCCGTCTCCAGTTCGTGCCGCTCCAGCTCGGAGCTGGTCTCCTTATAGGTTCCATAGCAGAAGCCGCAATAGCTCCCGCCCGTGGTAGTGACGGTGTGATACCGGCTGTCCGTATATTCATAGCTGACGGTTTCCGGCAATTCCTCAAAGAAATTGTTGGCGCAGTCATACAGCCAATACACATTTTTCTGGTAGCCGTAATCTGTTTTTGCCATGTTTGTGTTGATGCTGCCGCACGTCTCGCACACGGCCTTGCTCCAGTGATACCCGGTATAATGGGCGTCCTGACCGGGGGTGCCGTCCAGAATAGAGCCTTTTCCCTCACCGTCTACCATGGTTCCGTCCGAATACTTGACGTTGCGGCTCATCGCCGTTGCGCCGTCCCGTGTGTATTCCGGGGTGCGGAACGCAAGGAAAGAGGTCTGCTGCTTACATTCTCTGCACTGGAAAGTCTCATGGGTGATCGTCGCATTGACGTCCAGTTCATTGGTCCGGTTGTTGGCCTCCTGCCAATGCTCGGCGGGGTCATGGTAGCTGTTCTGCTGGGCGGCAAAAGCCGTGGGGACAAGGCACAGGCACAGGACCAGCACCAACATCAGGGACAGCGCCCGCCGCTGAATATGAACTCTCGCTTTCAAATTCGCTCCTCCTATACATTAAAATATAAAGGGAAAAGAAAAATGCCTTCGGGACAAAGTGTCCCAAAGGGCATTACAGTTCGGTGGTCTGCTCCGGCTCTTTCTTTTCCATGGGCTGTTTTTCCTTCCATTCGTCCAGCAACGCCAGAATCTGGTCTTTCATCTGGCGGGGCGTGATCTCCTTGCCAAAATACTTGTTCAATTCGTCGGTGGTAATAATCACCTTGTCTACCTCCTTTTTTTCTTCACACAAAATCTGATCGATGACATCCCCGTTGAGCAGGTTTTTCTCATCCAGTTCCCGCAGCCGCTTGGCCTGCGCCACGGAGGGGGAGGTCTGCTCACCGTCCATGGACACAGCGATAAGGCGCTGGTTCTTGGGCCGGATATACGAAAGCTCCACAGCGGGCATGAACCCGATGCCCTTTTTCCGTTTCCCGTTTTCATCCAGAACGCCGTCCACCTTCTCCAGAAGCTCCGGCACAAGGGCGTTGAGCCGCAGATACCGCATGACCTTTTTATAGTTCATGCCATGCTCATCACCTACGATCTCCACAGAACGCTTTCCAACATCTCCCGCAGCAACCCCTTTGAGCTTTGTTCCCTGGTGCTTGATGTCCTCCACTTCCAGCTCCAACAGGGCGGCCATTTCGCTGGGAAGCAGATCCGCCCGTTGCTTGTTGCTGTCTTTCATGGCCTGAACTGCTTCATGGTCCGTCATTTCACGAATAATAAAAGGCGTTTCATCCAGCCCGGCCAGTTCACTGGCATAGTCACGGCGGTGACCCATAATAATCTCATATCCGTTGCCGTCCTTTTCTGGACGGACAAGGCCGGGAATCATTACGCCATTCGCTTTGATGGATTGCACCATCTCCTGCATCTTGGCGTCATTCTGCACCTTGAACGGATGAGGGCGGAACGTATGAAATGCGTGAACCTCAGAGTGCTTCAGATAGACGATCTTCTGATTTTCTACCAGGCGGGGCGGTGTGGCAGTCTCCGCTTCCGCAGCAGGAGCAGATCCGGGGCCGCCGCCAGCGGCAGGGACCTCCGACCTCTTGCCATCCTTACCTTGGGACACTTTGTCCCGTTCTCCTTTGCCCTGTTTCTGGGCGGTCTTATCTGCCTTGGACTGACGGTCCTTGCGGGGCTTGCCGGTTTTTTCAGCATGGGGTCCGTCCTTATCCTTGGGAGGGCGGCCACGACGGGGCTTTTTACCCTGCTCCGCGTCCAGCTCATCCTGTGTCTTTTCCCACGGCTCCCGGTGATCCTCTCCGTCAATGGCGGCGAAGTCGATGACTTTAGCGTCTGTGCCGCCCGCTTTGGGCGTGGGATCGTCCTCACCCGGCAGCTCGTTTTCCTCCTGGACGGGAGCGGCGTTGTCCCCATCGCCGGGGAGTGGGGGATCTGCGGTCTCCGGCTTTTCCTCCGGACCGGGGAGGTCTGACGCGGCGTCGCCCTGTTCCACCTCCTCGCGGGCAGCCGCGCGGCGCTCCGCCATAAGGCGGTCTATGGTATCAATATTTATCACCACTTCGCCGTCCTCCTGAACAGGTGGACCGCCCCCGGCTGTCTCCGGGGGTGTGACTGTGGTTTCTCCCTCACCGGGGACCTGCTCCTCCGGACCGGTGTTCATTTTGTCCTCTGCCACTTTTTAGCCTCCTTTTTCATTTTTGTAGTCTTGCACAAACTTTTGCCAGTAATTTTGTTAAATAATTTTTGCCTCCTTTCACGTCCTCTACGCAAAAGATCCGTCCATGTTTGTCCATGGACGGATCTTTGCGTAATGTGGTAGTGTTCTTTTTTTCTTTTCCGGTTTTATCTGGGCCGGAAACCCTTGTATTTACAGCGTTCCTAATTGGCGCTAAACATATATGAACATCTCGCACCTGTCATCAACCGCTGTCGCTTTCTGATAGTTTGAATATGTCGATATGCTCCTAAATCCACACTCCCTTAAATACTTTTCCATCTCTCCATAGCGGTACAAATGTGTTTGAAAATCCATATTTTCCCTTTGTAGCAGTTCAGCACCGTTATAGAGTTCATAGATGGATGGAGAAAACTGCGTCTGGGCTTTTTCGTCATAGTGGTTTTTCATTTTCAAGATTAGATCATAGCCCTCTTTCGTTTTCACCGAAACACTGACTTTGTATTCGCTGTCCTCGTCACACCTGCCAAAGACAGTATCAACGGCAAACACAAATTTTCCTTCGGGGGCCAATAGTTCTTTCATCTTTTGCAAAATGATTCTGCACACATTCATATCCGTAACCAGTGAAATGGAACCGGAAGGGATAAAAATATAATTAAATTTTTCCAGCACAGGATAGTTGATAATGTCTGCCTGGATCACCTTTGCGCTTGGGGCCTTTTGCCTTAGTTTTTCCAGCATCTCTTCTGATAAATCCACCCCACTGATATCAAAACCGTGTTCTAAAAAAGGAACCAGAAATCGTCCGCTGCCGCACAACGGCTCTAAGATTTTCTCCCCTTTTTTTGCATAGGAAAGATAGAAATTCAATTCATTCCGTGGTGCTTGTTCGTGTAAAATTTCATACATCTCGGTACACAAACTGCCATAATAGTTTTGCTTTCGTTTACCCATTTCACACATCCTAAAACAGTTTATAAGTTTGGCTCGACAAAATGCACAGCAGAGGTATCCCAATATTTTTTGTAAATCCGATCCTCCTGGCCGTCAAGATTTAACTGATACATACGAAAGATAACGACTATATTCTTCGGCTGCCACTGTTCTTCAAAAGAATACTGGTATTTCATGCCGACATTCCTCATGACATTCCCGCTGCGTGGATTGTTGCGGTCATGGGTCGCAGTAATGTACGGGAGCCCATCCCGCTTTACCTGGGCGACAACGGCCTTCCCAGCCTCACTTACAATGCCCTGGTGCCAAAACTCTTTTCGCAGACCATAGCCAAAATCGTGGTGTTCCTCCATATCGACTTTGATATACCCAATCGGGAAATTGTCACTTTTCAGGCAAATGGCATAGGCATATGCCTGTGGCTGCTGGTACTTGTCAGCATACCTTTCCTTGTAAAACTTTCTGGTTTCATCTATGCTTTTGACAGGATACCAGGGAAGAAATGTATTTACTTCTTCGTTTTTCAAAATGAGGAAAAGGGCATTTATATCTTCTTCCGAGAATCTCCTTAAAATCAATCTGTCAGTTTCTAATGTGGGTGTATTCATACGATGTGATGAACTCCTCTAAGTATATATAATTATTATTCTATTACTGCTGATTTTTGAAGTATATCATGGAACGTTTTCTCAGTCTACCCTTTTATCCCCATTCCAGTTCAAGAGATTACCAGAGAAAACACTTTGAATAGAACTAATCTGGCCCCATATTTGCAACGATGGACAAGAAGGTCAATACGGTATCCCATAGCGGAAGGATAAACAAGACAAGTAAAAACCGCCCTGCTGAATGACAAATTCAACAGGGCGGTTTTTACTTGTCCTTTTGTGATTATTCTCCTGAGAGTACCGGACAGACACAAATCGTATCAACCCAGTATCAAAAGCCACTTAGACAGACAAAAAAGCCTGTATTCATGCGGGGTTGCACCCTTTCGAGCGTCATTCCCACTCAATGGTTCCACTGGGCTTCGGGGTAAGGTCAAAGAGAACCCGGTTTACCCCTTTCACCTCTGAGGTAATCCGTGCGGTAATCTCCTGCAGCAGGGGGAAGGGGACATCCTCCACTGTGGCCGTCATGGCATCCACGGTATTGACTGCCCGGAGAATCACCGGCCAGTCAAAGGTTCTGGCATTGTCCCGCACACCGGTGGACTTGAAATCCGGCACCACGGTAAAATACTGCCAAACCTTGCCCTCCAGTCCATGCTTGGCAAACTCCTCCCGAAGAATCGCGTCGGATTCCCGCACCGCCTCCAGCCGGTCACGGGTAATGGCACCCAGGCAGCGAACGCCCAGGCCGGGGCCGGGGAAGGGCTGACGGAACACCATGCTGTCCGGCAGACCCAACGCTTTTCCCACCACGCGGACTTCATCTTTGAAGAGGAACTTGACCGGTTCCACCAACGCAAACTGAAGGTCCTCCGGCAGGCCGCCCACGTTATGGTGGGCCTTGACTGGGCCGCTTTCCAGAATGTCAGGGTAAATGGTTCCCTGGGCCAGGAACTCAATGCCCTCCAGTTTCCGGGCTTCCTCCTCAAACACACGAATAAACTCCGCGCCAATGATCTTCCGCTTGGTCTCCGGGTCTGTTACACCGGCCAGCTTGTCCAGGAAACGGTCCACTGCATCCACATAAACCAAATTGGCGTCCATCTGATTCCGGAATACTTCCACCACCTGCTCGGGTTCTCCCTTCCGCAGAAGGCCATGGTTGACATGGACACAAGTGAGCTGCTTTCCCACCGCCTTAATCAGCAAGGCCGCCACCACAGAAGAATCCACGCCGCCAGACAGTGCCAGCAGGACCTTTTTATCTCCCACCTGTGCCCGGACAGCTGCCACCTGCTCGGCAATGAATTGTTCCGCCAGGGCAGGGGTTGTAATCCGTTCCATCGACTCGGGACGCTTATGATCTGCCATATTCAGTTCCTCCCTCTATGTGATCCAATGAATTGCAATGTTTTGACGGATTATTATAGCATAAATTCTATGGAAAAGGGTAGTCATTTCTCGAAAAAAATACAAATTTGTTTATAAAGGCAGACAGACCACCAGTTCAAACCGGCCATTGGCCGCCACCACCTCGAAAGAGCCTCCATACCGCTTCGCAATCTCCCGCATACCCAAAAGGCCAAAACCATGGGCAGTTTTGTCTTTCTTCGTGGTGGAGAGATCCGGCTTTTCATCCCCAGCCAGTGCATTGTCCACCTGGAGCATAAACAGGCCTTTTTCCGCCCGACAGCGAACCCGGACCGTCTTGTCTGTACTTTTCTCCGCCGCCTCCATGGCATTGTCCAGGGCATTGCCCAAAAGGGCACACAAATCCATCTCTGCAATCAAAAGGTTTCGAGGCAGGGAAATCTGAAACTCCCCCTGTATCCCTCGCTGGCGCATCTCCTTTGCCTTGGCCGTCAGGACCACATTGGCTGTCTCATTGTCACTGAAGGGCTTTCCTCCTCCAAGGGAGGAGGAATCGGTGATCTGCTCCAGATAACCGATGGCTTTTTCTGTTTCTCCCGACTCCAGCAGCCCCCGGAGCACGGTCATGTGATTTCTCAGGTCATGACGGAGGGTTCTCACTTGAACCTGTTCTCTCTGGATGCCTTGGTAATAGACCTCCCGCAAGCCGGCCAAATGGACTTCCTGCTCCAGTTTTTCATGGTTGGCCAGGGTTAAAATGACAAACAAAAGAATCAGCGCCGTCACACCAGTGAAGGGGAGAACCACCATCCCCTGGTTCATGGCCATGGAGTTGGCCACCATCGAGTCCCACTTGCGATAGGTCAGCAAAACCACTGCCATCAGCGCGCACAAGGGCATGAAGGACAAGCCCAGAATGAGCTTCCATAACCGGCGGGAGAGGGAGATCACCCCCACCGGCATCCGCCGCCGGATCAGAAGATAGAGGAGGGCAAAAAACAACGGACGCATCAAGCGGCATAGAAAATCGCTGGTATCAATGGTAAACAGGTCAAAAAGGGCAATGTATGTGTCCAGGATGGCACAGACCGACATAATGATACAGAAGAAAATGATGGTAACTGCCAGCCGTCCCATCCAGTCTCCTTGGGTGCTGAGCATGGAAAAAAGACGAAGAGAGGGAACACATAGAGCAGATTAGGATCTCCAACCCAGATCACCATGCCTGTGGAGATACCAAACGTCAGGAAAAGGATGGCCTTTCCCCATCCTAACGACCGAACCGTTAAGAATCGCCGGGCCGTTCCATAGAGAGCCAATCCGCTGCATACCAGTGTGACGCCATAGGTGAGACAAATCAATGCTTGTTGGGGCAATGTCAGGCCGTCCATAGTCACTCCTCCAGCGAGGCCCGGGTGAGGGCAATCATCGCAGCCTGTTGACAGGACCGGCTGATGGGCAGTGTCTGCCCACCCACTAAGACTTGGCTGCCCGAGATCTGCTGTACCGCCTGTGTCCGCACCAGATACCGCTGATGAATTCGTACAAAGGAATCCTTCAGTTCTTCTTCCACCTGATCCAGCTTTCCATAAAATGTATAGTGTTTTTCCGTTGTCACACAGGTTACCTGCCGCCGGTCCGATGTAAAATATAGAATCTTCTTCCGGGGAATTCGATAGGTCACATCGCCGCGGCGGCAGAGATAGACCTCCTCTTCCTCTCGGAGCAGCGCCGCAGCGGCCCGGGACAAAACTTCCTTCAGCTGATCCTCCCGTACAGGTTTGAGAAGATAGCCCAAAGCCCCCACCGTGTATCCCTCAAAGACATGCTCTGTATAGCCTGTGACAAACACCAACGGGAGACGTTCCTCTATCTGACGCAGACGCCGGGCGGTCTCCATCCCGTCCAGCTGCCCCATTTCCATATCCAAAAAAATCAGATTCAGTTCTCCGGGATGGTTCTCCACCCAGCGCAGCAGTCCTTCTCCCGAGGAAAATTCCAGGACTCGGTCCATGTCTCTATGTGGCTCTAAAACCCGTTCCAACCTTGCCCTCAGGTGCAAACGAGCCTCCTGACTGTCATCGCAAATCCCAACGCAGAACAAAGATCGTTTCTCCCTTCCTCTTGAGTATCCTACGAATGCACCATCGTGTGGTACAATCTAACCTCTTTGATTGTACCACACAGGGCGGCTTCCGCCAAATAGAACTTGACAGAAGCCGCCCCAAGTTTGACAGAAAACCTGCCAAACTTGACATCCCGTCTTCTGCGCCTGCCAAACTTAGCATCCATCAGGCCGAATATGACTGGGGCAGTTGCTGTCAGAAACTCCATCGGTTATGGTGGAGACAGAAAGAAGGGGAGAACAGCTCATTTCTCCCTTCACCATCAGAGAAAGGAAGGAATCGTCAATGCTGACTGTACACAATCTTCACAAATCCTACCAAGTGGGAAAAACTACCTATGAAGTTCTCAAGGGTGTCTCCCTGGAGGTGGGAAAAGGGGAGTTTGTGGCCGTAATGGGACCGTCTGGCTCCGGAAAGACCACACTGCTCAACTGCATCTCCTGCTACATCCCTGCAGACAGCGGAGAAATCACCTTGGGCAATCGCCAGCTGGCCAAGCTGGATGAAACCGCCCTGGCCTCTGTTCGAAACAAACAGCTTGGGTTTGTCTTTCAGGATTTTTTGCTGTTAGATGGCTTAACCGTCCAGCAAAACATTCTTCTCCCTGCCATCATTGGCGGAACCGCTGGTCCCGCCATGGAGCAGCGCGCTGACCAGCTGTGCCAGGTGTTCGGCATCTCCGCCATTCGGGAGAAATACCCGGCAGAGATCTCCGGCGGTGAAAAGCAGCGCACCGCCGTGGCCCGTGCCCTCATCAATAACCCTCTGCTCATTTTGGCAGACGAACCCACGGGAAATTTAGACTCCAAGTCCAGCCGGGCGGTGATCTCCTCCTTTGAACAGGCAAAACAATCCCTGGAAGCCACCATCTTCATGGTGACCCACGACTCTTTCGCCGCCTCCTTCTGCGACCGTGTCATTATTCTGCAGGACGGTGTAGTCTGGCGGGTCTTGGAAAAGGGGACCCTGGCCCGTACCACATTTCAGGATCAGCTTCTGGATGCGATCCGTGAGATGGGAAGGGAGTGAAACCCATGAGACACTTTTCAGAAGTTTATCGCCATCTCCGGCGGAAAAATTGGCGGCAGTACGCTCTGCTGGCCGGATGTACCTTTTTTTCCGTTCTTCTTATCACAGCTTACGCCTGCATGATGCGGTCTTCCACTGTCCTCACCATTCTGCCAGAGGGAGGGGACTCCCGAAAGCAGGTAATGATGGTCTTTGTTCTGGCCGTTTTGGGCTGCGCGGTTTTTACCACGTATGCCTCCGGCCTGTTTTTCCGTCAAAAGTCCCGGGAAATTGGCACCTTTCTGGCCCTGGGCGCCACCCGGCACCAGTTGAAAACGGAACTGAGCAAGGAATTGGCCCTTCTCTCTCTGGGCTCCTGCGCCGCTGGTGCCCTGTTGGGTGTTCCGCTGTCCTGGGGCATCTGGCAAATCTTCCGTACCATGATCGTGGATACCGAGGAAATGGTTCTGCGTTTTGACGCGCAAGCCTACCTCTTTGCACTGGCCTTTTCCGTCTTCGTCATTCTCATGCTGTTCCTGATGGGCTGGCGCTCCATTCGTCGCACCAATATCATTGATATTGTTCAGGAATCCCATAAATCGGAACCCATCCGCGCTGTCCCACGGTGGTATGGTCCTGTTGGCGTCCTCCTCATTGCATTGGGAGGCTTCCTGGGGTACTTCATGCCCAGCTTTTTCGTCAAAGTTCTCCACTGGTATGCCCCCTCCGTGGTGGATGCACTGTTCTACCTGCCTGCACTGATCGGCCTGTACATTCTTCTGCTCCACACCGTGGTCAATGGATGGGGCGGCAAGAAAAAACAGTATCGGGACCTGATTTCCACCAGCATGATGAAATTTCAGGGGCGGCAAACAGTGCGGAACATGCTGGTGATGACCGTCCTGCTGGCAGGTGCTTACTTCGCCAGCTTCTATGCTCCGATGATGCTCTCCAGCTCTGGAACCAGTGTTGCCAGCCGTCCCTACGATTATCTGTACCATTACCGCTGTGATCAGGATATGATTGGACAAAACGACGTGGCACAGCTGGCTCAGAAACACAACGTGGACATCACAACCTGGGTGACAGCTACCGGCTCTATCTTGGGCACGGATGGTATGGAACATATTGAAACCGAATCCTCCATCGGAGTCACTTATACAGAGGAGTACCGAGAGCTGCTCCAAAGCGCCACCTTCCTGCCTGAGCGTGCCTACAACGCGATCACTGGCCAAAAGATCGACCTTGCTCCCGGCACTTGTGCCAATGTTCTCGATGACGACGGCGGCAGCAGTTACCTGAGCGGTGGTGATGTCACCCATCTGACCAATATGGTGACGGGAAAAACCCTTGACGTTACACCGGCAGAACCTCTGTCATACACCATGCTGCTGGGGTGCTACGTATTGGATGACAGGGATTATGAGGCCATTTCTGCCGGCTTGACCGGCCAGTGGCAGGAGGACTATGTCCTTTTCAATGTCACGGATGTAGAAGCCAGCTTCCCCTTTGCCAAGGCGCTTTTTTATGACATCGTGGACCACTCCGGACCGGAAGTGGAAGTCTTTGACGCTTGGGACCCTGTGGCCCGCCAAATTGCCATTGAGGAGACAGGATCGTATTTCTGCGACCCGGAATCTTTGGAAGAAAGCGGCACTTCTTCCATCGACTATGACAAACCCGACAGCACAGAATTCCGCACAAGCTGGAAATACATGCCTCAGTTCAAAATTCTGGATGAGACGGAACTGGTAAAAACCATGGCAGTTTTCCTCATGCTCTTTATTTTCATCGCCATTGTCTGCTTCGCCGCAGTCATCGTTATCTCTTTCACCCGCTGCATGACCATCGGTATGACCAATGCCCGGGTCTACGATGATCTGCGCCATTTAGGGGCGCCGCGGTCGTACCTATACCGCTCGGTGAAAGGGCAGGTGAGCCGGGTCTTCCGAGTCCCCATTCTGGTGGGGACCATCCTGATCTACGCTTTCTATACCCTTATCATGTACTCCAACGGAGAGCCCATGGGCATCACGCCCAGTGAGGCTTCCGGCATGATCACCTGCTTGGGTGTGATCGCCGTGGTTCCTCTCCTTCTCTATCTTGTCTACCGCCTCACCTTGAAAAAGGTCTGCTCAGTTACCATCGATTCCAAAACAGCTTTTCCCCATTAAAAGGAACTCCACCGGCCGAAGCCGGTGGAGT
>ERZ773188.2965-NODE-2965-length-15177-cov-7.033329_pt1 | contig 15177 bp, 10 predicted proteins | sample MGYA00581011_ERZ773188 | MGnify/ENA primary metagenome ERZ773188 (study PRJEB29015, sample SAMEA2737798) | human gut metagenome | biome: human gut; feature: human-associated habitat; material: faeces | place: China | collected 2012 ...
CTGGACACCCTGATTAAGAGTCAGGTGCTCTACCAACTGAGCTAATCGCGCATCTCTTATTTTTCTGTCGCATTTCTTAACGACAAGTGTTATTATATAATAGCCTTTCTGAAAATGCAAGCACTTTTTTTCATTTTTTTACAAATTTTTTCATTAGAAAATTTTTCATTTGGAACATCAGTAATTTTCTTGATGCTCTTGCGTCCCACTACCTGATATGCTATATTTAAGATACAAAGAGGGAAACCGCAAGCGGCTACCTTAGTTATAATATTAAGCTATTGTACAATAGCCGTCACTATTTGCGGTAGTGGCGGCTATCTTCGTTTGCCCTTGAAAATCTCATAGCAAAGACCTACAAGGGCAACAATGAATATACAAAACTGAATCATATCAGAATATGTGACCATCGCATCGCCCTCCTTTCTTTCGTTAGGAGGGTGTTTTATCCCTCCGTAAAAGAAGGGTAGCCTCCTGGCTTTGGTTTCCCTATCTGTATCATAACATAGCATTAACGAACAGACAACCAGATTGATTCTATTAGTATATTTTTATGTTTCCAGATTTCGCATTATCAATAATTTTTTCTCTATTTCTAAGGTTTTTCCCCTATATCCTTGAAAATCCCTCTTTTCCCATTTTGTACTTTTTTGGTACTTTCCTTGATTTTTCATCCTCTTCATGCTATACTATCACCCGTTACCAAACCCGAAAAACCAAGGTCTTACAAGGGTTTCGCCGATTCCCGGCGCAAAATGAATCGTGTGTTCGTGACCTTCCACACGTAAAACAAAACTAAAGGAGATTTAAAAATGAAGAACAAAAACATCGGTTTCATGACACAGGCTGCTATGATTGCAGCTATCTATGTGGTGCTCACTTATGTATTCGCACCATTTTCATTCGGAGAGGTACAGGTTCGTATTTCAGAGGCCCTGACCATTCTTCCGGTATTCACACCAGCAGCAATTCCAGGATTATTTATCGGCTGCCTGATAGGTAATATCCTTGGAGGCGCAATACTCCCTGATATTATCTTTGGAAGTATCGCAACATTAATTGGAGCATTCTTTACATGGAAGCTTCGCGAGAAGAGTCCTTACCTTGCCCCGGTTCCACCGATTATTGCAAATATCCTGATTGTTCCGTTCGTTCTGCGTTACGGATACGGAGTTGCACTTCCAATTCCATTTATGATGTGCACAGTTGGTATCGGAGAGATTATTTCCTGTGCAGTACTCGGAATGGTTCTTTACTTTGCACTTAAAAAATACGCAAAGACATTATTTGCACAGTAAAATATCAATCACTGACAATTTTATCGAAACATATATTTCAAAGATAATTTTTTATCAGAGTCCGGAACTTATCTAAAGTAATGTTCCGAACTCCTCCAAGAAGAGAGCGTAACGGTTTAATCCTGCTCTCTTCTTTTTATTTTCTGCGCCAGAGCCACTATCATTCCGGCAACACCTGCAACTGCCAGCATTCCTCCTGCATTTGCTTTGTCTCCGTTCTTAACCGACATAGCTTTCTGAGAGATTTTGCTGTTATCGTACTTATCTGCGGCATCTTTCTGCTCGAATACCTGTCGTATTTTTTCTGTCTCTTTTCTCGATTCTTCATCAGCTTTTGCCTGGACAGCTGCTTCCTGCGCTTTCTGTTCCGCCAGATACTTATCATAGGTTGTCTGGGCAACTGCCAGTTCTGCAAGTGTTCTCACATTTTCCAGTTTTGCCTGTCCATATGCTTCTTCACTTTCCGCCGCTTTCTGCTTTGCCGCGTCATAAGCTTTCTGCAACAGAGCTTCTCTGCTTTGGGCATCTTTTACTTTCGAAATCTCATCATTTAAATACGTGAAATCCGGATCTGTAATCTGATTTAGAAATGCAGCATCATAAGACAATGCCTTTGCTCTTTCTTCCTTTGACTGGGCTTCTGCCTGAGTGTCTTTCGCATCTGCCAGAGCTGCTTCCAGTGTATTCACTATATTTTGGGCATTTTTATACTCCGTTTTTGCCGTCACCTCTTCCTGCTGTTTCTGATTATAATCTGCCTGTGCATGAAGAAGCTGCATAATCATTGCCTTTATTTCGTCATATGCTGCCTGCTTTTTATCCACTTCTATCTGCGCTGCTGCAGCATCTTCTGTCTGTGCTGCCAGCTCTCTCTGTAGCACAGACAATTCTGCCTCCTGTTCTTCCAGTGCCTGTTCTGCTTTGTTTTTCTGTTCCACGGCATCAGATATGGACACATTTTTCTCCTCTAATTCTTTTTCTGCAATATCCAGTGCATTCTGCTTTTCATCAACATCCGCACGTTTCTTTACAATACTGCTGTTGGTTTCAGCTTCCAATTGTTTCAGTGCATTTTCTGCTTTTTCCAGTGCATTCTCTTTTGCCTTGACATTTTCGTCTGCCGCATCTGATTCCACCTGTGCCTGATTTAAAAGTGTCTGTTTCTGATTCACTTCATTCTCTGCTGCAATTTTCTCTGCCCTCGCCTGTGCAAGTGCCGCTTCTGCCTGCGTCTGGTGTGTGGCTGCAGATTCCGCCGTGGCACTTGTATTTCCGCCAAGTGCTTTTACCTTTGCAAATGCATAATCGTAATTTTTTTGTTTTTCTTCCTGGGAAGCCTGTACAAGATTCAGCTCGTTCTGTGCCTGGTCTACTGCCTGTTGCTGCGTTTTCACCGCCTGACGCGCTTCTTGGGCTTCTTTCTCAGCCTTTTCCACCGCTGTGTGCGCTGCGGCATTTGCCTCTGCACTCTGGCTATGCTTCTGTTGTGCCTGTGCGAGCTTCTCCTGCGCCTCCTGTACTGCCTGTGTATTATTGTTGATTTCCTGTTGTTTCTGTTGCATCTTGGCTGACGCTTCTGCCTGTTTCTGTTTTGCCTGTTCAATTGCCCAAACAGCCGCTTCCACCTGTTTCTGTGCTTCCTCCAGTTCTTGCTTTGCTGTATTTAACGCTTCTAATGCCTGGCTTGTACCTGCGGATGAATTCATAACAAGGTTATAATATTCCTGAAATTCCTGATTATATTCCTCAAATGATTTTGCATTTGCAGAATAATATCCGGCATATCCAAAAGACTGCTCTGTCGTCAGCCAATTCCCCCGCGCTGTTACGGCAAATCCCGTCATAGCCCATTTTTTATTGACAATATTACGATAATGTCCTGTTCTGCTCTCAGATCCAGTCTCTTCGTATACTTTTTTCTCAGAATCATACCATACGTCAAATGGATCCTGATATCTCCAGGCTAGGTTTTCGCCTACATAGTATGTTCTAGAATGAGTTCCGTTAAATGCTGACCAGTTTGCCTGAACCTGTGATATGGCCATCATTTCGTCACTCACTTTCAGAGGCTCAAGTCCGTTTTCCACTCGTAGGTCATTACATTTTTTGATAAACTCCAGTGCAAGCTTCATATTTTCCAGAGAAGTTGCATCGTCCTCGTTCCCGATTTCTGTATAAGAACTGATTGCCACCTTGTCTCCCGCTGCTTTTAGTTTCGTATCCTCCAGAATATCCAGTGCTTTATTGTCTTTATCTTTGTAGGCAAAGAAGCCATAAGACCCCTTTAAGGCAAGAGCCTGGGCATTTTTCTGCGCTTCGACCATTCTGTCATAAACTTTTTGGGCTTTGGTTACTTTTTCTTCGGCTTCGCTTTGGGTTTTCTTTGCATTTTCAAGCTGCTGCTCTGCATCTGCCTGTTCTGCCTCCCCGGCTTTCTGATTGTTCTGTTCAGTTTCATAAGCTGTCTTGGCTGCCGACAGATTTGCCTCAGCCTTTGCAACTTCAGCCTCCTTGGCTGACACCTCACTCTGGATCCTCTCTATCTCGGTCTGTGCCTGTTGGAAGTCATTCTGCGCCTGAGACAGTGCTGTATCCTTCTGGTCTTTTGCTGCCTGTAATGACTGCAGAGTTTCCTGTGCTGACGCAAGAGCCTGCTTTTTCACTGTAATATCAGCTTCTGATGACTGCAATGCTTCCCCCGCTTTCACCAGCTCTGCTTCTGCCTGGGCAATCTCCGTCTCTTTTTGTGCCTTGGTCTTTTCATCTTCTGCAGATGCGGCTTTATTCTGCGCTTCTGCAAGCAGCGCCTTGGCTGCATCTACTGCATTTTGTTTTTCGTTCTTTGTGATCTCTGACTGTGAACATCTTCTTCAAATACTTTTACAGATTTTTCCGTCTGCTCCAAGGTATCCTTCGCAAGCTGCGCTGCCTGCTCGGCCGCATCTGCAGCCTGCTTTTTCTGCGTTGCGGTCAGCTCGGCCTCCTGCTTATTCGCCTGCAATTGGTTCATTTTCTTAGTTGCTTCTACGTTTTCATTACTTGCGTTTGTAACAGCCTCAGAAAATGTGTTTCTTGCATTTGCCTTTGCCTGTTCGGCATTGTCTATAGCCTTCTGCGCTGTTTCAAGCGCTTCTGCTTCCTGCTTTTTTGCTTCTTCATAATCAGCTTTTGCCTGTTTTTCCTCGGCTGCTGTCTTCTGATTTGCTTCTTTCGCGGCTTCTAACTGAATTTTAGCCTCCTTTATATTCGATGCTGCGGCTTTTCCTTTACTCTGTTGCTGATTTTGTTGTTTCCCGTCTTCATCATCTTCTGCTGACTGTCCGGCTGCTATAGCCGGAGTAATCATTGTTGATGCTGCGACTGCAGAAGCTGCAATAACTGTAGTTACTTTTTTCACCGTTTTTTTCTTCATAATTGCTCTCCTTAATTTGAACTTTTTTATCTGTCATTCTGATTATTGCACGAGAGCAAAATGAATCTGTAATCGAGAAGAGCCAGAACCGACAGTTGCCGGTTCTGGCTCTTCGTAATGCCAAAACAAATATTTCACTTCTATTTTGCTGCCAGATATACACTGACATTTGCAAAGTCACTTTGTGCATGATTGCTGCGTGCACCGCTTCCGATATCTTCACAGCTGACTATTCCGTCACTATAACCAACAATCATCAGCGTTGTTTGCGCATCTAAGACGGCAATTAACGGTCGTCCCTGATTAACATTGTAAAGCAGTTCGTCTATCGTACAGCCACTTAAATCCATCACGCTTCCATAAACTTCTGTAATTGCATCGACCACAGATTTTCCACCTGCGAGTGCCTGTCTGAGCTGTTCTGTATCTGCATCTTCCGTGTCAATCGAATATTTCAGATCGCGGTTTCCACGCTCCCAGATGTAATTCTGATCAGCATCAACCACGACTCCGCCACAGTCATTGGCTTTCTGAATCGCTTTTCCTGCAGTATTATAAGTTCCCTGAAGCCTTCCATGACCATACACATAAAATGCGTCTGTTTCTTTTTTGCGGTCCAGACTGACCTGTGGAACATTTTCAAGTACCACCTGTTTCGGTTTTAATAGCTTCGGCTCCTTGTCAGAAATGCCATCATCATACGTCAGGCGAACCTGTGTCTCTTTCAGATCTGTTTTATATGTCTGCACATAAATATTGCTTTCTTTCGCCTCTTCGCTGCTTGTAATATAATCCTGTGCTGTTCCGGTGTAAGTATCGCCGTCTTTTACCGCACGGTCAAGGGTGATCATATTATCCTCAAATGTAGCACTTAGCACATAGATTCCTGACTGTTCATAAGTTTTGATCACCTTATCTTTACTACTTGTAATCTCCACTTTATACATCGGAATGACCTGGGCTCCTGACAGTGTTGTTCCGACTTCTTCCGTTTTTGCAACACCGTAGACAAAATCACCATCCATGAAGCCAAGTGGTTTGATACACTCGCCATCTTTGCAAGTCACTTCATATTCTTGATCAGTCTCCAGATTCATAACTGTCACAGACTTGGACTTCGAAGGATCTTCTTTCTCATAAGCTACCAGATGTCCATCTTCGCTTGCAACATACTGATCTTCATTCAGTCCTGTCGCAAGCTCCTTTTTCGTACCTTTATTCATATCCATTTTGTAGAGTACGTCATCTGCAATCGTATACAGACAGCCATTTTCTACATTATAGTAGACCAGTCCGCCCACTTCTTCCTGGGCACGGTCATAAGCCTTGTCACTGGATACGAATAATTTTTCCTCAACAGAATTCTGTTCAATATTATAATAGTAGACTGCTGATCCAGTCTCACCTTCATGGCTGCCCCGGTTCATGTATCCGCATACGGCAAATGTTGTATTTCCCTTTTCGTCTACATTTAAAATCTTAATATCATGCTGCATCAGCATATTCCGGATATCCGTATTCTCCGCATCTGCAAAGCTGAACACAAGAGAAACTTCATCCCGGTCACGATTATAATTCCATAGTTCTCCCGCCTGCACAAATGACACAACGGTTCCGTTTTTATTTACCATGTAGACCGGATTCTTGTCTGTGATGCCAAGAAGTACACCTTTTTCATTCAACACCTTCTTCGTCGCATCAAATATCTGGTCCATCGTCCGGTTATAATCTAACAGATATGTCTTCTGACTTCCGGAAATGTAACGCACACGGAAATATTCCCGCACCTGGTATTCGTCTTGCTCATTTTCCTCACCAGTACAGTTCACACGATATTCCAGCTCCACTGCCATATATGTGCTGTTCAACTCTTTAATCGTCCAACGCTCACTTCCATCAACCTTCGGGGCCAGATCTCCCCATGTTACATGCGTGTAATCTGAGTGGATCGTCACATGCTGTAATGTCGTGTTGTCTCCTTCATCACTGGGCTCAATCGCCGTTCCAATTCCAACACCTTCCGCTTTCGCCAGTGCATTTTCATGAAAACTTTGTACATAATCCAGGCTTGGCGCCGCATTTAACTTGGCTCCGTCCACGATTCTCGTATAATAATACATGTCGTGATTGTCCATATGCAGCGTGATCTGAAGCATACGCTCCTCAGACAAAATATTTTCACCATCGACATTTCCTACTTCCAGCGTTGCATTCTCTCCTGGCTTCTTCACCTTTTGTTCCAACAGCTTTTCTTTGCCATCGATCGAATAAACCGTATAGTCCAGGCTGTCGATCACATTTTCATAAGCTTTAATGGTGACCTGAAGCTGGCCATTGCTGACCGGTGTGATGGAATCACGTACGCCTGTCAAATCCATCTCATTTTTATATCCGGGCAGATCATTGAGCGAATAACCGTTATAAGAAAACGCAATCTGGGGACGTGTTGCTGCCCCCATATCTGTCGTCATGTTACTGTTCTTTTTATTTGTCACATAGCCAAATATGACCACCGCAGCAAGAAATACCAGAACCAGTACCCCTGCGTGGATCACGCGATTTTTCCATTTCATTTAAAGCTCCCCTTTTTCGTCTAGCAGTCTCCCCAGTGTCGGTGTCACGCGAAGAAATGACTCGCATGCGCGGATACTCTCTTCATTGTCTGCCCGGCGGCCTGTTTTCACCGCACGAAGCAGAATATTTTTCGGTGTATGTTCCATGTCAATAAATTCCAGAACCTGCACGTCGTATCCCTCCCTCTTTAGATACTCCGCACGTAGTCCGTCTGTCACAAGTGCCGCCATACGTTCTTTCAAAAGTCCATAATTCATGATCGGTGAAAGCACGTCATTCTTCATCTGCCGGTTCAGTTCATGCTGGCAGCAAGGCACCGATAAAATAACCTTCGCATTCCAGCCAATTGCTTTTGCCAGCGCAAAATCCGTTGCTGTATCACAGGCATGAAGTGTCACAACCATATCTACTTCCTCCGCGCCCGTATAGTCTGCAATATTTCCCTCCAGAAACGTCAGCTTATCATACTGATACTTCTTCGCCAGCCCGTTACATTTCCGGATTACATCCGTCTTCAGATCCAGACCGATGATCCGGATGTCATAAGATTTCAGCTCATGAAGATAATAATACATAGCAAATGTAAGATAAGACTTTCCACAGCCAAAATCCAGAATTGTAAGCTCTCTTCCAGAATCAAGCTGTGGTAAAATATCCTCGATAAATTCCAGGAACCGGTTGATCTGCCGGAACTTGTCGAACCTTGCATGCACAATCTTTCCTTCCTCCGTCATAACACCAAGATCCTGTAAAAACGGAACCGGTACACCTTCCTGCAGGATATATTGTTTCTTCCGGTTATGATTCAGATCCAGCGGGCGCATCTTTGCTTTCTTCTGCTTCTTCTTAATTGTAACCTTTCCCTTCTTGCTGATAAGCACAGAAAATTCCGCATCCGCCGTTACAAGCTGCATCTGCTTCATATTCTCCATAGCCTCCAGCATCTTCTCGCACGCCTCATCGGCACTTAAATTCTCATGAAATGCCTGATTCCCACGAAACGTCTCCATCTGATAGACCCTTGTATCTTTCATGAGCACCGGGCGCACCTTAACCTTTGCCGAGAGCTTCTCATCTCTCGGATTACTCAAAACCGCCGATATAAAATTGTCATTTAAATTTTGTTCTAATATATTTTTTAATTCATTCATAGTAGTAATATTGTACTAGCGGTACGGGAAAAAGTCAATTTTGGACAGGGTAAAAGTTGATTGGGGACAAGGCAAATTAAAGTTAGGGACGTAGTACTTTGGCGAAATGCTACGTCCCTAACTAAAAATTTATCAATCTATTTTATCAAATATAATCACAACTTTGAATAGATCACCGTCCAGATACAAATCAAATGTTCCACCCATCATTGTGGTCAATGTCTTCGCAATAGACAATCCAAGTCCGCTTCCTTCGGTACTTCGTGACAGGTCGCCGCGGATGAATCGTTCAGTCAGTTCTTCTGCCGAGGAAATGTTAAGTGGCTGCTCAGATATGTTTTTCAGACTAAAGATTACTTTTCCGTCCAGTGTCTGCAGATCTGCATAGATGCGTGTTCCTTCCATAGCATATTTTGCAGCATTATTATAAATATTTGCAAGCACGCGCCACATTCTTCTTCCGTCTACCCGAACAATCGCATCTTCTTCCGGGAGGTTCATAATTTGTGTCAGATTTCTGGCCTGGAATTTTTCTTCAAATTCTCCGCTCGTCTGCTGGATGAGTTCTATCATATTAATATTCATAAACTCGAGAGAAATATTACCTGAGCTGACTTTCGATGCTTCTACAACATCTTCTGTCAAAGTCTTCAGTCTCTGTGATTTTTCTTCCAGAACTTCAATGTATCTTTGAAGCTTCGGATCATCAAATTTTTCTTGTTTCAAGAGATTTACATAATTAATAATGGAGGTCAGCGGCGTCTTGATATCGTGAGATACATTTGTAATCAGATCTGTCTTTAACCGCTCACTTTTCATATTCTTCTCGACTGCCGCATCAAGTCCGCTTCCGATAGAATTGACTTGTTCTGCAATCTTGCGTTGTTCTCCATGTATATCTTCGAGATCAATCTTGTAATCCAGCTCACCTTCACTGATTCTCTCAATACCTTCTTTAATTTTCTGTCGTCCGACTGCCCAGTTGACAAGGATTACAAATCCTGCTGTCTGCACAATGAAAATCACGAATGACCAAAATGCACTTGGCCAGCCTGATGCCAGATATGCCACCCAATGTACTGCTGCATACGCAAGATATAAAACAATTATTTTTGCTATGTGTCTGGCATTTCGAATCAATAATTTCACAAACTCTACGACACTGTACAGAAAACTGTTCTTCCATGCAATTCCTGCTTTTATTCTTCTGGCCAGACTCAAAATACCAACGAGAAACATATTACATGTATAGACTGCAAGTCCTCCGAATCCAATCAATCCAAGAAATGTTTCGTAAGAAAAAATACCATTTCCTACTTCATATGTGTTCCGGGAGATAATTCCCGCAGTCCCCATGAAAAGCACTGTCAACAGAAACGGCACGAACCATACAAATATAACTGTTGCTGCTCCGATTTCTGTCTTACATCTGTCAAATTTATATAGATGCAGTTCTCCATCTCTTTCTGTTCGACCTGCGATCACAACAAGCCATACTACACTGGCAAGAAATATTAAAAATGCCAAAATCATTCCTGCACTAACTCCTCGGACAACTGGACTGTACTTTTCATAAAAATGTGCATTTTTATAATAACTGTCTTTTACAGGATACTTCGTATCCACACCTGTCATAAACACAAACTCTCCTTTATCTACATTACTCAGATAAACCGTCTGTGACTGCCATAGTTCTGCATCTGCTTCCTGAATATTCGTTTCAAACTCTGACAGTTTTGATTTTATTATGACATATTTCCCCATCTTACGAACACTTTTAGCAACGTCATCAATATTATTTTCCTGCCCAAGCTCCTCCCGATTTGTGGCAACTTTTCCACTCTTTAAATCTAAATAATAATAGAAATAATTACTATCTCCTTCTTTATACTGCTCTGTCAGGCTCTCATAATTTCCATAGCGCTCTCCAATCTGATAAATACAGCTTTCCAGCATATTATAAGCTTCATTGAGCCTGCCATTCCAGTTGGAATTCTCGTTAACTATCTGCAAGAGATTTTCTGCTTCCAGTGGAGCTGCCTCCTCACGGAACAACACTCCATCATATTTCCAGCAATCTACATAGAGCATAGTTCCCTCTGCATCTTCGATTCCCCGAAAATTCTTTTCCTCTTCCGTCATTTCATTTCTATCTGATATATCCACATTTTCCAGCTCATCTAAGATCTGCTCCGATGTCTCCGCACCTATTCCATCTGTCATTACAAATTTTAATTCACCATTTAACACCTTTTCATTAAAATCATCCTGGCTATAGTAATGATAACTTCCATCTGATAATTTGCAAACGATCGGAGCCTTCAGATCTTCTGCGTCGTTGCCTTCTAATTCTGCTGAATCCGTGTTTGTATCTCCGACATAACTGGTACTCTCACTGTAGATCAATTTCTGATACCAATTCAACAAATCTCCCAATCGATATGAAAGACCGCTTTCATTCTGACCACTGATCGTCTCACTATTGTTATATACCTGAATATCGACCAGCTTATCCTCGTCAATCTTTCCATCTGTCTCAAACATCTGCTCACTGTCAATGCCGGACATCACTTGATACGCACTGTTCATAAGCTCTGTATCAAAGTCATAGGAATCTTCATAGCTCTGCGTAAGTTTTCCTGTTATAAGGTCATCGAAAAGTTCTGCGTAAGACATGATGCTCATAACGCCGAGCATCATCGAAATAACCATAACATTTGCAATGATGATCAACAAAATTCTGGTCTTTTTTTTCTTATGCCATATCTTTTCCATAACGTCTCCCTTCTGTTAGCTTTTTCTTGCTGGTCTTACCCCGACCTGCTTTTACTGCTTCTCGATCTTATACCCTACGCCCCACACGACTTTCAGATATCTTGGTTCTTTCGGGTTGATCTCAATCTTCTCACGGATATGACGAATATGCACTGCCACTGTATTATCAACACCCACCGCATTTTCATTCCAGATATTTTCATATATCTGGTCAATAGAAAATACTTTGCCCTGATGCTTTACAAGCAGCAGCAAAATGTTGTACTCAATCGGGGTAAGCTTCACCGGCTCGCCATCTACTGTCACTTCTTTCAGATCATCGTTGATCGCCAGTCCGCCGACTGTATAGATTGCCTCGCTCTCCTTTATCGCCGTGCTTCCAAGCTGCATATATCTGCGCAAATGTGATTTCACACGGGCAACCAGCTCCAGCGGATTAAATGGTTTCGTTATATAATCATCAGCTCCGATATTAAGTCCCAATATCTTGTCCGCATCCTCGGATTTCGCAGACAGAATAATAATCGGAATATTGTGCTTCTCGCGAATTTTTAAAGTTGCCCTGATTCCGTCCATTCTCGGCATCATGATATCCATGATCAGAAGATCTACACTTTCTTTTTTCAAGATCTCCACTGCCTCGATTCCATCGTAAGCTTCCAGAACCTGATGTCCATCCTGGGTCAGATATATCTCGATCGCCTCTACAATTTCTTTATCATCATCACATACTAATATTTTTGCCATCTCATTTCACCTCTCATATCTACTATACAAGATTAGCAAATAAAATTTAAGACATAGGAATGGATTTCTTAAGAAATGATGAATATTTTCAAGAATAACGTCGAAAAATGTCTAAAATAATGTAAACGAAATCTAAGACCCTTTATTTTCAATAAATTTTGATAAAATATCAAAAGATAAAACTTACTTAGACTTCATAATTTCTAGTTTGTAAAGGGGGAGTTTTCTATGTACACTCACGACATTGACTATGTAATCCGTACCCTTGGAGTAGGTGCTACATATAGGGGATATCGCTATCTAAGTTATGGGATTGAATTATGTCTGACAGACGAGGAATATCTGCTTGCCATCAGTAAACAGCTTTATCCGGAGATTGCCAGAAAGTATAAAGCGACAGTCGGAAGTGTTGAACGTGATATCCGCACTGTTATAAGAGTCTGTTGGGAAAATGGTTACGATCAGCTTCAGTCCTACTCGTTCCGGCCATTACATGTCCGTCCAACGGCCGGTGAATTTTTCGACATCCTTGTCGCCTATCTAAGCCGTAACAAACCAGTTCTTCAGGCTGTATGATCCTAAGTAAAAGAAACGGAATTTTATTATCAAAAACAAAGTAAAACCCCGCAAGCTTTGGGCCGCTGCAGGGTTTTACTTTTTTTACCGGAAACTAACGATCTTCCATCTTCACATACTCACGGTATGGAGACAACGGCTTATAAGCCGGTCGGATAATCTTATCTACATTCTTGAGCTCTTCCAGTCTGTGGGCGCTCCAGCCTACAATACGGGCCGCTGCAAAAATCGGAGTGTAAAGAGATGCCGGAAGATCCAGCATACTATACACAAGACCACTGTAAAAGTCCACATTTGCATTTACACCTTTGTAAATTTTACGCTTTTCGCCGATGACCTGTGGAGCCATGCGCTCTACCATGGCATACAGTGCGTACTCTTCTTCCCGTCCTTTTTCTTTCGCAAGCTGCTCTACGAATTGCTTGAAAATCTCCGCACGCGGATCGGATACAGAATAAATCGCATGCCCCATGCCATAAATCAGCCCTTTCTGGTCAAATGCTTTCTTATCCAAAAGGTCTTCCAGATACTGATGTACTTCGTCTTCGTCCGTCCAGTCGGAAATTTTTTCCTTCATGTCTGCGAACATCTGCGTTACTTTGATATTGGCACCGCCATGCTTTGGTCCCTTAAGAGATGCCATCGCTGCAGATATTGTAGAGTACGTATCTGTTCCTGAGGACGTAACTACATGAGTGGTAAATGTTGAATTGTTACCACCGCCGTGATCCATGTGGAGCACCAGTGCCATGTCCAGAATCCTTGCCTCAAGCTTCGTATATTTCTTATCCTCTCGGAGCATCATCAGAATATTCTCAGCTGTGGACAGATTCGGCTGTGGTGCATAAATGTACAAATCTTCTCCCATGCGGAAATTATATGCATGATAACTGTAGACCATCAGCATCGGGAACTGGCTGATCAGGTTCAGGCACTGTCTCAGCACGTTCGAGATAGTCGTATCGTCTGCTTTATCATCATAGGAATAGAGATTCAGGATTTCTCTGGACAGACTGTTCATCATGTCGCCGCTCGGAGCCTTCATGATAACGTCACGTACAAAATTCGGCGGAAGCGTTCTTCTCTCCACCAGAGTTTCATGGAACATCTCAAGTTCAGAACTATTCGGAAGTTCACCAAATAAAAGCAGATAAGCAATCTCTTCGAATCCAAAATGATCTTCTTTCAAGAAACCGCCAACCAGATCTTTGATATTGTAACCCCTGTAATAAAGATTACCGGCACATGGAACTTCTTCGCCATTCACAATCTTCTTAGCACATACATCGGAAATATTGGTCAGTCCTGCAAGCACACCTTTTCCGTTCAGGTCACGGAGCCCTCTTTTTACTTCGTACTTAGTATACAGCTCTTTATCAATGGCATTATTCTTCTCACACAATCCTGCAAAATGCTGAATCTCCGGAGTAATCTCAAATAATGCACGGTCTACGCTTTTATTCACTGTCTTTCCTACCATAAATCATCTCCCTTTCTTTTCCCACAAGTCGTTGCTAAGCGCAGCAAATTCTTCCATCGATAATGATTCACCGCGAACACTTTCTCCTTTGCCAAGCTTTACGATTGCTTCTGTGATCACATCTTTCGGCAAATCAATCTTGTCAGAGTTAGACAATCCATTTGCCAGTGTCTTTCTTCTCTGGTTGAAGGATGCTCGGATAATATCAAACATCCACTTCTCATTGGCCACTTTCACCGGAGGAGCCGCATGTCTTGTAAGACGAATGACTGCGGAACCGACCTTCGGTCTTGGCATAAAGCAGTTCGGAGGTACATTTGCCACTATATACGGATCTGCATAGTACTGGACAGCCAGTGACAATGCTCCGTAATCCTTGTTTCCCGGTCCGGTCTGCATACGGTCTGCAACTTCCTTCTGCACCATGACCGTAATACTTTCAACCGGGACATTTCCTTCGAACAGCCCCATAATGATCGGAGTCGTAATGTAATATGGAAGATTCGCAACCACCTTCACCGGACGTCCGCCGTTCTCCTTCTCCACAAGACCACGGATATCTACTTTCAGTACATCATCATTGATCACCATGACATTGTCATACTCGCTGAGAGTATCTTCCAAAATCGGGATCAGATTCTTATCAATCTCCACGGCAGCTACCTTTCCTGCCGCCTCAGCCAGATATTGGGTCATGGTACCGATTCCCGGTCCAATCTCCAGAACCATGTCATCTTTTGTAATTCCGGCCGCACTGATGATCTTCTCAAGCACATGCGTGTCAATCAGGAAATTCTGTCCGAATTTCTTCTGAAAATTAAAATGATACTTTTGCAATATTTCAATTGTATTTTGTGGATTTCCAAGTGTTGGTTTACTCATACTTCTTTCTATTACTCCTTCATTCCATCAAACCATAAGCCAGATGAACAAACAGCAATTTATGTTCATTTGGCTCAAGTGCCGGTACTGGAAGGATTGTCCTCCTCGTACCGGCACTGTTGCCATTAAAGATATTATACACTATGTCGATAAAAAATGTTATTAAGATTGTATGAAATTTCCGACATATCACTTCACATATTTTTAATTTATGATACTGCCCGCAGCTGTTCAAGAATGCCTCGGCATTCTTGCTGCGAGGTGCGCGTCATGCAATTGCAT
>ERZ773188.2972-NODE-2972-length-15145-cov-9.276011_pt1 | contig 15145 bp, 9 predicted proteins | sample MGYA00581011_ERZ773188 | MGnify/ENA primary metagenome ERZ773188 (study PRJEB29015, sample SAMEA2737798) | human gut metagenome | biome: human gut; feature: human-associated habitat; material: faeces | place: China | collected 2012 ...
GGAAAGGTGAATTACTGGGGGTACTGCTGTGGACACAGCTTTGCGCCAAAAGCAGCCTATGCAGGCGCAGCGCCGGGACAGAAAAAGGATCCGGTAAAAGAGTTTAAGACTCTGGTGAAGGCATTACATAAAGAAGGTCTGGAGCTGGTCGTTGAATTATACTTTGACGGGACACAGTCTCCTTCCTATGTGGTAGATGTACTCCGCTTCTGGGCTGCCCAGTATCATGTAGATGGTATCCATTTAGTAGGTTATGCCCCTTTGGAAACTATTGTGAAAGACCCATATCTTTCTGATCTGAAACTTTGGGCGAAGAACTGGGATGAAGTGAGAACTGCGACGGAAACAGACAGGGGCAACAGAACCAAAGAAGAAAAGAAAGAGACCGGACGCCGTTTATCTGCTTACGAAACAGGATTTATGCTGGATATGCGCAGCTTCTTAAAGGGCGATGAAGGTATGTTAAACCAGGTGGCTCTTCATGTAAAGGACAATCCGGATGCAGTGGCTTCTATTAATTACATGGCGAATACCAACGGCTTTACTTTAATGGATATGGTTTCTTACGATCATAAGCACAACGAGGACAATGGCGAGGAAAACCATGACGGTACCGATTACAACCAGTCCTGGAACTGTGGCGCAGAAGGACCGGTGCGAAAGAAAAAGATCATTGGCTTACGAAAACGTCAGCTTAAAAATGCTCTTGCCATGCTTTTCTTAAGCCAGGGAACCCCGTTACTTATGGCTGGTGATGAATTTGGCCGTACCCAGAAGGGAAATAATAATGCTTATTGCCAGGACAATGAGATCTCCTGGTTAAACTGGAATTTATTAGACTCTCACAAGGGGCTTTATGAGTTTACGAAAAACCTGATCGCATTCCGCAAAAAGCACAGCCTGTTCCACCGCAGTACAGAACCTACTTTAATGGATCATAAGTCAGTAGGACTGCCGGATGTGTCTTTCCACGGGGAAAAGGCATGGTGTCCGGACTTTGAGCGCTACAGCCGCCAGTTAGGCGTATTTTACAGCGCTTCCTATGGAGAAAATACAGACGGCAGCGAGGAACCTTATTTCTATACTGCTTACAACATGCACTGGGAGCCACATGCATTTGCACTTCCCAATCTGCCGTCAGGATATATCTGGCATCAGGTCCTTGATACAGCTGAAGACAGTATGAACGGCTTTTTGCCGTCAGGTAAGGAAAGACATCTGGATGACCAGAAAGAGGCTCTTGTCCTTGCAAGATCCATCCAGGTATTTGCAGGACTTAAATGCCCGGAAAAGAAAAAAACACAAAGCAAAGGTCCGAAAGCGAACCGGAAAGAAGGAACAGAACATGTTAAATGAAGCTATGGAACGTTTTATCAAGGAACATGAAAAAGAGGCATATGACCTGCTTCTTACCATTGCGAAGATCCCTTCCCCATCTAATCATGAGGAAAAAAGAGCCCAGTTTTGCTGTAACTGGTTAAAGGAACAGGGGGCAGAGGGCGTCTATATTGATGAGGCATTAAATGTAGTTTATCCAGCTGCTTTAAGGGATAATGTGGATGTTTATATGGCCCATACAGACGTAGTTTTTCCAGATGAGACGGAACTTCCTTTAAAGGTGGAAAATGGACGTATCTGCTGTCCGGGTGTAGGTGATGATACTGCCTGCCTTGTATGTGTTCTTCTGGCAGCAAAATATACTGCTCTTATGATAAAAGAAGGCAAACTTAACCAGATCCGGCCGGAAACAGAACCTGGACTGATCTTTGTATGCAATTCAGGAGAAGAAGGTCTTGGAAACCTGAAAGGCGTTAAAAAGATCTGCGAAGATTACGGCAGCCGTATGAACACTTTCTGCACCTTCGACGGCAGTCTGGAGCATCTGGTAGATGAAGCAGTGGGATCTAACCGTTATAAAGTGACGGTACGCACTCAGGGCGGACATTCTTTTGGCAATTTTGGCAATGATAATGCCATTGAAAAACTGGCAGGTATCATTGAAAAGCTGTATCAGATCAAGGTGCCGGAAGGCGGAAAGACCACTTACAACGTGGGTACTATTTCCGGCGGTACTTCTGTTAATACTATTGCCCAGGAAGCTTCCATGCTATACGAGTTCCGCTCTGACAGAAAAGTAAATCTGGCTTATATGGAAGAAAAATTTGAGGCAGCAGTAAATGAGGCAAAGGCAGCCGGTCTTGATATTACTTATGAGATCCTGGGCATCCGTCCATGCTCCGGTGATGTAGATAAAGAACGTCAGGCACGCCTTCTTGAACGTGCAAAAGCAGCGGTAGAGACAGTAACAGGAATCTGCCCTGGAGTTGGTTCTGGTTCTACAGACTGCAATATCCCGCTTTCTATGGGAATCCCAAGTGTATGTGTGGGCTGCTATAGTGGAGCCGGCGCTCATACAAGAGAGGAATATGTAGAAGAAGCTTCCCTTCCTTTAGGATACAGAGTTGCTTTTGAGATGATATTCGGAGGCAGGTCATAAGCCTGTTTTTTCCTGCATAAAGATAAAAGAGAAATACATATACATTCAGATGAGGATGCTGTAAAGGCCAGACGGGTCAGGGCATCCTCATTTTTTTCTATATGAAGTCTATACAGAGTCTATAGGAGGCAGGAATGGCACAATGGTATGGTCTGACCCAGGAAGAAGTTTTAAAGCGCCTTGGCACCAACAGGACCGGGCTAAATGAGAAAGAGGCAGAAAGAAGGCTGGAAACATATGGGGAAAATGTTTTAAAAGAACAGGAAGAAATGCCCTGGTGGCAGGTATTTTTAGGACAGTTTAAAGATCTTCTGGTCATGATCCTCATTGGGGCTGCGGGGGTATCCATGGTTACCGGAGATCCGGAAAGCGCTCTTGTGATCTTTTCCGTCCTTTTGTTAAATGCCATTTTAGGGACTGTGGAACATCAGAAAGCACGAAAATCCCTGGAAAGCTTAAAGCGACTTGCTTCTCCGGAAACACTTCTGATCCGGGAAGGACGCGTTTGTACGGCGCCATCTTCCAGGGTGGTTCCAGGGGATATCCTGGTTTTGGAAACAGGAGGAATGGTACCTGCAGACGGCCGGATCCTTCAGTCCTGCAGCCTTACCTGCAACGAAAGTTCTCTTACAGGAGAAGCTTTAAATGTGGAAAAAAGAGAGGGAAAACTGCCGGCAGGAAAAACGCCTTTATCTCCGGGAGATCAGAGCAATATGGTCTTTTCCGGTGCTCTGATCACTGGCGGAAGGGGAACTGCGGTAGTGACGGAAACAGGAATGGATACCCAGATCGGGACCATTGCTTCCCTGATGAACCGCACAGTGGAAAAGAAAACACCTTTGCAGGCCAGTTTAGACCGGTTTTCCGGCCATCTGGCATTAGGAATTATGGGGATCTGCGGTGTGATCTTTCTGATCAGCCTGTATCGCAGGGAGCCTGTATTAGATGCCCTGATGTTTGCGGTAGCGCTGGCGGTTGCAGCCATCCCGGAGGCTCTTGGTTCCATTGTGACCATTGTCCAGGCAATGGGAACCCAGAAAATGGCAAAAGAGCATGCAGTCATAAAGGACCTGAAAGCAGTGGAAAGTTTAGGCTGTGTATCTGTGATCTGTTCTGATAAAACAGGGACACTGACCCAAAACAGTCTGCGGGCAGAGGCTGTTTGCATAAATGGGAAGGTCATGGATACAGGGCAGTTAAAAAAATATTCCCACCACCCGGATCTTTCTCTTTTCCTGCGATCAGTCATTCTTGCAAATAATGCTTCCGGAGAGGAGACCGGGGAAAAAGAAGATCCCTTAGAGCAGGCTCTTTTACATATGGCAGAAGAAGCAGGAAAAGATCCCGGACTTCTTCGCAGGCAGTGGCGTCGTATTTCGGAGATCCCTTTTAACTCTGATAAAAAATATATGGGTGCCATATGCAGCAAAGGGGGAGAAAAGATCCTTTTTGTAAAAGGGGCGGTAGACGTTTTACTGTCTAAATGCAGTCTGGCAGTCAATCCCTCTTTTCAGGAAGAAGAGACTGCTTCCTGGGGACGTCCCTTTTCCTTTTCTGATAAAGAGCGGATCCTTCGCCAGAACGGTCTATGGTCCAAAAAGGGAATGCGGGTTCTGGCACTGGCATGTAAACCATTAAAAGAGGAAGAAATCAGGGATGCAAAGGCGGAAAATATGATCTTTCTGGGTCTGGCTGCTATGACAGATCCACCAAGGCCGGAGTCTAAAATGGCAGTGGCAGATGCTAAAAAAGCAGGGATCCGCACGGTCATGATCACCGGGGATCATAAAGAGACTGCGGCAGCGATCGCCTCGGAGATTGGTATTTTTACAGCTGGTGATCTGGCTGTTACAGGAGCAGATCTGGATCAGATGAGCGATCAGCAGCTGCAGGAAAGACTGGAAAAGATCTCCGTATATGCCAGGGTGTCTCCGGAACATAAGATCCGCATTGTGGAAGCATGGCAGAAAAAAGGGCACATTACAGCTATGACAGGAGACGGGGTAAATGACGCTCCTGCCTTAAAAAAGGCGGACATAGGGATCGCTATGGGAAAAGCAGGCACAGAAGTTTCAAGGGATGCCGCTGCCATGATCTTAACAGATGACAATTTTGCTACGATTATCAAGGCAGTGGCAAATGGAAGAAATGTATATCGGAATATTAAAAATTCCATCCAGTTTTTGTTGTCCGGAAATATGGCAGGGATCCTTTGTGTACTGTATACATCTATCAAGGCGCTTCCATTGCCTTTTGCGCCGGTGCATCTGCTGTTTATCAACCTGCTGACAGACTCCCTTCCTGCCATTGCCATAGGTATGGAACCGGCAGACCGGGATCTTTTAAACCAGCCTCCCAGAGACCCAAAAGAAGGGATCCTTTCTTTTCCATTTGCAGGGAAGATCTTATTCCAGGGTTTTCTTATTGGTGCAGCAACCATGTGGGCATGGGAAATGGGATATTCCCAGGGCGGGGAAGCCATTGCCAGTACTATGGCATTTTCCACTCTGACTCTGGCAAGACTGTTCCATGGTTTTAACTGCAGGGGAAGAAAAAGCCTGCTTTCATTGGGAATAGGAAGCAATCTCTGGTGTGTTATGGCATTGTTTGTAGGTGTAGTCCTTATGTGTGCAGTGCTTTTTGTGCCTCAGCTTCAGGATGTATTTGCCGCAGGGGATCTGACAGGCTCACAGTTACTGGCAGTGGTTTTAGGTGCGCTGGCACCAACGGCAGTTATTCAGATTTACAAAATGATGAGCGCAGGAACCGCTTAAATGACGTCTGAATTGTCCGCTAAATTTTCTAAGATTATGTAAAACATTTGTGGCAAGGTGGAAAATATCCGAAAAATGTGATAAAGTAAGCATTAAGAAATTGCTAAATGAAATAAGGAGGCTGTTATGAGGCTTGTTACATATGAAGTGGAACATAAAGGCGGTCTGGGCGTGATCAGCAGAGACGGAAAATGGGTCTATCCTCTTCGCTCCCTGGATATGGATTATAAGACCATGCAGGAACTGATCGAGGGGATCAGCGAGTCAGAAAAACAGCTGCTTGAATATGTGTCCGGTCAGGACCCTTATAAGATCAGAGGAGCGGCACCTATTGAAGAAGTAAAGTTTCTGGCGCCGATCCCAAATCCGAAACAGGATGTGATCTGCCTGGGTATCAACTATATGGCTCACGCAGAGGAGTCTGCCCGCTACAAGAAAGAGGCATTTGGAGGCGAACGTCCCTATGCCGTTTACTTCTCCAAGCGTGTAAACGAGGCGGTGGCAAACGGCGAAGGCATTGAAAGCCATTCAGACATTGTAGCCGATCTGGATTATGAGGTAGAATTGGCTGTTATTATTGGAAAAGAAGCAAAAAATGTACCGGAAGAAGAGGTAAAAAATTACATCTTTGGTTACACCATTATCAATGACGTCAGTGCCAGAACCCTTCAGACCCAGCATAACCAGTGGTATTTTGGAAAGAGTTTAGACGGATTTTTCCCAATGGGACCATGTATCACCACAGTGGAAGATATCCCATATCCGCCAAAGCTTTCTATCCAGTCCCGTGTCAACGGGGAACTGAGACAGGACAGCAACACAGAACTGCTGATCTTTGGTATTGACCACATCGTCAGTGAGCTTTCAAAAGGCATGACATTAAAACCTGGAACCATCATTGCCACCGGCACACCGGCAGGCGCAGGAATGGGCTTTACACCGCCAAAATTCTTAAAACCTGGAGATGTAGTAGAATGTACCATTGAAGGGATCGGCACACTTACCAATCCGGTAGTTGAATAAACATGTATGCTGCCTGACGGCGGCATCATCATAAATGAGCAATTGTATACTATATATTTAGGACAGCAACACAAGAGACAGGCAACATAAGGAGGTATGCATACAATGGAATTTGTCCCAATGACTATCAAGAAGCAGAAAAATATCGCCCTGATCGCCCATGATCAGAAAAAGCATGAATTAATGGAATGGTGCAAGGAACATAAATCCATTCTGGAGAAACATTTCTTATGCGGAACCGGAACAACTGCAAGAATGATCACCGATTATACCGGACTTCCGGTAAAGGGATATAACAGCGGCCCATTGGGAGGCGACCAGCAGATCGGCGCCAAGATCGTAGAAGGACAGATCGATTTCGTGATCTTCTTCTCCGACCCATTGACAGCACAGCCTCATGATCCGGATGTAAAGGCACTGCTGCGTATTGCACAGGTTTACGATATTCCCATTGCAAACAATAAGGCAAGTGCAGATTTTATGATCTCATCACCTCTTATGGATGAAGAATATGAGCATGATGTGATCAATTTCAGACAGAATATTTCAGAACGGGCGAAACAGCTGTAATAGAAACAACATTGTTTTTGCTAAAAGGGGGCACGCAGATGGAACAGAAATTATATGATATTATGGACTGGGCGGGGATTGAGGAACTGACCTATTCAGAGTCAGCCGATCCTCACAGAATGTTAGGACCACATGCAACAGAAGAAGGCTTATTGATACAGGCATTTATACCTACCGCAACAGCGATCACTGTAAAGCTTACAGGAAATGGGAAAAAATACCCTATGGAGTTGGCAGATGAAGCAGGATTTTATGCTGTACTGATCCCAAGAAAAACAGTGACAGATTATACCTTACTTGTCACTTATGATAATGGAACCGAAGAAGAGATCCACGATCCCTATTCTTTCGGACCACAGTTTACAGAAGATGAATTAAAGAAATTCGGTGCAGGTATCTACTACGACATTTATGAGAAAATGGGTGCTCATCCAATGACCATTGACGGAGTAGAAGGCGTTTATTTTGCAGTATGGGCTCCATGTGCCATGCGTGTCAGTGTAGTAGGTGACTTTAACTTATGGGACGGCAGACGCCACCAGATGCGCAAAGTAGGCGAAGGAGATGCCAGCGTATTTGAGCTGTTCATTCCGGGCCTGAAAGCAGGATGCCTTTATAAATATGAGATCAAGACCAGAGCAGGACTGCCTATGATGAAGGCAGACCCATATGGAAATTATGCAGAGCTGCGTCCAAATAATGCTTCCATTGTATGGGATATCAACAATTACCAGTGGAAAGATAAAAAATGGATGGACAAGCGGGCTGCTTCTGATACAAAGGACAAGCCTTTCAATATTTATGAAGTCCATTTAGGTTCCTGGATGCGAAAAGAGATTGCCAAGGACGAAAACGGGGAAGATATCATTGGCTCCGAGTTCTACAATTACAGGGAACTGGCTGTAAAGCTGGCTGAGTATGTAAAAGATATGGGCTATACCCATGTAGAACTGCTGCCGATCATGGAACATCCTTTAGATGCTTCCTGGGGATATCAGGTAACTGGTTATTATGCTCCTACCAGCCGCTATGGAACACCGGATGATTTCATGTACTTCATGGACTATATGCATGAACAGGGCATTGGTGTGATCTTAGACTGGGTACCGGCCCATTTCCCGAGAGATGCTTTCGGAATGGCATGCTTTGACGGAACCTGCGTCTATGAACATGCAGACCCAAGAAAGGGCGCTCATCCGCACTGGGGTACACTGATCTATAACTACGGCCGTCCGGGAGTATCTAACTTCCTCATTGCCAACGCACTGTTCTGGGCTGAGAAGTACCACGCAGACGGCATCCGTATGGACGCGGTGGCTTCCATGCTGTATCTGGATTACGGTAAAAATGACGGTGAATGGGTGGCAAATATCTACGGCGGAAATGAAAATCTGGAAGCTGTAGAGTTCTTAAAGCACTTAAATACTGTATTCAAGGGCAGAAAGAACGGTGCGGTGCTGATCGCAGAGGAGTCTACTGCATGGCCAATGATCACCGGTGATCCAAAAGACGGCGGAATTGGTTTTGATTATAAGTGGAATATGGGCTGGATGAACGATTTCACCAACTACATGCGCTGTGATCCATATTTCCGTAAAAATAACTATGGCGAGTTGACGTTTTCCATGCTTTATGCCTACAGTGAAAATTTTGTCCTGGTATTCTCCCATGACGAAGTCGTTCACGGAAAAGGCTCTATGATGGGTAAGATGCCGGGAGAGACTTTAGAGGCAAAGGCTGAAAACCTGCGGGCTGCCTATGGCTTTATGATGTCCCATCCAGGCAAGAAGCTGTTATTTATGGGACAGGACTATGGCCAGATCGATGAGTGGAACGAAAATGCGTCCCTGGAATGGGATCTGTTAAAATATCCGCTGCACAAGAACATGCAGACCTATGTCCGTGAGTTAAACAAGCTGTATCAGGCCCATCCGGCACTGTATGAGCAGGACTTTGATACGGAAGGCTTTGAGTGGATCAACTGCAGCTACCATGAGGAAAGCATGATCATATTCCTGCGCAGAGGCAAAGAAGAAACTCTGCTCTGTGTATGTAACTTTGATAATATGGATCATGAGAAATTCCGCCTGGGCGTACCATTTGCAGGAAAATATAAAGAGATCTTCAACAGTGATGCAAAAGAATTTGGCGGCGAAGGCCGTACCAACAGCCGTGTGAAAGCATCCAAGAAGATAGAATGGGATGAAAGAGAGAACTCCATTGAGATCCATATCCCGCCAATGAGCTTTATGGTATTCTCCTGTACACCAGAGGAGAAGAAGGAAAGCCCGAAGAGACTGACCACAAAGAAGGAAAGCCCGAAGAGACTGACCACAAAGAAGGCAGAGCCGAAGAAGCTGGCAACAAAGAAGGAAGAACCGAAGAAGCTGACTACGGAGAAAAAAGAAGAGCCGAAAAAGTTAGCTACAAAGAAAACAGAACTCAAAAAACTGACGGCAGAGAAGAAAGAAGAGCCAAAAAAGCTTGCGACCGCCAAGACGGAAACTCACAAACTGGAGACCACGAAGGAAGAGCCAAAGAAGTTAGCAACTGCCAAGACAGAAGCTCACAAGCTGGAAACAAAAAAAGAAGAGCCGAAAAAGCTGGCAACTGCAAAAGAAGAACCAAAGAAACTGGAAACAGCAAAGCCTGAACCAGTACCAGTTTTAGCACCTGCAGATCCGATTGCAGAGCCAGTAACAACTCCTGCTTCAGCAGTTACAAAACCAGAGCCAGCTCCATCTCCAGCACCCGCAGCCCCGGCTCCAACCTCAGCTGCAGCAAAAAAAGCAGCACTCAGAGCAGCCAAAAAAAGAGGCCGTAATAAAAAACGCTAAAAAGCTACAAAAGACATAAAGAAACTGACATAAGAATTACAACAGGAGGTTATCATGCGTCCTTCTCTGAGAAAGCTATGGATGACGATCTCCATAAAAAGAAAAATAGGAATTTTTGCAGCCATGGTCATTTTGATCATGGCTCTTTCCGCTTCTTTTAATGTGTGGATCACCAACGTATCCCTGGGAAGCTTTGGAGGAATTTTGAATGACAACTCCCGTTGCAATGACTTTCAGGAGGCACTGGATCAGGAAATCAGAGCTTTTGAGCATTATGTGCGAAATGCAGACCAGGAAAGCCGGGATACTTACAGGGTGGCATGTGTAAGAACAGAACGTTGCCTGTGGTCACTGCCTTCTGAGTACAGAAGGATTGGAAAAGAGCGCAGTGCCAGGACATGGAACATAAGAAATGCCTATGAAGGTTACAAAGTTTATCGTGATGACGTAGCGGAAGGAAATAAAACAGGCAGTGAATTTGTAGACGAACTGTATTACGTATACAAAATGCAGGAGTACCTCCAGGGATATACCGGCCGTCTGGTGCAGATAACCATGGCAGAAGGAACAGAAGAGTATCAGAAAGAAGCAGCAATGTTTTCTAATATTCCGTATATTATTGTGGCCATTTCCATCGCACTTATGATCATAGCGATCTGGCTGACAAGAATTCTTTCAAATTCCGTTGCAAAACCCATTGTATCTTTGGCTGCAAGTACCAGAAAGATAGCTGCCAATGACTTTGATGAGCCGGACCTGATCATAGAAAATAAAGATGAAATGGGAGAATTGGTCACAGCTTTCAATGTAATGAAACACAGTACCAAGGGCTATATTGCCACCATGAAAGAAAATAACAAAATGCAGGAGCTGCTCCACAAAGAGGAATTAGAGCGCAGTGAAATGGAAAAACAGTTAGGAAGCGCAAGGCTGGAACTGTTAAAAAGTCAGATCAATCCCCATTTTCTCTTTAATACCCTGAATATGATCGCATGTACCGCAAAACTGGAAGATGCTGTGGATACGGAAAAGATGATCTTAAGTCTGGGAAATCTGTTCCGCCATAACCTGAAAACAAGGGAGCAGACTGTAACATTAGACCGGGAGTTAAAGATCGTAAATGACTATATGTATCTTCAGAAAATGCGTTTTGGAAGCAGGATCAAATACCGTCTGAGCCTGGAGACGGATGCGGCAGACGTGATCATTCCGTCCCTGTCCCTGCAGCCTCTTGTAGAAAATGCGGTGGTTCATGGTCTTTCTAAAAAAGAAACGGGAGGTATTCTCCATATCCGGATCTGGAAAAAGGACCGTATGCTGATCCTTTCAGTGGCAGATACCGGCCTTGGTATGAGTCAGGAGCGGTGCGAAGAAGTTGCTGCAGCAATGAAAGAACACCGCACGGCAAAGATCGGGATCGGGCTTGGAAATATTTATAAGCGTGTCCATATGATGTACCAAAAGGGAGATCTGCGGATCTACAGCCGGGAAGGAAAAGGAACAGTGATACAATTGATGATACCGCAGGGAGAAGAAAAACAGGGGGAAGAAGTATATGTACCGACTGCTGATCGCAGATGATGAAATGATCGAGAGAAAGGTTCTTTTTAAAACATTAAGCCAGAACCTGAAGGGGCAGTGTGAGATCTTCCAGGCAGAAAACGGAAGAGAAGCACTGGAAATATATGAAAAAGAAAAGATCCAGATCGCCATACTGGATATTGAAATGCCAGGTATCAACGGAATCCAGGCAGCAGAGCGGATAAGGGAGAAGGATAAAAAATGCTGTATTATCTTTCTTACAGCTTTTGATGAATTTGCCTATGCCAAGAAGGCAATCACAGTCAGGGCGTTAGATTATCTTTTAAAACCCTGGGATGAAAAAGAATTGATGCTGGTACTGGAAGAAGCCATGCGAATGGCGGGAGAAGAAAAAGATTTTCAGAAAGAAAAGACAGAAGAGGTATCCGAGGAAGAAAAACGGGACGATCCGGAAGAACTGGCAGAAGATGATGCAGGTGAAAATCTGCGCATGAATAAAGTAACAGAGATCATACGGGACTATATCCGTGAAAATTACATGTATGATCTTTCTGTACAGGATCTGGCTGACAAGATGAATTATTCAGAGCCTTATTTCTGCCGGCTTTTCAAGCAGAGTTTTGGACAGAATTTTACAGCGTATCTTACAGAATACCGTGTTTCCATGGCGAAAAAAATGTTAGAAGAACCTACCGTCAATATTAAGGATATAGGAAAGTCAGTAGGATACGAAGACTCTAATTATTTTACAAAAGTGTTTAGAAGGATCACAGGGCAGAGTCCTACAGAGTACAGAAACAGTGTATTCCGTGAAAAATAGATAAAAAATTACGGTATAGGTCAAAATCATACTAGGATTATCAAAAATTTACCATGGTCAGAACAAGATTTTACCCTTATAATGAAATCAGCATAAAGAAAACGTAAAAAAACATAAACAATATGTGAAAAACGCATTAACAGGAGGGTAAACAAAATGAAAAAAAGATGGTTAAGTGCAGCACTTTGCACAGCTATGGTAGCTGGATCACTGGCAGGATGCGGATTAAAGTCCCCAGATACAGCAACTACAGCAGCAGCTACTGAGGCAGCTAAGGAGGAAGCGACCACAGCAGCAGAAGCAAAAGAGGAATCCAAAGGAGAGTCTGCAGCAGCTGGGGAGCCTGTAGGACCTGCAGTTACTCTGGTAATGGCAGAGGTTAATCCACTGGATACTATCGTTGGACAGACTGATACAGCATTCAAAGAGAAAGTAGAAGAGCTGTCCGGCGGATCTATCACTGTAGACCTGCAGGCAAGTGGTGTTCTTGGTTCTGAGAACGACGTTCTGGATACCATGCTTGGTGGTGGCGGAACTATTGATATGTCCCGTATCTCCGCATTCGCTCTGACAAGCTACGGCGCAGAGAAGTCCGTACTTCTGTCTGTACCTTATACATTTGTAAACCGTGAACATTTCTGGAAATTTGCAGATAGCGAACTGGCTCCAGAGTTCTTAATGGAACCGCATGACAACGGACTGGGCGTAAGAGGTCTGTTCTACGGAGAAGAAGGTTTCCGTCATTTCTTCACTGTTAAGCCAGTAAATGGTCTGGAAGACTTAAAGGGAATGAAGCTTCGTGTTTCTAACGACCCGATCATGAACGGTATGGTAGCTGGACTTGGCGCAAACGCAACTGTTGTTTCCTTCAACGAACTGTACTCCGCACTGCAGACCGGCGTTGTTGACGGTGCTGAGCAGCCAATCGCAAACTATCAGTCCAACGCATTCCCAGAAGTTGCTCCTAACCTGATCCTTGATGGACATACCTTAGGTGCTATCCAGGTTATCATCACAGATGACGCTTGGGATAAATTAACTCCAGAGCAGCAGGATGTTCTGACCGAAGCTGGAAAGTATGCATCTGAATTCAACCGTAAGATCTCTGAAGAAGCAGAGAACAAAGTTCTGGATGAGTTAAAGGCAAATGGCGTAAACGTTGTAGAAGTAGAAGATAAGACTCCATGGCAGGAAGCTTGCAAGGACATTATCGAGTCCTCTACAAAGGATAACGCAGAACTGTATCAGCAGATCCTTGATATGGCAAAATAATCTGAGTCAGCCAGTTAAATAGGGAAATGGTGTATTAGGCGCAGGGGAGCGCGTCTCTCCTGCGCTTTTAATTAAGAAAGGGGACTGAAGAATGCCTTCAATTTTTGAAAAGATCGATAAGATCCGTCCTTTGTATGATGCGGTATATAAATTTGTATTATTTATCTGCAAGCTTTTGCTTGTAGTTGATATCGCTATTACCAGTATGTCCGTTGCAGGACGTTATATCTCATTTATTCCAGATCCGGCATGGTCTGAAGAAGTAGTTCTTTCCTGTATGGCTTATATGGCTGTGCTTTCCGCAGCTCTGGCAATCCGCCGCGGTGCTCATATCCGTATGACCGCTCTTGACAGCTATCTGCCAAAGAAGCTGGTTAAATCCCTGGATATCCTTGCTGATGTAGCTGTTTTAGTACTGGCTGTCATCATGCTGACTGTAGGCTGGACTTATGCTTCCGGTATCGGTTCAAAGGGTACTTATGTAAGTATGCCTGGAGTATCCCGTTTCTGGATGTATCTGCCGGTTCCGTTAGCAGGTGTTGCGATGATCATTTTCGAGATCGAAGCACTGTACAATCATATCAGAAGCTTTTATGTAAAGGAGGAGAAGTAGTATGGATGTAAATAGCATGGCAATTCTTATATTACTGGGAAGCTTCTTCCTTATGATCATGCTGCGTTTCCCGATCGCATACGCAGTAGCTCTTTCTTCTGTATTCTGTCTGATGGCCCAGGGGCTTCCTCTGACTACCATCTGTCAGCAGATGGTAAAAGGTATCAGCTCTTTCAGCTTAATGGCAGTACCTTTCTTTATCACAATGGGATGCCTGATGGGTTCCGGTGGTATTTCTGAAAAACTGATCGCTCTGGCAAATGCCTGCGTAGGCTGGATGCGAGGCGGTATGGCAATGGTAAACATCGTTGCATCTTATTTCTTTGGTGGTATTTCCGGTTCTGCATCTGCAGATACTGCTTCCTTAGGATCTATTCTGATCCCTATGATGGTTGACCAGGGATATGACGGTGACTTCTCTACTGCAGTTACTATTACTTCTTCCTGTGAGGGACTTCTGGTTCCACCTAGCCACAACATGGTTATTTATGCTACCACAGCAGGTGGTATTTCCGTAGGAAGCTTATTCCTTGCGGGTTATGTTCCGGGAGCTCTTTTAGCAGCATCCCTGATGGTTGGTTCTTACATTATTTCTGTAAAGCGCAACTATCCAAAGGGCGACAAGTTCAGCATGAAGAACCTGTTAAAGCAGTTAAGCGTTTCCTTCTGGGCATTAGCAGCCGTTCTGATCGTAGTGTTCGGCGTTGTAGGCGGTGTGTTCACAGCTACTGAGTCTGCAGCAGTTGCAGTTATCTACAGCTTGATCGTCAGCGTATTTATCTACAAAGGTCTTGACTGGAAAGGTGTTTGGAGAGTCCTGGGCGAGTGTGTAGATACTCTTTCTATCGTACTGATCCTGATCGCAACCTCCAGTATCTTCGGTTACTGCCTTACAAGACTTCACGTACCGGATCTGGCAGCTCAGGCTATTGTTGGACTGACTGATAACCCAATCCTGATCGCTCTGTTATTAAACCTGATCCTTCTGGTATTAGGCTGCATTATGGATATGGCTCCGATCATCCTGATCGCAACTCCTATCCTTCTGCCGATCGCAACATCTATTGGTATTGACCCGATCCAGTTTGGTATCATGGTTGTCCTTAACTGTGGTATCGGACTTCTGACACCTCCTGTAGGTGCTGTACTTTTCATCGGTTCTGCTGTTGCAAAGATCCCGATGGAAAAGGTTGTAAA
>ERZ773188.3001-NODE-3001-length-15063-cov-4.405983_pt1 | contig 15063 bp, 8 predicted proteins | sample MGYA00581011_ERZ773188 | MGnify/ENA primary metagenome ERZ773188 (study PRJEB29015, sample SAMEA2737798) | human gut metagenome | biome: human gut; feature: human-associated habitat; material: faeces | place: China | collected 2012 ...
CGGCCACAACGGGTGCTGCACCGGTGCCGGTGCCGCCGCCCATACCGGCAGTGATAAACACCATCTGGGAACCCTTGAGCGCATTTGCGATCTCGTCCTTGCTTTCTTCAGCGGCGCGCTGGCCGATCTCGGGGTCTGCACCGGCACCGCGGCCCTTGGTCAGCTTGGAACCCAGCTGCACCTTGGTGGCAGCGTGGTTCTTGGCCAGAGCCTGCTGGTCGGTGTTCATTGCGATAAATTCGACGCCCTGCAGGCCGTCGCTGACCATGCGGTTGACAGCGTTGCCGCCGCCGCCGCCCACGCCGATCACCTTGATCGTCGTAACATTTTCGTCCATTTCTTCATCGAGCATGAGTGCCATAACTTTGTCCTCCATCGGATTTTATCGTAGAACTGCGCATAGCGCACAGAAATTATCTGCTTACACTTATATAACTGTATCGTATCATCTTTTTGCCCTGAATGCAAGTCAATTTTGCTTTTTTGAAGGTGTTTTTTTCTCGCTGGCGCTTTCCCGCGGCATTTCCCGCTCAATTTGGGCACCAAGTTCCGCCAGCATCTGTGCAAAACCGGCATATCCGCGGTCGATGTAACCGGTGTCGGTAATGCGGCTCCGTCCCCTTGCCGCCAGCGCGGCCACCACCAGTGCCGCGCCTCCGCGCAGGTCCGCAGCCCGTGCACACGCGCCCTGCAGCTGCCGCACCGGCCGGATGTCCAGTGTGCGTCCCTGCACCTGCACAGCGGCTCCAAAAGCCGCAAAACCCTCTGCACAGCCGAATCTCCGCTCAAACACCACATCCTCGATGCTGCTGGCGCTGTCGGCGGCAAGCATGGCAGCAGCAAGCAGCGGCGCTGCGTCTGTTGCCAGTGCCGGGTATACCCCGGTAAACACTCTGCCCGCGCCGTGCAGCGCGCCCAGCCGGGTAATGACCGCACTTTCCGGCCCTGTTTCTACCCTGCAGCCCATTTGTGCCAGAATTTCCAGCAACGGTGCATAGGTCTCCGGCCTGCAGCCGGTCAGTTCCACCCGGCCTCCTGCCGCCGCGCAGGCACAGGCAAGGGTGGATGCCACGATGCGGTCGGCCATGGGCGCAAAGCTGCAGCTATACAGCATTCGTCTGCCCTGCACCCGGATGGTGCTGGTGCCCGCGCCCTGTACACAGCCGCCACAGCGGTTCAGGAATGCTGCCAGATCGCTGATCTCCGGTTCTCGCGCGGCCCCGCGCAGGACCGTCTCGCCCTGCGCCGCAGCTGCTGCCAGAAGCAGTGTCTCGGTAGCACCCACGCTGGGGAACCCCAGTGTGATGTCCGCACCGTGCAGCCCGGCAGGCGCTGTCAGGATCAGCCTTGCCCCCTCCTCCCGGCAGTGCACGCCCATCTGCGCAAGGCCGGAAAGGTGCAGGTCCACCGGCCTTGCACCAATGCGGCACCCGCCGGGCAGCACCGTTTCCACCCGGCCAAGCCGCGCCAGAAGCGGTGCACAGAACAAAATGGATGCCCGCATCCGCGCGGCGGCTTCCGGCGCAAGGCGGCAGGTGGAAGGCACACCCTGCACCGTGATGTCGCTGCCCTGCCAGCGGGCCGTGCAGCCCGCACCCTGCAAAAGCTCCACGCTGGTGTCCACATCCGCAAGATGCGGCACCTGCAGAAAACGCACCGTGCCATTGCACAAAAGGGCCGCTGCCAGCAGCGGCAGCACGCTGTTTTTGGCTGCCGGGATGTGTACTGTGCCGTTCAGCGGCATGCCGCCTGTGATGATAAGATCTCCGCCCATGCAAAAAGCCCCCGTTCCGCAAAAGATACCTCATGCTATGCGGCGCGAAGGCTTTTTGTTTATTTTGTCTGCAGTTGTGTCATTTGTTTGTCCGGTCATTTGTAGCTGCGCCGGCAGCGGATGCTGTCATTTTATGGCAGGGAACGCCCGGTTTTATGTCTCCCCGCGGGACACCGACAGCACGATGCCCATTTCGCCCAGCAGCATCATCAGACTGGTGCCGCCGGAGGAAAAAAACGGCAGGCTGATGCCGGTATTGGGGATGGTGTTGGTGACTACGGCCATGTTCAGCACTGCCTGCAGGGCCACCTGCACCACAAAGCCCACTACCAGCAGCGCACCGAACCGATCCGGTGCATGCGCCGCCAGCGTGATGCCCTGCCACAGCAGCAGCGCAAACAGCAGGATCACCGCGCAGGCTCCCACAAAGCCAAGCTCCTCGCACAGGATGGAAAAGATGAAGTCGTTCTGCGGTTCGGGCACGAACAGGTGCTTCTGGCGGCTGCTGCCAAGGCCAAGGCCCGCCGCGCCCCCGGAGCCGATGGCATACAGGCTCTGGATGGTCTGGTGGCCGTCGCCCAGCGGGTCGGCAAAGGGATCCAGCCATGAGCTGAGACGGCTGGCCGCGTAGGGCACAAGGTCCGGCATAATGATGATGGCAGCTCCAATGGCCGCTGCACCGCCCACCCCGGCCAGCACGAACCACTTGAGGCCGGTGCCGCCCACGAACATGAGCACCGCGCCGATGCCCAAAATGAGCACGGTGCCGGAGAGGTGCGGTTCCAGCAGCATGAGCACCGCCACCGCTCCCAGCACCAGTGCAAAGGGCAGCACCCCCACCGCAAAGCTGCCCATGCGGTCGTGGTTGAGCGCAATGATATGCGCAAACACCAGCACCACCGCAAATTTGGCGATCTCGCTGGGCTGCAGTGTGCCCAGGCCCGGCAGCACCAGCCAGCGCTTGCAGCCGTTGTACTCCGGCATGAACAGCACCGCCGTCAGCAGTACCATTGAAAGCGCCAGCAGCGGCCATGCCAGCTTGTGGTAAACATGGTAGTCCACCCGGCTTGCCACCCACATGGCCCCGATGCCCAGCGCAGCATACAGCAGCTGCGGCCGCAGGTAGGCAAAAGCATCGCCCCGCCGGTACAGCGCCACTGCACTGCTGGCACTGCCCAGCATTACAAGGCCAAAGCCCACCAGCGTGAGCACCAGCACCAGAAACGGCAGGTCCATGGCCGGCAGATGCCGCAGCGGCAGGCCGCGCTTTGCATGGGCAGCAGCTTTGTGCATCCGTATCACCTCCGTTCCTTTATTGTACGCGGCGGCGGTGCCGGTTAGTCATATCCCCGGCACACCGGCGCATACATTCCATTTGAAAGAGAGGTGCCTGCCATGCCAAAACCGGAGCCGCGCCCCTTGCGCACCCTGCCGGAACGGGCATTCCATGCCCGGGCACGGCTGGTGGCCGCGTTGATGTGCTGCGTCTGCTTTGCGGGGCTTGCCGCGCGGCTGGCGTATCTGCAGCTGTTTGCGGGCGGCTGGTATACGAGCCGTGCCCTCGGCCAGCAATTGCGCGATACTGTGGTGCCTGCCGACCGGGGCCGCATCTACAGCGCCGACGGTGTACTGCTTGCCGCCAACAGCAGCTGCTGGACATTGCGGGCCTCCCCGCGCGAGATGCCGGAGGAAAAGCTCAGCCTTGCCGCGCAGGGCCTTGCGGAAATATTGGAGCTGGACGAAGCGAAGCTGCTGGAAAAATTCAGTGACCGCACCTCCAACGACTGCCTTTTGCGCTACCGCGTGGAGCGCGACACCGCCGACCGCGTGCGGGATTTTTGTGAAGAGAACAGCATCACCGGCATCCGCATCAATCAGGACTCCAAGCGCTGGTACCCGGAGGGGGAATTTCTGGCCAGCGTGCTGGGCTTTACCAATGTAGACAACGCCGGTGTGAGCGGGCTGGAGCTGAAATATAACGATGTGCTCACCGGGCAGAATGGTGTGGTGCTCACCGCCGTCAACGCTTGGGGCTACACACTGGAGCAGAGCTACGAGACCGAAAAAGTGCCCTTGGAAGGCAGCGGCCTGCGGCTGACTGTCGATGCCAACATCCAGCATTACCTTGAAAACGCGCTGGATTATGCGGTCAAGGAGCATCATGTGGCGGCGCGCGCCGTGGGCATCGTGATGGACGTGAACACCGGGGCCGTGCTGGCCATGTCCACCACGCCTGCCTACGACCCGAACCAGCCGCGCGTGATCTACGATGCAGCCGCCCGCAAGGCCGTGGATGCCCTTACCGGCAGCGAGCGCGCTGCCGCCCTGCAGCTGGCCCAGCAGACCCAGTGGCGCAACAAGGCCGTCAGCGACCTGTACGAGCCGGGCAGCGTGTTCAAGCTCATCACCTGCGCCGCCGCGCTGGATGCCGGGGCTGTGAGCAAAAACTCCACCTTTTACTGCGGCGAGTCCATCTCGGTGGCGGGCACACGGTTCCACTGCGCCAACCACAAGCGCCACGGCAGCCAGACCGTGACCCAGGCGCTGGAAAATTCCTGCAACCAGAGCTTTATCCAGATCGGCGCGCGGCTGGGCAAGGAAGCCTTCTGCGATTACTTTGCCGCTTTCGGCCTGCGGGAGCCAACCGGGGTCGATCTGCCCGCCGAACCCAAAAAGAGTCTGTACTACACCGCCGACCGCATGGGGCCGGTGGAGCTGGCCTCCTGCGCCTTCGGCCAGAGCAGCAAGATCTCCTATATGGAAATGGCCGCAGCCGTGTGCGCTGTGGTGAACGGCGGCAGGCTGATGCAGCCTTATCTTGTCAGCGATATCCTGAACCCGGACGGCAGCATTCTGCAGCACACAGAGCCGGTGTGCAGGCGGCAGGTGATCAAACCGGAAACTTCTGAAACCATGCGTGAGATGATGGAAGCCGTGGTGCTCTACGGCGGCGGGCGCAATGCCCGCATCCAAGGCTACCGGGTGGGCGGCAAGAGCGGCACCAGCCAGAAGCTGGACAGCGCCGACGAAAAAGCCCGTATTGCCAGCTTTGTGGCCGTGGCTCCCATCGACGACCCGCAGTTTTTGTGTCTGGTGTGCTTGGACGAACCCCACAGCTGGACGACTGCCGGCGGTAGCCTTTCAGCCCCGGTGTGCGCCGAGGTTCTGGAACAGACGCTGGTGTACAAGGGCGTGCCCCGCGCCGTGGAACCGGAAACCGATCCCGATCCCGCCCAGACCGCTGCCGACCTGCCCGCCGACGGTGACAGCTTTGACGGGGCGTAAGCAAAAAACGGCCCCGGAAAGGTCTTCCGACTTTCCCGGGGCCGCAATGTTTTTTGTTTAATTCTGCTGCGGCTGCTCGCGGAAGACGATTTCGCCGGTCTCGCTGTTCATGGACTCCACAATGGCAAGGCTCTCCAGCTGGATGCCCTTGCTGCGGATCAGCTCGCCGCCCTGCTGGAAGCCCTTTTCCACAGCAATGCCGATGCCCTCCACGGTGGCACCGGCCTCCTGGGCCAGATCCAGCAGGCCCATCAGGGCGCAGCCGTTGGCAAGGAAATCGTCAATGATCAGCACATGGTCTTCCGGGGTGAGGAACTTTTTGGAGACGATCACATTGTAGATCTTTTTGTGGGTGAAGGACTGGATCTTGGTTTCGTAGTTGTTGTAGTCCAGATTGATGCTCATGGACTTTTTGGCAAATACCACCGGCACGTTGAACTCGCTGGCCACGATGGCTGCAATGCCAATGCCGCTGGCCTCGATGGTGAGCACCTTGTTGATGGGCTTGCCTGCAAACAGGCGCTTCCACTCCTTTGCCATCTCCCGGAACAGCGGAATGTCCATCTGGTGGTTGATAAAGCTATCCACCTTGAGCACATTGCCCTCGCGTACGATACCATCTTTGCGAATACGATCTTCCAGCATCTTCATAGTGCAGCAATTCCTCCAACCTGATTTTTTCCATGCCCATGCGTTTGCAGCGCATATTTCTCTTTTTATTTCACCTAGTATACCGGATGCTCTTTCCTTTGGCAAGAGGTTTTCTTGATAAATTTATAGGTTTTCCGCTCTTGTACTTTTTACAGATTCGAGTATACTGTAGTTAATATAAGGTGTGTCCGGCATCTGTGCACCGGCACACAGGAGGGGAGAGCATATATGAAAACGGGTCTTGTGCTGGAAGGCGGTGCCATGCGCGGCATGTTTACCGCCGGTGTTCTGGATGTATTGATGGAGCATGGCATCGTGCTGGATGGTGCCATTGGCGTTTCGGCCGGTGCGGTGTTCGGCTGCAACTACAAGTCCCATCAGATCGGCCGTGTGATCCGCTACAACACCCAGTATTGCAACGATAAGCGCTACGCAAGCTTCGGCAACCTGCTGCGCACCGGCAACCTGTACAGTGAGCAGTTCTGCTACCACACCGTGCCGGAAAAGCTGGACGTGTTCGACGCAAAGGCATTTGCAGAGAACCCCATGGACTTTTTTGTGGTGTGCACCGATGTGCGTACCGGCGACCCCATCTATCACAAGTGCCGCACCGGCGATGCCGAGGATATCCAGTGGATGCAGGCATCCGCTTCCATGCCGCTGGCGGCCAAGATCGTAAAGATCGGCCATTATCAGCTGCTGGACGGCGGCATTGCCGATTCCATCCCCGTGCGGTTCTTCGAGTCCATCGGCTACAAACGCAACCTCATTGTGCTGACCCAGCCCAAGGGCTTTGTGAAAAAGAAGAACAAGATGCTGCCCGCCATCCGGGCACGCTACCTGCGCTACCCCGCTTTCGTGGAAGCCGTTGCCGACCGTCACGAACGCTACAACGAAACGCTGGATCACATTGCCATGCTGGAGCAGACCGGCAAGGCGTTCGTCATCCGCCCGCCCATCCCGCTGGAGATCGGCTCCATGGAGCGCGATCCGGTCCAGCTGCGCCGCGTCTACGAGACCGGCCGTGCCGTTGCCGAAATTCAGGTGGATAAGATTGCCGCCTTTGTGAACGAATCCAAAGCTGCAGCGGAAGAGTAACGGCGGCACAAACAGATATCCTGCATGTGCATAGCCCCCACGGGGAAGCAGCTCTTTTGATCGAAGCGCAGGTGCGCAGCCAGAAGGTCTACATGTGATGTTTTCGCGGCATCACGAAAATGTTAACGTCAACAAAATCATGGTATAGCAGCAGCCCCGGTGAACCTGACGGTCCATCGGGGCTGTTTTTGCGCCGTCTTCTGCGACATCGCCGCAGCTGCTCGACTTTCTCACAGTACGCTTTCTCATCGAAGAGCGGGCGGAACTCGGATTTCAGGTGGCCGGCTTTCGTCTCGGCCGGTTTTCCGAAGCGGATCAGCTCTTCCATTTTTTCGAGTTCCTGTACGGCTTTTTCGTAATTTTCTTCGAGATTTTCGGTTTCGATATTAATCATCAGTACGATTTTCTGACGGTAATTATCATAGGCGATGACCTTATCGAACAGCATCAGGTCGACATCTTTGAAATGTTCCTGATCTTCTGCGTCCAGCTTTAAGGTCGGCTCGCTGTACTTGATGTAATCGTAAGAGAAGTATCCGACGAGGCCGCCAGTGAAGGTCGGCAGTGTCGCGATCTTCGGACTTTTATTTTTCTCAATCAGGGTTTTGATGACGGCTCCCGGATGGGCTGTCTTTGCGGTCAGCCGGATCTGTCCGGTCGGAAGCTGTTCTTTGCGGCTTTCCGGAATATCTTCTACTTTTTTCATCTCTGCCGCATCGGCGGTGATTGTCAGGTTTCCGTTGACACAGGTGAGTTCCAGCGACGGATCGTAGCCGAGAAAGGTGTATCTTCCCCACTGTTTTTTATCCTCCACGCTTTCGAGCATGTAGCAGTGGCTGCTGACGCCCTGCAGGACTTTCAGTGTTTCTACTGGTGTACGGATATCCGAATAAATTTCTCTGCTTACCGGGATTTTCCGAAAAGCTCCCGATGCGGCTGCTTTTGAAATTTCTTCTAACGTCATCTGTTTCATCTTGTTATCTCCTCGCCTTGTGTCTGCAAAGGCTGTCATCAACACTGGTCCTCAGAACCAATTTCTGATATACAAAAAACCGCCCCCGGCAAAGAATCACTTTGTTCTTTGCCAAGGGCGGGTATATTTTTATACTCGTGGTGCCACCTTGTTTTGCGATTGCTCACACGCTCTGCAGAATACGATCATATTCCTGGCAACTAACGTATGCCTGCACGTTACAGAATACTCAGACGGTTTCCCGCTTTTCCCTGTACCCTCCGTGGTCCATTTGCTGATCCGCTTTCTGTCCGGCTTCCACCTGCCCGGGCTCTCTGTGAGTGCGCTTCCAACGTTATCTCCACTTCATCGGTTTCGAAGTATTTATTTTTTTCTTATGGGCCGTATTATAGTCCCATTCTTTTTTGCTGTCAAGTAATTTTTTTGTTCTTTTTGTTCAAAGTCCGGTATTTTTATGATATTCCCGTGTCCACGCCGCAAGAGCTTCGTCCAGATCGCGCGGGAGCTCGACCTGCATTGCCTCGGTGATCTGGCGGTCCATCTCCCGTTTCGTCTCGGCATCCACTTTCCGCTCGGTGCACATCTGCTCATAGGCGTCCTGTCCTTTGCTCATGTAGACCGCAAACAGCCAGCTCTTTAACGATGCTTTCGTGTGCAGCTCTTCATTTGCTTTCTGAAAGCACATAAGTGCTTCATTCATCTGGAACAGACTTGCGTAGGCACAGCCCATGTTGTTGTAAATACTTCCGGTGAACTGGCTTCCCATGTTGGTTTCGTTTTCCTCGGTATCTTTCAGCGTTTCCTGGTAAACCTGGATCGCATTGATATATTTTTCGTGGTCGACAAGGTAATCTCCCTTGATTTTTTTCCGCACAATCTCCGGCTGCTCCTCGAACCGTTTCAGGCGCTCATTCATCTCACGGAACTGATCGTGGGAAAGATAATTGATCTCCTTAAAGATCGGCAGGATAAACTCACCGATGTTCTTTTTCTCCTCCAGAAGGACGTAGAGACGCTGGTACAGTCTTCTTAAGTGGAGTTCTTCTTTCATCCACACCAGCAGCTGCTCGTTAATGATGGTCTCGTCCAGCAGATAGATGTTGTGGTACAGATAATAGCACAGTTCCTCGATGGAATATATATTTGTGCTGATGTTGGAAATATAATACGGATTTTTCGCCCGTTTGACCTGACATAAAATATAACCGCTCATCGTTTACACCTCCCCCATCGTCTCGTGCCAGATTTTGTGACTTGCCGGGAACATATCGCCAAAACCTAAATCCTCTGCGGTGATCTGACACGTAACCGGAGAATCATACTCCAGACGCAGACGGATCCGTGTTGTCTTCGGCGGCCGTTTGGGCAGCCCGTCCAGCTTCATGGTATAGCGGTTTCGTTTTCCGCTTTCCATGGAACTTACAACAAATTCCAGCTCCTCCGTTCCGTCGAGGATCAGCTCACATTCTTTTTCTGCTTCATACCAGTTCACACCGGCTGCAATCAGCGCATAGTATGCCGGAGAACCATTGATCGTCATCTCCATGCCGATGTTGTAGCGCACGAGGTCATTTCCGAGGAAGAGATAGCCCTTTAAGCGGCGCTCCTCCACTTTTTCGCGCGCGGAAAAGCAGGCGCCCTGTGCAAACAGGTTCGTTCCGCCGAAGATTCTTCTCTGGTTTTTCTTTAACTGACGCAGAGAGTTGTCGGCCCAGGCAAGGTCGAACTCCTCGCTCACCAGAAATACGCTGGAATAAATTTCATTCCCCATCGCTTCTCCCATCAGATGGCAGAAATCGCGGTCGCGCTCCATCGGCTCGATCGAAAGTGCGGCTTTTGGCCCCCGTTTTACGGCCACAGTTGCCGGCTTCGTTTTACGGCTGATGGAAAGTTCAGAAAACGATGCTTCCTCATCTTTCAGGAAAAACAGACCGACTTTACGGCTCCAGAGCTCCGGCTTCTGGTTCAGCACATGGCAGTAAAAGCTCTCGTCATGCTCCTGCAGGTAGGCTCTGCCGCGCGGCAGTCCGATTATCTTGTATGCTTCACGCACATTTTCCACAAATGGACGGGTCAGATGGCCCGTGGTGATCATCATCGCCTGGATCTGCTGGTCCGGGCGCTCGATGCCGATCATCTTCAATGCTTCGCGAAGGAACGTGCCAAGGACTTCTCCCGGCGTATAATCCCGGTTTTCGATCTGGCAGATGCGGGATCCCATGCAGATCTCGTACAGATTGTCCAGCCAGATGCCGTTTTCCGCGTGAGCAGATTTTTCTGCATCCGGTCCTGTTTTCCACGTTTCCTCATTCCGTTTTTTGGCAATGGCGGTCGGAAATTCCACCGCCTCTTCTCCTTCTTTTACCGGGATGGAGACGGCCGTATGGGTTCCCCTGTCATAGCAGCAGAACTGGGAATATTTCTCTCCAAAATCAAATCCTAAAATTAAATTTTTCTGTTCCATGTCGTATCCTCCTGCTGCTTCTTTTCATCCACAAGTGCAAAACAGTTCCGAACCAGAGCCTCCTGCTGCAGATACTTTTGGAATGCTTCTTCTGCTTTTTCCGAATCTCCTGCCGCGCGCGCTGCTTTCATCTGATTCAGAAGCTGGTACCGCGTCTTTCCTGCTTTTGGTTCGCCGGTCATGGAGACGGTTTTCACCTCTGTTTTTCCCTCACCCTGACGGTTCGTAAAGGTCAGGTAATACTCCATTTTCTCGCCGTAGAACAGCAGAAACTCTTTCACAAAAATGCCCTGATACATATTGCGCATCGGTTCGCTCTTCCATGTTTCTTCGGCGTTTGTCCGGTAATGAATCGTCACCTTTGCCTCCGCTCTCTGGCGCTCCTCGATGAACATGCGGTCGCCGATCTGGAAGCCTTCGGTCAGGTGCTCCGGCAGATCCTTGTAGAAGGCAAAGCGGAGTCCCTGTTTCGTAAACGCCAGAAGCAGGGTATGCGCCTCTTTTTCTTCCTCCTCAGAAAGCTGCGGCTTCGTGGAAAGATGTTTCAGCATCGCAAAACGGCAGATCTCGTCCAGCTCCCAGCCCTGTTTCCAGGCGCGGTCCAAGTAGTCAAACATCTGATCCGAAAGCGGTTTTCCGTCCATAAAATAGCCGATCGCAAGATACGTCAGGTATGCCAGAATGACATGCTCTTTTCCGCTCTGGCGGATGTAGCTCTCCAGCATTTCCTGCTCCCACTTCGGGTGGCTGCGCACAAAGACGGACCAGGTCAGAATGCGCTCCTCCAGCTTGTCGCTCTCCATCTGAAAGCCGCGGATTTTATCCCATAAACTGCACATATCCTCAATAGAACCGGTGAAATAATCTCTCAGATAGCACAATACAATTTCATCGTAAATGCCCTGTTTTACCACGTAGGATGCCAGATAGAGAAGCTCCTCGTCCTCTGTAAACTCTTTTTCCAGAATCATCGCATGCGCCAGACGGAAGAGACACGACACCGGGATCTTTTCGTAGCCGTACCGATCCGTCAGGGCAAAGGCGCGGCTGTAACAGCCGTAGCGTACCAGAAGCTCGATCGTAGAAATACGGTCCACCTTTGCGTAAGCGCTGTCCTCCAGCTCTGCAACAGCTGCCTCGGTCTCACGCTCATCCGGATGGGCAAGATAGTATTCCAGCAGTTTCTGACGCACTGTTTTCCGGTAAGCACTGGAAAATGCGCTCGTGCGCGCTGCCTGCTGATACCAGGCAAGATTTTCTGCGGTAAGCTGCATCTCCTCTTCCTGCTCCCCGCACAGGTGCAGCAGCAGACCCGGATTTTCAATGGCAAAACCGCCGCAGGCACGGGCAAGCTCTTCATCCGTAAACAATGGCTCTATGCGGCAGGTTTCTGTCACCGCATATCTTCTGCGCTGCTCATCTTCGAGAAGAATCCGCGCTTTTTTGCCATACAGACGGATATAAGCACCCCGTTCCGTCATCGGATAGGACGTTTCGCCCGCCATCGCCGGATGGCAGACGATCACACGCGTGATTTTCGGATTTTCACACGTTACATGATGGGTAAACAGCACATTTGCGATCGCTTTTGCGCTGTCGGGATCTTCCGGTTTTTTCAGAAAAGTCCGGTACAGTGCGGCGTATTCGCGGTTCATGCGGCCTTTCTGGATCTGTCTTGCCGTGAAAACCTCCATCGCCGGGCGGTAGCTCTGGAATGTATGGCGGTCTTTTTCGCGGTTTTTGATCACGTTGGCGTAGATCAGCGCTTTCTTCTGGCCTGCCAGTGTGTTGCTGTAGGAGAAATACATCCGGATGACCTGCGGAAGGACCTCGTCGAACGACGCATCCATCGTTTCGATATAGTACTCGTACAGGCGCGTGATGCGGATGTTCCGCTCCACGGCTTTTGCATACCACGGGAAATATTCCTTCCGCACCGGGCGGCCCTTCATCACCAGTTTGCAGATGGCTTCGAGCACTTCATCGGATGGAAAACGCTCATAGCCCGCAGTCAGAATCTGATAGACATTCTCATCGAACGTTTTCATCGTCTCTGTAAGATAAGCGGCCCGTTTTAACAGTTCCCCGCTTAAAATGCCTTCTTTCTGCGCAAATTTCAGCACCTGAACGGTGAACGGCGAAATCCGGCGGAGCTGTCCCTCCTGGCGGAGATAGAGCTGTGCCGCATCCAGATACAGAAGCGGGCTCTTGCACCCGCACTCATAGCAAAGTTCCATCGCGTAGAGCTGACGGGTCAGCGACTGCTGCCAGGAATCGTCGGCATCAATGGCAAGCTTTAACAGAAAATAGCTTGCACTCTCCTGCCGCATCAGTGTTCCAAGGCGTGATACCAGCCCGGTATGGCCCACTTCCATTTTCAGCTTCCATGCCAGATACAGATACGCTCCTTTTTTCTCCGCGGTGTCCAGCAGTTCCTGATGCTCTTTTACGTAAGAAAGCGTTTCTCTTGCTTTTCCGGTTTCCTCATGGCTCTCGTACAGCCATGCTTTTCCCAGCGTCACCCACGCCATGTCTCCGCCGGCTTTTTCGAACTGCTCGATGGCCTCCCAGGTGTCCTGATACCAGGTACGGTAGTCGCGTTTATGGACTGCCAGATCGAGATAGCCGCGCGCGATGGCAGTTATCTGACGGTCGCGCTCCGTATTTTTCCTGCTGGTCACATGTTTTTCGCTGTTTGTCACTTCCAGTTCAAAGCGAAGCTCCTGTTTTCCCTGACGCACCGTAATTCTGCCGTAATGGCGGCCGTTTCCGATTTTCTCCTGATGGATAATGTATTCCACACCGTAGACGCTTCCGATGAAATCTTCTGAAGTGACGACTTTCTTTTCCACTTCCAGAAAGTCTCCCTGCACCTCGATTTCCATGCGGACGTAGCCCCAGGTATTTTTATACAGATACAGTGTTTCCTTGCGCGGCTGGTCCACGGTAAGCACAGTTTTCTCCGGCTGTTCCGCCGAAAGCATCACCGGCTCTTTCTGACCGAGGGCAACCAGAAATTCCTCCAGGTGCTGAAATGTCACCGGCTTGTGGGACAGTCCCTGATAAAGTGCCATCTGCTCCGGTGCCTCTTTCTGAAGAAGACGTGCAAACTCTTTTTTTACAAAGAAGCGGTACGCTGCGCCGAAATCATGGCTTGCCAGATGCACAAAATCTGCCAGGGAATGAATCTCCTGTCCGGAAATGTTCATTGTCTTTCCTGCAATCGAGACGTGTACCCGCACGCAGCGTTCCTCCAGATTGCTGCTGACGGTGATGTTTCCACAGATTTCATCGCCTGCTTTTAATCCGCTGGTATCCACGCCGTACTCAATCGTACTCGCCGTTCCCTGGAACTGATTTTTCGCCAGAACGATTCTCTGATGATCTGTGGTCACAATTCCTTTTACTCTTCTCCCGTCTTCCGCTCCGATATTCAGCTCTCCGCGGAAATTCTGCCCCTCGTCCAGCGTCAGGGCCACCTCCGTCTCGGACAGCAGCAGATGGGGAACCTCATATTCAAATCTGCCGTTCAGCAGTTGTTCCAATCTTCTTCTCAATGTTTTTCACCTTATTTTATCTAAATCGTTTTCGTTCTTTTCCACAACGTCTGATTATACCCCAAGACGCACGGGATTGCAACGGAAAGGGGACGCTCCTTTTAATAGTCGAACAGCGAAAACTGGTTGCTTTCGGGCAGATCTCCGAAGACACCGAGGTCCGCCATAAAGTCGATAATCGTCTTGCTGACCTTGGTGCGGTCGCGGAAATCATCTTTCGAGAGGAATTTTCCGTTTCGTGCCGCAAGGACAACGGCGTCGGCCGCCTTGTCGCCCAGACCCTCGATCGAGTCGAGCGCCGGCATCAGATGTTTGTCATCGTAGACCTGGAAGCGGTGCGCCTGTGCCTTATAGAGGTCCACCGGCACGAAATCGAAGCCGCGGGCGTACATTTCCTGGACAATCTTCATATCCTTGACGGTTGCCTGCTCCTTCTGAGTCAGCGTGTCTTTCCGTTTTTCGTAATCTTTCATATAATATTCCAGCCGGTCGCGTCCCATGCACATGAGCTCGTAGGAAAATGCGGACGCACGAATGGAGAAGTACGCCGCATAGTACGCCAGCGGATAGAAAATTTTATAGTAAGCGATGCGGTACGCCATCATGACGTACGCCGCCGCGTGGGCTTTCGGGAACATGTACTTGATCTTTTTACATGACCAGATGTACCAGTCCGGCACGTCATGTGCCTTCATCTCCTCTTCCCACTCCGGTTTTAAGCCCTTTCCTTTTCGCACACTCTCCATGATCGTAAAGGAAAGCTCACTTTCGAGTCCCTTGTCGATCAGGTAGATCATGATATCGTCTCGGGTACAGATGGCGGTGGAAATCGTCGCCTTGCCCTCCTCGATCAATGTCTGCGCATTGCCGAGCCATACGTCGGTTCCGTGCGACAGACCAGAGATACGGATCAGGTCAGAGAACGACTGCGGCTTCGTGTCCAGAAGCATCTGGATAACGAAATCGGTACCGAACTCCGGCACGCCAAGACATCCAAGCGGGCAGCCGCCGATGTCCTCCGGCTTGATGCCGAGCGCCTCGGTGCTCTTGAACAGCGACATGACCTCCGGGTTATCGAGCGGAATCGTCTGCGCATCAAGGTGCGTGATATCCTCGAGCATACGGATCATGGTCGGATCATCGTGTCCGAGAATGTCGAGCTTTAAGAGGTTGGCATCAATGGAGTGGTAATCGAAATGGGTCGTAATGATGTCGGTTGTCATATCGTTCGCCGGATGCTGTACCGGGGTGAAGGAGTTGA
>ERZ773188.3004-NODE-3004-length-15050-cov-3.243414_pt1 | contig 15050 bp, 10 predicted proteins | sample MGYA00581011_ERZ773188 | MGnify/ENA primary metagenome ERZ773188 (study PRJEB29015, sample SAMEA2737798) | human gut metagenome | biome: human gut; feature: human-associated habitat; material: faeces | place: China | collected 2012 ...
TAGATAAGCGCCGTTGCCGCAATAACCGATGGGTGCACTCTGCGTCCGACGGTCTGCGCGGTCTCGAATATAAGCAGGAACATAAAGGCAAAGAAGAACGTATCCGCCATGAGTCCGAGCATATAGAGGAACGTGACATGGTCTCCGCGGGTCGCGCTCATCAGGCACATCAGTATGATATATGCGGCCGCGATGCCGTTATAAATCTTAAACAGCCGGCTGTATCTGCCCTTGTAAAAGCCGAGGGTAAACACGGTGACGGCAGCTATTATGAGTACCCTTACAGCACCCGAGAAGCTGATATAATTCGCCTTGCCGAGATTGATGACAACAGATGAAATTATATCGAGCAGCGGCTGGATAACAACCAGCGCACAGGTTACGATATAGAGCAGCGCACCCTTTTCGTTGTTTGAACTTTTGACAGTTTTCTGATTCTTCATAATTCACTGTCCTTCCCGAAAATCATTTTCTTTTTCCGCTTTGATTATACCACAAACCGCAAGAATTATCAATCAGTATCAGAGCGTTGTAACCGCCATTCCGCGGCTCTCCTTGAACTCGACAAAATCGTCGTAGTTGCCCGAGTGGTCGATAATGCCGTCGTCGCATATTTCGATTATCCTGTTTGCCACGGTATTGACTATTTCATAGTCGTGCGAGCAGAACAGGACATTGCCCTTAAATTCCGACAGTCCGTTGTTGACGGCGGTTATGGATTCGAGGTCGAGGTGGTTCGTCGGCTGATCGAGAATGAGCACGTTTGAGCCGAAGAGCATCATTCGCGAGAGCATACATCTGACCTTTTCGCCGCCCGAAAGGACGTTTACGGGCTTCAAAACCGCGTCGCCCGAGAACAGCATTCTGCCGAGGAAGCCGCGGATATAAGTTTCTGTCTGATCCTTTGAATATTGGCGCATCCAATCGATAAGATTGAGGTCGGAGGAAAAGAATGCGGAGTTGTCCGCAGGGAAATAGGAGCGCGATGTGCTCAGTCCCCACTTGAAGCTGCCGCTGTCCGGCTCCTCCTCTTCCGTGAGTATTTTAAAGAGCATGGTTATCGCCTGCTCGCTCTTTGCGACAAAGGCGATTTTATCATTCTTGCGCACGGTGAAGCTGACATTGTTGAGCAGCTTTGCGCCGTCGACCTCTTTTGTAAGTCCCTCGACGGTGAGGATATCCTTACCGACTTCTCTGTCCATATCGAAGCCGACAAACGGATATCGGCGGCTCGACGCGGGCAGCTCCTCGATAGTCAGTTTATCAAGCAGCTTCTTTCTCGAGGTCGCCTGACGGGATTTCGATTTGTTTGCGGAGAATCTTGCGATGAACGCCTGAAGCTCCTTCGCCTTCTCCTCATTTTTCTTATTCTGCTGTTTTATAAGCTTCTGGATAAGCTGGCTCGACTCGTACCAGAATTCGTAGTTGCCGACATACATCTTTATCTCGGAATAATCGATATCGACTATTCTCGTGCAGACATTATTTAGGAAATGGCGATCATGCGAGACGACAATGACCGTTCCGAAATACTCGCTCAGGAAGTCCTCAAGCCACTTGACGGCGGCTATATCGAGGTCGTTTGTAGGCTCATCGAGCAGGATTATATCGGGGTTTCCGAAAAGCGCCTGTGCAAGCAGCACCTTGACCTTCTGCGAACCCGAGAGAGACGACATCTGCTCATAGAGCAGGCTCTCGTCAAGGCCGAGGCCCTGAATCAACTTCGACGCATCGGACTCCGCCTCCCAGCCGTCGAGCTCGGCGAACTCCTCCTCGAGCACGGCGGCGCGCATTCCGTCATCCTCGCTGAAATCCGGCTTCTCATAGAGCGCGTCCTTTTCTTTCATTATATCGTAGAGGCGGCGGTTGCCCATTATCACGGTGTCGAGCACGGTGTATTCGTCAAAGGCATAGTGATCCTGGCGCAGCACCGACATCCTAACCGTCGGCGGGATTATAACCGAACCGTGCGACGGCTCAAGCTCACCGCAGAGTATTTTCAGAAATGTTGATTTGCCCGCGCCGTTTGCTCCGATTATACCATAGCAGTTGCCGGGCGTAAATTTGAGATCGACGCCCTTAAAAAGGGTCTGTGTGCCGAAATTGAAGCTGAGATCGGATACTGTTATCATCTTTTTCTCCCGTTTTGCGTTGCACCGACTCATCCTGTCGGGTGCAATATTATAATAAATATCCGCGGGCAAACGTATCCACCCGCAGTTTAATATGATACCACAAATACAGAATTTCTTCAAGTGCGGAGAGGATAGAAGGAGACGCGACAGCACCGAATGACGATATGACATCCATAAAACGATGCCAAAAGGCTGTCTCACTGCTTTTAAACTGTATTTTCTCAGCTTTTTACAGAAAACGGAATCTAGGTTGCTTCGCTCCTCTCCTCCAGAATAAGATACTCCTTAAATTCGGCAATTATTTTTCGGTCAGCATCCGTACGCTCATTACATTTACCTCCGGGTATTTTTTCATATTTTACCCGAAAAGTATGAAAACAAAGACACCTCGCAGCCGTTATACCTGCGAGGTGTTCACTATTTGTTTTGGGCTTCCGTTAAGCAGAAATGACAACCGCGTTTTCTTTCACTTTGTTGATCACGTCCAACAACGCTGTGCGTGTGCGAACATCAAAGAGCTTTACAAAACCGATCGGCTTGTCGAAGGGCGGATTCTGCAACTCGGTAACGTCGGGACTCCTTCGAATTCAGGGCTTCGCTTTCCGATACCGCGCAGTTTGATGGTACATGATGCTCGTCGACGGTGTCTGAGGACAGACTTTTAAAAATGCCGATGATTGCGTCAATTATATAATTTTTCACGATGGGAAAACGGCTGCTCCGAACATCCTCGAAACAGCCGTTTGCTTTGTTAAGTTTTGCCGTAAATCAAATAAGCACTTCTTCAACCGGACCTTTGAACGCGCTGTCATGAAGAGGGAACGGCTTTGAGAGATCTTTGATAAACGAAGTAAAAACCGCCCGTTTAAAAATTGTCGGCAACTGGTATTTTGAAAGAAGTTCGCCGACGGCCTCCTTTTTGCATGGATTTTTGCGAATTTCAAAGGCTTTTAATTCAACTTTAATATCTGCGTCTGCCGGAACCGAAGACAGAGTAATAACGGTTTTTCCGCACTTGTATTCGGGTGAAACAGGGGTTATTCTGCCGGAGACCTTGACGTTGATTTCCTTTGCCGAGGAGATATCGTCAAAGACGAGCTTCCATTCACGTTTTGAAGGAACGACGGAAAGATCTCCCTTGGCAGCACTGATTTCAAACAACAGATCCTCTCCTGCTTCTTTAACAGAAAGTACGGTTTCCGCAAAAGCTCCGTCTTCAAAGCTCATCGTTTCGCCATCGTCCTCATAGAGGGTAAAGCTGTTTGTTCCTCTGAAAATTCTGATAGTCAGCTTTTCGGGATTCGACCAGTCGTTAGTCTTGCTGTTTTGAGAAAGAGGAATGATAGCTCCCTCTTTTGCGAGCACGGGCAACGCATTCAAATCACGGTACATGGTAACAAAGAGTTCGCCCTCATAGATTCTGCCGGTATACCAGTCTGTCCATCTGCCTTTCGGCAGCCACACTTTTGCGGGTGCAAGGTAGGTGCGCTTGTCAGCGGGCTTGGTAATAGGTGATACCATGAGCTCAGTGCCGAAGAAAAACTGATTCGGCACTTCATAGGCGGCTTTTTCGCACGGATATGAGTAATACATCGGCTCGCAAAGGGCGCGCCCCTCTGTGTGGGTGAGACGGTTAATCGAGTATATGTACGGAATGAGCGCATGACGTTCTCTGAGCGCATTCACTGCCGCTGTTTCTGCGGCAAAGCTGTATTTCCAGGGCTCTTTACCCATGAACTCGTCTTTTGTTGAATGAAGGCGCATTATCGGGCTGAATTCACCGAGCTGAACCCAGCGAACATAAAGCTCATCATTCCTTGAGCCGAGCTGATGACCTCCGATATCATGACTCCACCAGGTATAGCCGACGTTTGCGGCATTTGCAGTGAAATACGGTTGAAAATCAAGGCTCTTCCAGCTGATTATCGTGTCACCGGAAAATCCGAGAGGATAGCGGTGAGAGCCGACCTCGGCGAAGCGGGAAAGAATGAGGGGTCTTTTGCCGGTTGAGGCAAGATCAAGAGTGTGATAATGATTGAGCGCCCAAAGGGGATCAAGACCTTTGATTTTTGTATCCTTTTCCTGCTGCCAATCGATCCACCAGAAATCTACGCCGTCTTTTTCATAGGGTCTGTGGAGAATGTTGAAATAGGCATCAATGAATTTCGGGTCGGTAATATCAAAGGGAATGCGTTTTTTGCTCTTCGGGTCAACGCCCATAAAACGTGCAAAATCTTCGTACTGATCTTCAAACGGGCGTACTCCCTGCGCCGGATGGAGGTTGACGGTGACCTTGAAGTTCTTGTCGTGCAGCCACGAAAGCAGTTCTTTGTAATCCGGAAAAAGTTCGGTGTTCCAGCTGTAGCCGGTCCAGCCCTGAGACTGAAATGCTTCTGCAATGTTCCTGTAGGGCAGAAAACCATCACGGCGAAAGAGTGCATTTTCTTTTCCGAAACGTTTAATAACATCTACCCAATGCCAATCCATGTCAATTGTTGCAACCGTGATAGGAATATCACGTTCAAGAAATTTTTTCATCAGATCGATATATTCCTGTTGACTGTAGTCCTTGTATCTGCTCCACCAGTTGCCAAGGCAGTATCTCGGAACGAGGGGTACCGAGCCGCATAGCTTAAAAAAGTCTTTGAGGCAACCGCGAAAATCATTGCCGAAAGCAAAATAGTATTCGTCTTTTTGAATGTGTCTGCGCTCTTTCAAGGTTCCGTCTGTGCTCACGATCACTGTTTTTGAATCGTCAACAACAGAAACGCCGTTTGTGCTCATCAGCCCGTCCCCGAGCCTGACAGAGCCGTTTATCATGTCGAGAGTGCGGTAGGTACCCTTGAGGTTGCCGGCTTTGAAGTTGGTGACGCATCTTGAGTCCTTGAGCGTAATGCTCTCTGCTTTGCCTTTTGAAAGGTCAAAGCGGAATATAATATCATCTGTTTTTATCACGATTTTATTATTGTCCTGAGAAAAGCCGAATTGGGGTCTGTCGAAATCGCGGCAGATAACGGTCTGAGTTGCTTCATCGGTAAAAATCCGTTTTTCGTCTTTTTCAACGCGGAGAATTCTTGACGAGAGAACGGAGAACCGATAGTCACCGCGTTGGAAAACATATTCATCGGGAGTCTTGCTTTTGTAGCTGTGAGAAAATGCGTTTGTAAAATACTTTGAAAGTTCACTCATACTGTTCTTCTCCTCATATAATAAAACAGCGGTTATTATACTTATTTACAGTAAATTCATTTCGGATATCCTTACATAAGCGGATTCCATACTAGCCATTTGTACAAGGATACCACTTTCACTGCGATATGACTTGTCAAATTCTATTCCGTTGTTGATGGCCATTTTGCGCAAATCTTCTGAAACATTCTTGGCTGCTCGTGCTCTCGACTGACCTGTGGCAACGGAATTTAAATACGCATCCAGGAGCAGAACGGCCTCATGCCGAGAAAATGGTACCTTTTTCATATCAAAACTCCAATCCAAAAAGCTCCGTCAAAGGGCACGTAATACAAACAACAATTCAGTGCTCCGATTATTTTCAATCGCTCTGCGCCTCTTGCTCAAATGGGCACAATTATACCCATTAAGTATACCACAAAATTTCCAATTTTCAAGATTTCTATGCAATAATACCTTCGCTCTGTTGGCTGTCTTTCGGGCTTTTTCCGGATGTGTGTGAAAAACGGACTCTGTAACAGTCGGCCAACTGCCGACAAAGTTCGTCATTGTTTTGTCTGTCCGTTTTTTCGCCCTCAAAGCATGAAAAAATATTCTTTGGGAGGCGCTTTTTATAAAGTAATCCATGAAACTCAGGGTTACTTTCGTGTCAAAAATTCGGAAATGAGGGATTGTTGCAAAAAGCATCGATATTATACGGCTTAAAACTCTTCGCCTTGCCGAATATAATCCTGCTGTTCGAACACTTGTATTTAATCTCCGCAAAGCAAAGAAACACACAAAAACACACCACTGTTTTGAGCTGTTTCTGCCGCAGGCAGCGCGGTGCTCCGAGCCGGTTAACAGCCGGTGCGGCTGCGTGTGGCAGGGTCGGCGGGTTGGCTCAGCAAGTAAAGTGAAAAAGAACAGGAAGACCGATGGCTTCCTGCTCTTTTCGCTAAATGTGATTGCTGTTTCAATTCATGAAGTGCTTGCGTTGCAAACCTGAAGCGACAACTTCGTTGTCATGAAGTGCTTGCTATGCTCGTAGGAAGTGCGCGCACTTTGATTTTCATGCGGTTCACCGCACTGCATTAGCAAAGCGCCTTCATTTTTCATACACCGAAGGTGCGCTTAGTTGAAAAAATATAGGTGCTTTCACCGTAGGTACGCTGAGGAACTCTTTGATTTTTAGAACTTTAGCTTACGGTTAACATTCTTCGACGATTAGACGCTTACAGGGTTTTTCATTTTGTCTAAAAAGCCAAGCGCAGCTGACGTAAAATCCATCGGCTGCGCCTATATGTTTTTATATTATTCGGTTATGTCATCACATGGCTTTTTAAATAATATTGCTCACATTTCAACGCTGTACACATATTTTCCGCTTGAAACTTCAAAGCTCTTTCCGTCGGGCAGCGTGATGACAGCGCTCGTGTTAAACGGAACATTAATCGAGAGAACAAAAACGCCGTTTTCAAAATTCCAATTGATTTTGATAGTTCCGCTCGAAAGCTTTTTGAAACATGACACGCTCGTGAGTCCGCCTCCGACGAGGGGTGCAACCTTAAATTTTTTGTAGCCCGGCTCAATCGCTTCGAGTCCCGCGACGCGCCTATATAACCAATCGCCGACTGCACCGTTCGCATAATGGTTGAAAGAAACCATTCCTCCGCCGACAGCGTTTATCAGACCGCTTCCCGGATCTTTTCCGAGATTGACGGTTCCATCGGGTCGAAGCGCGTCCCAACGCTCCCAAATTGATGTTCCCCCGGCTTTGACTTCATACAACCACGACGGGACGGTATCCTGAAGTAAAAGGTCATATGCTTCATTTATATATCCGTTGTCCGAAAGGGCGAAAAGGAGATATGGTGTTCCGAGGAAGCCGGTGGAAAGATGATTATCGGCTTCTTTCACGAGTCTTAAAAGGTTTTCAGCATATTTTTTTCTTTCCTCTCCACTCACCATTCCAAAATACAGCGGGCAAACATAGGCCGTTTGAAACTCGTTTTTGAGCGTTCCTTTTTTGTCGGTAAAAACGTTCCGATATGCGTTTTCGATGCACTTTCGCTTTTCTTGAAACGCCTTAGCCTCCTCTTCAAGACCGAGGATGGTCGCAATTTTTGATGCGAGGGCGCAATCGTTGGCATAATATGCGGTTGAAATCCACTTCTTTTTTGCCATCCATTGCTTTTGATTTTCGTTCGGAGCGCACCAATCGCCGTAAGAAAATCCGTGCGACCAAATGTATCGCCTTTCCCCCGATGAAAACGCCGTCGCTTTCTTTTCGACTCCCGAAAGATATCTTTTCATCATCGGATAAAACTTTTCAAGAATGGTTTTGTCCCCGCTGTTTTGATAAAGCGCCCACGGGACAAGGAAAACACAGTCGGACCAGCCGGCCGTAATCTTTGTTCCGCCGAAATGTTTGACCCGAGGAACAACGACGGGGATTCCTCCGTCTTTTGTCTGCTGTGCTTTCACATCAATAAGCCACTTTCTAAGAAAGCGGTTCATATTGAAGTTGAAACACGCCGTCGAAGCAAAAACGGAGATGTCGCCCGTCCAACCGAGTCTTTCATCGCGCTGCGGACAGTCGGTCGGGATCTCAAGGAAGTTTGAAAAACCGCTGTATCTTATATTCTTTTGAAGGCGGTTAATGCTTTCGTTGGAGCAGAAAAAGTCTCCCGTTTCCTCGTCAACCGAGGAAATAACCTTCATTCTGACCTTGACGTTTTCAGGCTCAATTCCGCAAAGCTCGGCATAACGAAAACCCATAAAGGTAAATTTCGGGCAGTAGGTCTCTTCTTCTCCGCCGCAAACATATTCAAGCTTTGCTTTCGCCGAACGCAGCGGCTTTGTAAAAAGCTCGCCGTTCAAAAGAACCTCCGCATGTCGAGCGGTTATCCTCTGCCCTTTTCTCCCTTTAATTTCAAGTTCGAGAACTCCGGCGCAGTTTTGACCAAAATCATAGATATAGCCGTTTTGGCTTTTTTGAATCTCTTTCGGTTCGAGCGTTTCGATTATTTTTGCAAATTTTCCGTATGATGCGACGAGGCGCGGAGAAATACGGGGCTTCTCTTTTTCGGCATTTTCAAAGATCGCCTTGTTTAAGGTTTTCGTTGCGTCGAATATCTCTCCGTTATAAAACGACACGTCTCTGACAGGCCCGTCAGCGGTGACGAGCCAGCTTTCATCGGTTTTAATTTCGTCTTTTCGCCCATCGTCATATTCGATTTGAACAAGCGCTTTGAGCGCGAGCCTGTCGGCGCCGAGCTTATTACTTCTGTTCAGGCCGAAAATCCCGACCGCCCAACCGCCCGCAACGGTGAAAACCAATTCGTTTTTCTCTTCGAGAAACGGCGCAATGTCATAAACCTGATATTGAAGTCGGTCTTCAAAGCTCGTGAAACCGGGAGCAAAGCGGTCGTCGGAAATCTCTTTTCCGCAAAGCGTGAATGAATAAATTCCGAACGCGGTTGAATAAAGCCGCGCTTTTTTCACCTTACCCGAAAGCAAAAACTGACGTTTGAAGACGAGCGGAATGGGGCTTTTTCTGAAACCGACGTGATAGTTCGGCTTCGTTATCCACTCCGCAGAAAAATCACCGGAAAGAAAGCCCGTTTCAAACTCCGCCGTTTTTTCGGCTTTGTTTCCGTAATTGTCACAAACCGTCGCTTCTACCGTATAAACCGTGCACGGGAGAAGAGCTCTTCCGCCATAAACGATATTGTCGACAGTAGAGCTTTGCTCTTCTGTCTGCCAAAGGACAGCTTCGTCACTTTTGACCTTGATGGAATATGAAGAAATAAAAGCGTTTTCAAGCTCGTTTTCGGTTTCAAGAGTGAAGCGCGGATTTTCACTGTCTGTCACGGCAAAACCGCACAGATCATCGATTCGGATATTTTTAAGTTTCATTTTTCGCCGTCTCCCGTCTTTCCGAAAGCACCGCCTGAATTTTTTCAGCTTCTGCATTGTTGATTCTGTAAAGCAACAAGAATACAATCGCACCAACAAAAACCACTATACCCGGAATCAAGCCGTCAGCAAGGCTGAGGCCTAACTTTGTGTATGAGCCGTCGCCGTTTGCTGTCCATGAAAGAACGTAAAGCGAAAAAGCTGCGCCTATTCCGTTGCTGATTTTTGTAATCATTGAGGTCGCTGCGGCAATCACGCCCTCAGCACGCAGGCCGAGCTTGTAGTCCACATAGTCGATATTATCCGCCTGAATCGAATAATACAAAAGCTGTGCAAAGCTTGTTCCGCAGCTGCAAATTACGCTTGAGACGCAGGCGGCGACAAGGCCGCTCGTTTTGTCGTTGACCGCAACAAGGCGAACGAGACAACCGATCGCCGTGACGATCATTCCGCAAACATAAATCCTGCGCTTTCCAATCTTCTTCGCGAGCGGAACGGCAAGCAATGAGACGGGGCCGCCGACAATTGCGACCGTATTCATAATAGTGAGCTTTCCGATCGAGCCGAGCGCGTGCGTTGCATAATATGGATTCGACGTTGCAACGAACGCAAGTCCCGTCTGAACAATGAGTCCGCCGATGAAGAAAGCGATAATCGGCTTCAATTTAATGATTCTTAAAACATCCTTTGCTTTATATCCGGCATCCTTGAGCGGTTCGACTCGCTGATGAATGCCCGTGATTCCGCCGAGCGAGCACGAAAGGATGATTCCCATAGCAAGCAGATTCATAATATTATAGCCCTTGACGGAAGAGTTGAACTTTGCGAAAACGATAGGAGCTATGAGGTTGAGTCCACCGCCGAGACCGTAAGCAAAATTTTTTAGCATTGCAAGGAAATTTCGCTCCTCCATATCGTTTGTCATTACAGGAAGCATACTGTTGAGTGAAATGTCCATAACGGGGAAGGTCACACCGAGAAGCATATATGAAATATAGGCAACCATAACCTTCATCGAGTCCGAAACATATGCCGGACCCATCCATACCACGGCATAGTTCAAGGTGCAGATGATCGTTCCGACAATAAGAATTCGTCTGAATTTTCCGAACTTTGAGTTTGGCGCTCTGTCAATGAAATAACCGATGAACGGGTCATTCACTCCGTCAAAAACTCTTGCGATCAAAAACATTGTTCCGACGACCTTTGCGTCCATACCGAGTGTGTCGGTATAGAAAATCGAAAGGTATGCGTTGACCATGGTCATTATAGGGATGTTTCCGAGGTTCACGAAGAAATATGACACGCGTTCCTTCCAAAGCGGCTTATTCCCGAGCTGAAGCGTGGCACCCAATCCGGAAAGCCTTGATTTCTTTTCTTGGTTTTCTTTCATTGTTATGACCGTTCCTTTCCGCTGCGTGTAAGACACAAAAGGCTCGGAAAGCCTTGCGCCGTAACACAGCATTAAAAATCTGTGTTGAGACATGCTTGAGAATTTATATTCATTGCAGAGTACGTGGATGTGAGTGGGCACAGCGAAAGCTGAACCGCATGTTGTGTGTATCAACTGCTCTTTCAAGCACAAATTACATTATTACTCCTATATTCAACAACGCATCTTTTCAATAAAAAGAAAAAGGCGGCAAAAATCATGATTCATCTTCCCTCTTCATCGGAATTGTAACATATCGTTGTGATTATTTCCACCACTTTCTGAAGAAATATCCGCAATAAAAATCGCAATCAGCGCCTCGAAATGCTGTATAAGATATTTCGAGGCGCTGTTCATTCTTTTTATTCTACATATTGACGGGCGAATGTCACCCCGCATTTGAATTTTATTTGCATATATTTATCGCAGACGGTTATCCTATCGACCGTCTGCTTGATGATGAAGCCATTCTGCGCGTCCGGCACTATTCCGTTTTCATCTGCTTCTTTGAAGTTTCTTATCCATGCCCTCGCTGCGCAGTAATTCATGTTCTCATCCTACAGGTCGGCTTTTCTGCGCTCAAGTTTCTTTATCTCTTCGGCGTTCTCCTCGTATAATAAAAGTAGTAGTTTTTAGAGTTTCTCTCCAAAAACTATGACGTAATTGTTTAGATGCCATGGATTGGTTTCACTCTCCTACCGCTTGATGGTTTAATTAAGACTCCAACCACAGTCTCTTTGCAGTTTGTTAATCGGGTAGATACCGCCCGGACGGTTTATGTGGAACGAGTTTACAAGTGCAACGAGTCCCTGTGGATCTAAACAGCGCCATATTACTTTTTCAGGAGGAATCCTTGTGATTTTCATTGATATGGATGCATGAGATGCGCTTTATCCGTCTCTTTGCGCAACAGCTCATAAAGCTTTAACAGCTTGATTTTTTGCATATTAGCAGCCATGCCGCGCCTCCTTTGTGAAATGGGTATAATTATGTTCTTAATTTGAAAATATATATGTTTGCGCGTGCTATTCCGGCTTTCTTGTTAAAAATGAACCGACTGAAACCAATTTCTTACATTACTATTGGCAACATAAAAATAGCAGTCAGGTTGCCTTCGAATAACATTCTCAGTGCAATTTTAATTTGTAATAATATGCAGCGTAAAGGTTATAAAAGCGTCATGATTCTCTCAATCGACTTGCTTTTTCAAGATAATCAACAACGTCACCCACCGTTTTAATATTTTTCATCTCGGAATCGGGGATTTCGACATCAAATTCATCTTCAACGTTACATACTAACTGTGCCAAATCAAAAGAATTTAAGCCCAAGTCATTTTTTATGTTTGTTTCTCGATTTATTTCAATGTTTTCAATACCCATGTACTCAACAAATATTTTCTTGAGTCTTTTTATCATACTCTAATTCCCCTCTTTACTTACTTCTTATAATTTTCTTAGTCGTTGTTCTTGCAAATGGCGTTTCTCTAAAGACTACATCATCAATTTGCTTATATGATTGTAGTTTTTTGTTCAGCTCCGATATTTGGGTTTTTATGAGATTAGAATTTCCAGATTCTGAATATATTTCTGCCACAATCCGATTGTCTTGTCCTCTAACAATTACTTCGGTTACATTTGGAATAGTATAAATCATTTTTTCTATTTCTTCTGCAGAAACATTTTCTCCATTACTTAGAATAATTAGATTTTTCTTTCTGCCGGAAATAAAAACGAAATTATCTTTGTCAACATATCCGAGATCGCCAGTTTTAAACCAACCTCCTTCAAAATTATTTTTTGTCTCATCTTGATCGTTATAATATCCTGAAGAAACAGATGCTCCTTTTGCCCAAATTTCTCCATCGACAATTTTGATGTTATTTCCACATACAACCTTGCCAACAGAATTCGGTCTATGATAATAATCAAAATTAACAGTTAAAAGTGGCGAACATTCCGTTAGACCATATCCTTGAAAGAGATTTATGCCTATGTTTCGATATTTTTTTATAAGTTCTTCTTCAAGTGGAGCTCCGCCACACATAATAATTTTAAGGCTGCCTCCAAATGCTTTTTTTATCTTTCCGAACAACATATCTGTAATATCTATTCCAAGCATCCTCATTAGATTAGAAAACATAACTGCAAATTTAAACTTTAGTTCATTGCCTTGATTTTTAACTGTAGCCTCTATTCTTTTATATAGGGTTTCTACAAACAAAGGAACCACAAAAATTACGGTCGGTTTATATTCTATAAACTCCTTTTGAACATATTTTAATCCTGAACTGATGCAAATCGGTACACCTTTGTATATCATACCAAGTATTGTGCAGGTCATTTCATAAGCATGATTAAATGGGAGAACAGACATTATCGTATCCATACCATGTCGCAGATCAACCGCCCCAAGTCCTTGAACAACATTGCTCGCTATGTTTCTTTGTGTCAACATTACTCCTTTGCTCTTTCCTGTTGTCCCTGACGTAAAAAGTATTGCTGAAACTTTGTCAGGTTTTGTGCACGGCAGATTAAGTTTAATGTCATATGACATTTGCATCAACTCGTCAAATGAGATGCATAAAACACCCCCCTTACCTTCGACATATTCTTTCACATCCGCTCGCTTTTGGTCATAAACAAGGCAATCGACATCTGCTATAGTCATCATATCATAAACTGTCTCCGGTGACAGCTCTTTATCTAACGGCACAGCAACCATGCCGGCAAAAACGGCACCAAAGTAAGCAGCAAGCCATTCATACGACGATGTTCCGATTATCGCGATGTGACCTGTCCTCAAATTTAAACCAAGAAACTTTTGAGCATTAATACAACAATCGTCTGCCAGCTCAATATATGTTTTCTGTTTCACTTGTTTATTTTGCTTGAAACGAAGTGCGACAGAATCTGCATAATGTTTAGCAGAGCGCTTAATAATTTGTACTATCGAATCCACAGGATCGTTTTTATAAAATGGGTAATCTTTTTTCATTAAAATAACCAATCCTTTTAAAATATTGAACGTATTTTTGAATGTAGGTGATATCAATATCCGACCATTCAAATCCGAGAAGCTTCAAATATTGAACGGTGAAATCGTTTTCGATATAGATGTTACTCTCATAGCAGAGCTGATCATTTTCGTCTATATCATTAATAAATGTTTCAAAAATATGTTCTGTTTCGTACTTATCGACAGTTCTGCGAAGCGCTTTGGTAAACTCAGGGCCATCAACAATTTTTAGCTCGAATCCAAGTTCATTAAACATTTGCAGAAGTTCGCCAAGATACACAACCTTCGTGCTGTTAATATGGAAAACCGTTTGCTTTGCGCTAAAATGTCTGGCAATTGTCATAACTGCGCTTGCCGCCTCATCAATCGGTGTAAACTCACTGTAGAGGTTGTTCTTTATAAGGTAATCAGGAACTTTCCCCAGCTCGATTATTCCTTTTATTCTTTGAAGGAATGCATTGCTTTCGTAGTTCTTCTGGAACTTGCCGTCGCTGTATCTGTTTGCAAGAAATCCCATACGCATAATGTTTGCATTCAGTCCGTCTGCCATTGCATCGAGCACGGCTTTCTCCGCCTCAAATTTGCTGCGGGCATAAACATTATCAAGCGGCTGACCGATATACAAACTGCTTTCATAGAAATGTTTTTCTTCCCCGCTGATATATCCGTCAAATTCATCGCCGAAGCTGTTGCCGGACACACTCAGCGTTGACGTATGTATCAGTTTTGCATTCGCATACTTGCAAAAATCAATCAGGCGCTTTACAGATTCGACATTCACTTCATAGAAATATTTGTATGAGCCGTAATGTTTAACGCTTGCGGCGCAGTTGATAACAAAATCGACTTTTTGGGCAAGTGCAAAATATTCACTGTCTTGCAATCCGAATTTATCTTTTTGTAAATCGGCGCAAATGACCTCGATTCGATCTGTTTCGGCGTATTTATCGCCGAAATAGAATTGCAGCAATTCTCTCAAACGGTTTATGCTGTCATTATTATCCTTGCCCCTAACAAGACAATACGCCGTTCCACTGTCCTTATCGAGATAGTCGGCGAGAATGTGTATCCCCAAGAATCCGGTTGCACCGGCAAGTAAAATATTTCCGACATTGCACTTTTGCGGAACTTTCAAAAACTCTGTGCTGTTTTTCTCGAGGATTTTATTGATTCTTGAAAAATCAACATCAGCAAAAGAAACGTTTTGCACTTCTTCGCCCTGAATAAAATTGCATAAACTTTTGACTGTCGGGTAATCAAAGACATTTTGAAGCGAAAAGTATATTCCTTCATTATGCGCTTTAGACACAAACTCAATAGCCTTAAGCGAATCGCCGCCGAAGTCAAAGAAATTGTCTGTGATTCCGACAGAATCG
>ERZ773188.3011-NODE-3011-length-15029-cov-6.526045_pt1 | contig 15029 bp, 9 predicted proteins | sample MGYA00581011_ERZ773188 | MGnify/ENA primary metagenome ERZ773188 (study PRJEB29015, sample SAMEA2737798) | human gut metagenome | biome: human gut; feature: human-associated habitat; material: faeces | place: China | collected 2012 ...
CACGATCTTGGTGAGCTTCTTCAGCTCGGCGTTGCTCCAGGTCTTCGTGTTTCTCCCAATAAGATGCACGCCCAGCACACCGTGAATAGTGCTTCGGCTGTATGGAGAGTTGTGCTCAGAGATGTGGGTCACGAAATCCTCGAAACTCATCTCACGGTCGCTCACGACAGTAGCATACCAGAGCTTCTTACCTGCGTTCTCACCCGTCTGAGGGGTACGTGTAATCTTACGATACTTACTAGTTCCTTGTCCCATAATCAATCAGTTTTTAAAGGGTTAATAATTCAATTTTTAATGGTTACTCATTCAGTTTTTTGTCACTCATCCGATTGGCGCCTTATCTCAGAATGACGGTGTCGCCTTTCTCCTAACGACAGTGCAAAGATACGGCTTTTTTCTGGAACCACCAAATTTTGGGTGGCGATAAGGGCCGATTTTCAGAAGCTTTCAATTTGAAACTGCGTTAATAATCCTAACTCGTAAGATAGAGAAGAAAGAAGCATTGAGTTGCGTTCCTCGAAATATAGTTTTTTGTCCTAAAGTTCTTCCAGTAAGATGGTTAAGCAGAATATCCATCAGCTACCAAAAGTGACTCAGTGACTCAGTGACTCAGTGACTCAGTTTATTTCAGCCCGTATATTCTACCCTCTTTATAGTAGATATATTATATATATAAATATTTATATATAATATATAATCTATATACTTACAATCTATAAGCAGAAAACAACCCCTATAGGGGGTCGGAAATAAACTGAGTCACTGAGTCACTGAGTCACTGAGTCACTTTTTGGGGTATATCCGTCAGGTATCATCATCCTCCCTTAATCTTTCAGATTGCTATCTCTTGTCAATAAATAAGAAATACCAGCAAATGGTATAGACGGAAGCAAAAGATTGCCCCACCAACTTTTTCCAAACTTTTTTGAGAAAACTCTTGTTGGTTTCAAAAGAAAATCGTAACTTTGCTCCTATAAAAGAAACATTAACACGCCCTGAGGTTTCATTCGCTACACCCCACACGCCCTGAGGTTTCATTCTCGATACCCCACACGCCCTGAGGTTTCATTCACGATACCCCACACGCCCTGAGGTTTCATTCGCGATACCCCACACGCCCTGAAAGGGCAGAAGCTCCTAGCCCAGGGCAACACCCTGGGTATAATAGCAGACAGCAATACGCCCTGAAAGGGCAAAAGCTTTTAAAACATATAATTTATGAGAACCCCTATATATATAAAAGGTGGAATGCGATGCCTCTTCGCCTTCCTCCTGGCGACAACCACCACAGGAATGTCGCTTACCAGTTGTGTGGCAGACAATGATGCCAACGAGAAATCGATTTCCGATTATTCCGATACCGATGTCAAGTCGTATGGCGACCTGTTCCAGGTTTTCTGGAGCGTGATGAACCAGCGCTACTGCACCCTCAATGAGCAGTCTGCCGTATCTTCGCAGACCTGGGACCAGGTGTACAAGGAATACAAACCCAAGTTTGATGCCCTGAAGACCTTCCAGCATACCTCCGCTTTCACCCAGCAGGAGATTCTGGAAGACAACGCCAAGGCAAAGCAGTATTTCCAGGAAATCATCGACAAGATCATCGACCAGCATTTCTATGTCAAGATTACCCTACCCGTCTCCCACTCTTCTACGGAAACGGTGAGATTCAACAGCACGCTCCGCAACAAGACCGAGTATTTCCCGCTGAATGCTCACTGGAACCATACCCGCGACCAGCTCAACCTGGATGGCACAGCCTTCGGCGAGATTACCTCGGATGGTTTCTGCATCATGGGCGGTTACCTGAAAGAGCAGCCGGGCACCTATTACCTCGGCTTCAACAAGTTTGCCCTCTACGAAAACTGTTTCCACGAGTATCAGAAGTCCTATCTCCCTGACAATGCCGCCAGCACCTATCATCTGGATGCTTCCACGATATCAGCCAAGGCGAAAGCACTGATTGCTGATGCCGGAAAGCGAGAGAAGGCTGAGCAGCAGGCAGCGCAGTTGCTTGCCGATATGGATAGCTATCTGGCTTCGGATGAGGCAGCCCAAGCCTGCGAGAAGATGGCGGCCTACAGCAACCAGGGAGATTATTCCGGTCTCTATGCTCTCGCCAGCGAGGCTTACGAGAAGTCGCCGAATCTCCTCAAGCTGTTGCCTATTACTGCTGATGCAAGCGGCATGGGCGAGCAGATCCGCCAGAAGCTGCAGGGCGATGCCCGTTACCAGCAGATGCTTTCAGCCTCCGGTTTTGCCAACTGGTATTGTCAGGCACTTGCCGATTACCTCTGGCACGAGCGTGAACTCTACGCTTACTGGAGCGACCTGAAGTTTACCTACAATCATCTCTGCGTAGAAGATTACCGCCGTCTGTTCCTGGAGCCTCTGGCTAAGGGCGAGATCAAGAAACTGATTCTCGACTTCCGTGGCAATGGTGGCGGAAGCGTGATAGATACCCGTCTGCTTACCGACTATCTCATCACCCAGACAGCCGTCTATGCCTACGTGCGCAAGAAAGAGGACAACAATCCATACAGCTATACTCCTTGGATTCCGCAGAAGATTACGGTAACGCCGAAGAGCCTGGGCAGAAACATCCCTACCGCCATCCTGCTCGACAACTACAGCGCCAGCATGTCGGAGGTGACAACCCTCATCCTGAAAAGTCAGGGCGACCACGTGAAGACGATAGGCAGAAACAGTTACGGAGCGCAGGCGATGCTCACTTCCGACAACGAAGCCAGCAATGGCGGTTGGATAGGAAATGTAACGAGCTACCTCTACTTCTACATGCCGTTCTCGCTTACCAAGGATGCACAGGGCAACCTGCTGGAAAGTGTGGGAATCACCCCCGATTATCTGCTCGACGAGATGACCGGAGAGGAAAAGGAGAAGCTCTACCAGAACGATGCTTCAGCTGTAGATAGAGGCCTGAAGAAGGCGATGGAGGTTCTGAAATAAGCGAGGGTGTGCAATTTACACCCTCGCTTTTTATTTTCTATATATCAGGTACTTATATCTTATTCACGATTTTTGTGCTCCCACACACTTTGCACAGCAATGCAAACGTTTGCATTTCATTTTCCTTGATTTCCATCAATTTTTTGAAGCATCTTTGAGAAAATCTTCCTACATTTGCAACCGAAAAGGAAACCCAACGGCATTCAATCGTGCTGCAAGGCTTATCCTATACAACTAAGTAAATGACGATTAATAAGAATAATCAACTAGCATTATCCTTTAAGAAAGAAAATCAACAGAGTAAAATTATGATGATGAAGCAGAGATTGTTCAAACGAACACCGATGTTGTTACTGCTGATTCTCTCATCAGTAATAACCCGAGCGCAAGAGGTAGCACTGAAGACCAACCTGCTTGGTTTGGCAACCACTTCGCTCAATGCTGGTCTAGAAATAGGCACGGGCAGGAAGAGCACTTTTCAGCTTTTCGGTGCCCTGAATCCCTGGAAGTTCTCAGGCGACAAGAAATTGCGCTACTGGAACGTAATGCCAGAGTACCGCTGGTACACCTGCCAGAAATTTGGAGGCCACTTCTTCGGCATCCATGCCCTAGGAGGTGAATACAACATCAAAAATGTGGACCTGCCTTTCGGCATCTTGCCAAAGACAGAGAAAGGAAGACATTACGAAGGCTGGTATGTCGGTGGTGGTCTCACCTACGGATACCAATGGCTGCTGTCTGAGCATCTCAATCTCGAAGGATCCATCGGATTAGGATACATCTACAGCCCATACAAGCTTTACGGAAGATGTGATAAATGTCTTAACAAGGATCACCGCAACTATGTAGGTCCAACTAAAGCCGCCCTTTCCCTGATATACGCATTCTAGAAACAATATCACCGAGATAGCGAAAAACAAAATCAAACCCTCTTTTACAAGATGAAGAATATGAAGAAAATGAAGCTTTATGCGGTCATTTCGCCCCTTTGCATTCTGTTTGCACAGAGCGCTTTGACTGTCCAAGCCCAGAAGATAGATGATTCGCAGCTACGGTTGGCTGGCGGCAAGATTCTGATAGACAGCGTCTTGACACAGAAGAAAAGCGACAGTCTCAAGGTTGCTTTCCGCCTCCATCTCGATAGTCTGCAGCTCAAATCAGAGCAACAGCTGGTTTTCACTCCGCTTATTGCCGGAGAAGATACCATCGCCCTGAATCCCATTATCATCAATGGCAAAAACCAGAACATCAGATACCTGCGCAAAAGCAGCAGACTGAAAAACAGCCAGGCATTGGTAGTGAGACGCAGAAATGATACCGAACAGCAGGTGCTCTTCTCACAGACCCTTCCCTACAGGAAGTGGATGAAGGCTTTCAACCTCTCCATGACGGAAGACCTCTGCGGATGCGGCAACCTGATGGATCAGGATACCACCCAGATGGCGGTCATCAACCCAATACCCAAGATTGGTCGCGACCATTACGTGAAGCCAAAGGCTGAAGCCATCAAGGTGAGAGCCGAAAAGGGTGAAGCTTATCTGAGCTTCAAGCTCAACAAGAGCGATATCCTCGCCGACTTCCGTGAGAATGCAACTGAGCTGAGAAAGATTACATCCACCATCGACCTCGTAAAGAACGACAAGGATGTGAGCATCACCAATATTGATATTCATGGCTATGCGTCGCCAGACGGTCCTTACGACAACAACGTGCGACTCGCCAACAACCGTGCGGCAGCCCTGCGCAATTATGTATGCAATCTCTACACTATCGATAAAAAGCTCTTCACCTATCACGCCACCCCAGAAGACTGGGAAGGATTCAAGAAGAAGGTGGAAGTAAGCCACTTAGCCGATAAGTCAGCCATCCTTGCCGTTGCCAACTCATCCTTGGCACCCGATGCAAAGGACCAGAAAATCAAGAAGCTTTATCCGGCTAGCTATCGCTACATCATGAGTGAGATTTATCCTCGTTTGCGCCACAGCGACTATACGGTAACCTATACCGTTCGTCCTTTCGACATTGAGGAGGCAAAGGTAATCCTGAAGACCAAGCCTCAGCAGTTGTCATTACAGGAGATGTATCTGGTGGCACAGACCTATGAGCCTGGTTCTCCAGAGTTCAACGAGGTATTTGATATTGCCGTCCGTCTCTTCCCTGATGATGAGACAGCCAATCTCAATGCCGCCTGCACAGATTTGCAGAAGGGCGACCTCGTAACTGCCGAGAAGCATCTTGCCAAGGCAGGAAACTCAAAGGAGGCTGAGCGCATCAGAAAGATCTACGAGGAAATGAAGGCGGAACAATAAAAGAAATAACTAACAATAAAATCACATCAATTATGAGAATTAAACATTTCTTTGGATTGGCAGTTTTGGCTGCTATGACTGCTAGTTGCTCTAGCAACAACGATTTAGTAGTAGGGGGGGGTAATGGTTCAGGTGAGAATGAATCAGGTACAAGCTATGCATCTATCACTATCGACTTGCCTACAACAAGTGGTACACGTGCTACAACAAACGACCAGTTTAATGGCGGTACAGCTTCAGAGTATGCAGTAAATGATGCTACACTCGTTATCTTTGAGAAGGGAACAGCAACTTCTGAAAAAGACTTCAAGTTTGTTGAAGCTGTACCACTCGGTAATTTGGAACCTTGGAAAAATGTTACGCCAGCCAATAAGGGTATCACCACAGAAGCAACTATCACGGCTCAACTTACTAGCGCAAAAGTAGATAATACAGGTGGTAAATACTATGCATTGGTCATTCTTAACAATGAAACAGCAACAGGCAACAAGATTACACTTCCTTCAGAATCTACAGAGACATACGGAAGTTGGAATGTTGCAACAAACTCAACTAACATTACAGATTATACAAAAGGTTTCTATATGGCTAATGCTCCTCAGTTTACTGCAGCAAATGTTGAGCCAACAACCCTCGTTAAAATAGAGGGCATCTATAGAACAAAGGAAGAGGCACAGAGTAAACCTGCGACAACAGTTCATGTAGAGCGTGGTTTGGCAAAGGTTACTGTAAGCCCAAACAGCACAACGAATTATTTCGGAAGTACAGGTGCCAATGCCTCTGGAGCGAACTACAGCAATGACAAGATTAAAATTACAAAATGGGCATTGGATGTTACCAACAAGACTTCATTCCCTGTACATGTTACTGAAGGCTTGAGCAATGATTATACAGATGTATGGAAGAATGAACTTAACAAGAGCGACCGTTTCGTAAGTGCATCAACTTCATTCAAGCGCGTTTATTGGGGCGTTGACCCTAATTATAAAAACACCGATTTGAATGATCCTACAAAAGAAGCTGATAGAACCACCAACTTCACATATATCAAGAAGGGGAATATTTCTTCAAATGCAACAGATGTAGCATACTGCCTCGAGAACACATTCAACCTTGACAACATGAAGCAGGGTCAGACCACTCGTGTTGTCTTCAAGGCTACATACACCCCAAATGGCTTTACAGATGGTGACACCTTCTTCAAGATTGGTAACCATACTGAGCTTTGGAGTAAGACAAATCTGGTGACACAGATTAAGGCAAAAGCACAAGAAGTATTAAGTGAAACTGATGCTGATAAGATTGACGTAGTTCTTGACGCAGAAAGTAATAATGTTGAGAAGACTGCAGGAACCAAGACATTGACAAAAGCCAATGTAAAGCACAATGACGCTGAAGTTTCTGAAGATGAAATCAACAAGATTAATGAAAGACTTGGTTTGAAAGCTGCTACACCAACAGCCCCAATCGTTGGAATCACAACCTACGTGAATGGTGAGAGCTATTATATTGCTCGTATCAAGCACTTCGGTGACGACTTGACACCTTGGAATGCAGGCGAAGACACCTATGGTGCAAACAACGAAAAGTATCTCGGTCGTTACGGTGTACTCCGCAACAACTGGTACGACCTTACTGTCAACAGCATCAGCGGTCCTGGTTATCCAGACGTTCCAGAAGTTAAGCCTGATACCCCAGACGATGAAGATACCAAGTACATCAACGTCAGCGTGAAGATTCTCGACTGGGCTAAGCGTTCACAGAGCGTAGATTTGTAATCGAGTATAACTACGAAAGGCGGAGCTTAGGCTCCCGCCTTCGTTAAAACATACGAGTTGTGTTTTCAGCTTCACCATAGTGGAAGCTAGAAACACAACCCGATATTCTGAAATATTATATTGATAATAACCAAAAAGCATCATGGCAAACAATAAGTTACATAGTTGGATCAAGAATATACGCATGGAATGGGGATTCGACAGCTTGGCAGCTATCAGCCGCACGGCAGCATTCAGCAGCATCGTCGCTCTCGGCAGCATGCTCAGCAGCTGCCACGACTTGATGCACGACGACCTCCCTCCTTGCGATATGGGAGTCGACTTGCAGTTCAAGTACGACTACAACGTCCAGCGCGCTGATATGTTCAACGATCATGTAGGCGGTGTCTGCGTGTTCGTCTTCGATGAGCAGGGCAACCTAGTGGCTCGCCAGGATGCAGCCAACGAGGGAAAATCCCAACCCCTCAAAGACCCTAACTATGCCATGCGCATAGACTTGCAACCTGGCAAATACCGCTTCGCCACCTTCGCTTTCCAGAAGAAATACGAAGAGGCGCTGTCACAGGCTGGTGCCAAATTCCACATCGAAGCTCCAGCAGCAGGAGAAAGCATCGAAAAACTCCGTACCCGACTCGACAGAAATGCCGGAAAGGTAGAAAACCAGGCTCTTCCGCTTGATACCCTCTGGCAGGGATTGGGCAACGAAACGGTAGAGGTGAAGGATCTTCAGGTTACCCACCATACCATCAGTCTCATCAGAGACACCAAGCAGCTCACCATCAGTCTGCATCAGCTGGACGAACCAGCCGACATCCACGCCGAAGACTTCAGTTATCAGATAACTGATGCCAATGGCTACATCAATTACGACAATTCTCTCCTCCCAGACGAGGAGTTGACATACACCCCTTACAAGACCTGGACCACCGAGTTCACCACTCCGGAGGGAACCGTACAGGAGCGTACCGCTCACGCCGCCCTGATGTTCTCCCGCCTCGTGTTGCATCCAGTAACCGAGAACAACAAGAATGCGATACTGAGCATCTGGAACAAGAAGACGGGCGAAGAAGTGGTTCGCATCAACCTAGCCGATTTTCTGGCACAGGGTCGTGGAGCATTCGAAGCATTGAATTATTCGGCACAGGAGTTTCTAGACAGAGAATACGACTACAAGCTGGATTTCTTTTTAAAAGGCGACAAGTGGCAATACGTTAAGTTGGGCATCTCCATCCTCGATTGGAGCAAGCGCATACAGCGGGCCGACTTATAATCTGATTCCACTTTGTCGAAATTAAACTATTGATATTAGTAAAGTAAAAGACAAAGTTATCATGAGAAGATTTCATATCTATATAGGTTTCATAGTTTGGTTGTTGACTAGTTTATTTGCAGTTAGTTGTACCGACGAGTTGGAGGGTAACGGATATACCCCCAACTCGTCAAGCAACCTGCACGTGCTGGTACCAACCGTGCTCAGTGCGAACGGCACCCGTACCGACGATGCTTCCGGCCTTCCTACCTATAATGCTACGGTAGATGAATGCCAGATCAACGACCTGACCCTCTATGCTTTCCCTACAGGAAATGAAGGCAAGCTCCTGGTAGAGACGCTCCCTGCCCCACTGGCTACGATGATGGTAGAGCCGCATGTAGCTAACTATCAGCTCAATATCGAGCCGGGCACTTACCATATCTATGTGGTTGCCAACATGAACAAGGTGTTGAGTGGTATCAAAACAGAAGATGATCTCAAAAATATAGTACTCGATTACAGACCTACAAGTACAACAGGTATGCCTGTATGCACCAATATCCCGATGATTTATGAGCCAGAGAAGGATGCCACAGGCAAGCTCGCTGAAACCGTGATTAATGCAGCGGGTGATAAATATACAGAGGTAGCAGCTAACCTGAAGTTTACATGCGTAAAGGTTAAGCTGAATCTTATCTTCGATCCAAGTAAAGCAGAATTCGGAGGCAAGACCTTTAGCATCAACAGTATTTTAGCCGAGAAGCTCTCTCCTTTTACCCATCTTTATTGGGGCGGTAAATTTGAGACTCCAACTTGGACAAAAAATGAAGATAAAGAAGCATACAAGGAGGGTATTCCAAGTACTCAGTATGAGGCATCATCTAGAGCTGCCGTATACTATACCGATTGGACAGACAACAGCCGTCTGCCGGCAACAAATAATAGAGACGATATTAAAGGAACAGAAACAGCAACAGAGAATCCACCCGTAAACCCTGCGGATAAATGGCTTTTCCAGCAGACCTATTATCTCCCAGAGCGATATATCTCATCAGCTGCCGACCGCAGTTATCTTACCATCAATGGCAAGGTAGGAGGTTCTGTAGACAACAATTATCGCATCGATTTGGGTCATAAGAAGGATGAAACCAGCACCGTACCCGTATTCCCTCGCGGTACCTTCTATGAGATTACCGGTGCTATCAAGACCCTCGGTAATATGGAGCTGGATTGCAAGGTAAGTGTAAAGCCATGGGAGACAGTACCAATAGATGCCGACTTCAACCATACCACTTTGTGGGTAAGCAAGACGGAGGCTAGTGTGACATCTACCACGACAGACTCCATCGACTATAAGTCGAACGTAATACTGACAGCGGATAATTTCGGTTGCGATGAAAAGGTAACAACATCCAGTGGTGAGAAAGATGTGATTGTGTTGAGCAAGCTAGATGCAGTGAATCATAGAATCACATTCAACATCAACAAGGACATTCTGTTCTCCGAATATAAAGGAAAATACAAGGGTACGGCAAAGGTTTGGATTAAGGCTGGTAACATCAGGAAGTATCTCGATGTAGCCTATGATGCCTCTCCTTATTTTGAGGTAAATCCACAGGAAGTAACCATCTATTGGGGTAGCGACAACAATACCAAAGTGGTACAGTTTAAGACCAACCTGGGCGGTTTGGTTTTCACCAATAACGAAACCTCTTCCACCGTAGGCAATTCAACCATTAAGGCATCTTGCGATAAACCTGATACTCCAGAAGGAACCTTCCAAATTAAGGCAACCCATGACCCTGTTACCACGACTGTGCATTACCTCACTGTGCAGCCAAAGGAATCTCCAGAAGGCTTCAACTTTGTCAAGCAAATCAAGGTAACGGTAAAGCCTGCCGTAGGTAACTATCGTATCAACTTCCGTGCCATCAACGACCGCGCACATTATACAGGAGGTGAAAGTAATGGAACTGATAATTATAAGGGTACACCTGAAGAAAAAAAGGAAGAGACTTATAATGGAAATATAGGAAATACCAACTGGGCAGATGGATGGTTAGACCTTTCGGATGATAATGACAAGCGAATTTATATACCTCAAACAGACAATCATCGTGTCTATGTCTATACCCAGATTGGTGAAACAACTGGAGCTGTAGCCAGCTCTAAAGTTTGGAAATTTTCAGTTGAATGGCCTGGTGATAAGATGGTTGAGGATAATACGAATGTGGGGTGGTATTACAAGGAGTTCTCCAAGGATGCCCAGTCGATATCTACAGATTTTGGTGCTACGGGAACAAGAACCATCAAGCCTGGTGAAACATTGATTATGTTCAGTAACAATACCAATACGAATTGGGGTTTTACGCTTCATCGTTGCCCTCACCACTTGGAGCCGGGTATTCCTCTCTTCGACTATGAGGATAAAGAGGGTTGGATTGTCTATGATCCTACATCAGATCCTACTTGGAACATATATGATGACATGCCAACTATTGAGAACATCAACTTTACCATTTACACCAAATTCCAGACTTATGGATGGTTTAATGTATATGGTGCCGCCAATGGCAAAAATGGTAATAACGATAATACAGAGCGCGAGTCTTTTACCATCTATGATACAGCGGGTAAAAGTTGGTCATGCGAGAATTTGAATAATGGTTGGTATAAGACTGTGATTACCCTCAAGGCTGTTAAGGGAGACCACGAGAAGGCCATCAGAATCAAAAAAGACAACAAAGCTACGGGTGGAGAAAGCGTCCTGCTATTCAATGGCAACAGCTATGAGAAGCATAGTGACACAGGCTGGTACGATGGCTCCTCTTGGCACGCAGGCACGCCATTCTGATGTGAAATAAATAAGATTAGTATCAGATTTGAACACTGTTATAAATCAGTTTAAGCAATGAAGAAGATCAAACATTTAATGATATGGATAGGATTGCTCCTAAGCCTTGTTTCTTGCAAGGACACGATGGAGGCTATCGGACTCGGCGGGGATGAAATCCCTGCCGAGGGACTTGTCTTGAACCTTCTATTGACCAACTTCACCAAGCAACAGATTGGTACAAGAGCGGGGGCCTCGGAGACATTCAATTCGCTCTGCGCTGTGTTCTATGGAGATAATAACGAATACTTAGACAAGGCAGATTGCTATTCTACCTTATCACAGCAGCCTGATGGCAGCTACGAGGTAAAGATACCCAATATACCTGCTGGTACCAAGAATGTACATCTTGTAGCCAATGCCAGCGACATGACGAAGAGCGAGGCACAAGACTTGCAGTCTCTCACTGCTGCTAATGAGAGAGACCCTCAGCTTGATACCCCTATCTGCTGGGGTGAAATTTCAATAGATAAACTTTTGGAAGCTAATCCTTCAGTGCCGATGTTGCGCCAATGCGCCAAGATTAGTTTGGAGATAGATAAAGGCATCCAGGGTGATTTCACCAATGCAGGCTTGTACGTCTATAACATGGCAACCAAGGCAGCCATAGCTCCTGCCAATTATAATACCGAGCAAAAAACCGATGACTTGGCGGAATCTACCGCTCTCAGAACGGAAGACAACCCATTGGGCGGCGGTACCGCAACCACCGTGGCAGTAAATGAAACTTCCGCAGGCAAGGCAATGGTGATCATCAAGGCGAAATATAAGAAAAGTGAAGAAGAAGATTATAGAGAAGGATATTATAAGGTGGCACTCTACAAGAATGACAAAAAGGCCCAATATGCCTTGCTCCGCAACCACCATTATACCATCAAGGTAACCAAGGTAAACGACTATGGCTTCTCTACGATTGATGAGGCTAAGAAGAGTCAGCCAGAGAATAGACTGGAAGTAGAGGTGCGGGACGATAATCCTGAAATCACCAGAATGATAGCTTGCAAAGACTATGAACTGGGAGTGAGCGATTATCAGGAGATAAATGCAAACACAACAGAGGCTACCGTAACCATTGTTACTACCTTGCCAAAGGCAACGAGTAGTGATGGTAAGCTATATGTTGTCAAGAGAAATCATTCTTGGATAACCGCTTGTCAGCAAGAGACCGAGAATGATATACAAGAGACAAGCAGATCTTCTAAAGGCAAGAAATATACCTTGAAGCTTACGCTTGAAAAGAATAACCAATCAGAGAATCCACGTCCAGGAATCATCACCGTTACTTCTGGCGACCTTTCTCTTGATATAACCATCAAGCAGGCGGGCTTCGATTTCAGAAAAGATGATCCTGCTAGAACCGTTACCATGCAGTATAATAACTCCACTGTAACAGAAAACTATTTCAACTGGTTGAACGATGTGCAAGGCATCACTCCTACAGAAATGCAAGGGGCTGTGAGAAATGATGGTTTGCATTTCTGCGTGGGAACAGCAAATATCACGTATCTTATCCCTAAACTTGATGATGATAAGTATATTATCGAGGATAAAAGTAAAATCAAAGTGGAAGAAGATAAAGGCAAATGGAAGGTAAGCCTTACCAATACTACGGCAAACAAGGATTTGTGGAAGTCTTCATTTACCATCATCAACAAGGCTGGCATCATGATCACCTATCCTGTTTATCATACTGGTATCTTCCATAAGATAGATGAGTCTTCCAAGATATATACTGATTATCAGCTGGCAAAAAACGGGGATAACACGAAGAAGGTGAAGGGCTGGTTCTATTATGGTGTGGTAAAGGTAGTGGGAAAGAAGGCCGATGGAACCACCACTACTTATTATATGTTAGACCGCAACCTAGGTGCATCCAACAATGGTTACTATGCCCCAGATGTGGTGGCACTGAAAAATAACAAGAAAGCCATTGGTGGCTATTTCTGTATCTCTGAAAAAAAGAGCACCAGCGATGCCAATAAGGATCTCTCCAGCGACTTGGCACCAGAAGGCTATACCATTCCAACTGATGCCGTGTTCGAAGAGTTAGTTAATGCTGGCAATCTGGAGGTGGTACCACAGTCCACATCGTTAGGAGAAACCTACAACTGCGTGCGTATCAAGACGGTGGATTCCGAGTTGCCATACATCTATCTGCCTATGGGTGGATTCTTGGAGGGCGAGAGCCATAAGAACCCTATCCATGTAAATCTCTGGACCAAGACTTTGCTGTCAGGTACGCAGGGCTTCAGTGACAAAAGTCCAGAATATGGTTTCTGGTATAGATACTTTGATGTTTACAACAAGAAGATAGGATTATCCAATATGAGATTCGTGAGTGGTAGCAACGGCATGAACAATGGCCGCTACAAGGCGATGCCTATCCGCTTGATATACGTTCCATAAACATAAGATAAGTGATAAATATAATAACATCTTTTACTTATATATAAATATAGTTTTAAAACAGCTGTTTTACAAAGAAGGGTTGGGTTTTCGTGAGAAAGTCCAGCCCTTCTTTTTGTCAGGATACTCCTGACAAGGAGTCAAGACGTCACTGAGAGGTCATCATGATAGTACTGACGGGTGGTAAAGACGCTTCCATCGCTTATTGCCTCACTACGGCATTATATTGCCCTTTACCAGGGCAATATCTTGCCATTGCCAGGCACAAAACGATACGTCGGGAGAGAAAATCCCCACTCTCTTTTTTACTCTTCACTCTTCACCAAATCGCCTGAAACCCCGATAAACACTGGGGTTGCGAGAGGTGAAGAGTTATGCGCCACTCTTCACCACTCTTCACCACTCTTCACCTTTTGCCGGTGATCCATTTTATCTTTTCGTTTTGCCAAACAAATCAGAATGAGTACCTGTAGTTAACATCAACAGCGTCAATTCCGTATCATTCTGTTCCCATATCAAAAGCCAATCTGATTCAATATGAGCTTCCCATTCACCTTCATGATTACCATGAAGTATATGTGGTTTGTATTCTGATGGTAACATACCATTTTCTACCAATAAGTTAATCGCTTTCTGTAATTTCTCTATCGGATAGCCACGCTTGCGACAAAGTTTCAACGCTTTGTCGAATCTTTTAGTTGTTCCTAATTTATACATCACTTACCAAGAATAGTATCAAACATTTCATCAACAGAGTTCCATTGTGTAACTCTACCTTTAGCAACATCCTCTTCAGCAAGTTCCAATTCCGTTTTCTTAGGTTTCAAAACCGAAATAGAACTTACTCCATGGAGCATTTGAATGGCACTTTTAAGTTTATTGACCAAAGATGGGTCTGATATTGAAACCACTAACTGTGGTTCTTTTAATCCTATCGCTCTTGATTTCATAATCTTCTCCTTTAAAACGTTTAACATAATTAAGATACAAAAATACATTATTCCCCTCACACCGCCAAACTTCTTGCATTATTTTAACGTTAAAGGTCTTGATTTAACCCAAGTTTGGCACTTTAACCTGCTTTATTCATCATCACAAATTTTTCCGGGTGAAGGGTGGTGAAGAGTGGTGAAGAGTCGAGCGCACTCTTCACCCTATCAAAATAACTCATACACAACGACTTACACCACTTCGACGAAGAGTGAAGAGTATTTTTGAAACTGGCGGATTATCGCTACAAGTTGCAGCGGATTGCAAATCCGCAAAGAAAAGGTCGAACATTTTTTAACAGCGGATTGCAAATCCGCTGGGACGCCTCACGGAAGAAAGGAAGATTTAAAATAAATATCCGCCCACCAGCTGATTTCCACTTGCACAACAGGTGTTGGGCGAGCGCATATCAGCTGTTATGCAAGCGCACAACA
>ERZ773188.3025-NODE-3025-length-14964-cov-6.790596_pt1 | contig 14964 bp, 12 predicted proteins | sample MGYA00581011_ERZ773188 | MGnify/ENA primary metagenome ERZ773188 (study PRJEB29015, sample SAMEA2737798) | human gut metagenome | biome: human gut; feature: human-associated habitat; material: faeces | place: China | collected 2012 ...
AGCCATAGCATGGCTGACGATACAAAAATTTATTATTTTTTATTGTCCTCTTGACAGGGAGCATACCAGAAATGATCTGAAAAGTATGGTTCCTTTTTGAAAAAGCGAGGGAGAAAGAAGAGACTTTCCCTGTGAAGTTTCTGATAAATATCAGGAAATCTTACACCGGCAAAGATACCACTTCTCGATCAGTCCGATCAGAGCATAGAGCAGCATGGCGATCACGCAGAGGATGCAGATGCTCATCAGCAGCCAGTCGAGCTTGAAGACCTGACTGCCGTAGATGATCATATAGCCAAGTCCTTCCCTGCCGCCTATAAATTCTCCGATGATCACGCCCACCAGACAGAGCCCGATATTGACCTTCATGGTGCTGATGATCGCCGGAATGCAGCTTGGGATCACGACTTTGGAGAGGGCGTGGAGCCGGTTCCCGTGGAGGGTGTAGATCAGCATGATCTTATCCGGGTCGACTTCGGAAAATTCAGAATAAAGATTCAGGATGCTCCCGAAGATTGCAACAGACATTCCGGCAATGATGATGGTTGTGCGGTTTGCGCCGAGCCAGACAATGAGAAGCGGAGCAAGTGCAGATTTTGGCAGACTGTTCAGGACGACCAGATAAGGCTCCAGGATTTCCGAAAGCTTCCGGAAGAGCCAGAGAAGGACGGTGACAAAAAGGCTGAAGAAGATTACCAGAACAAAACTGACCAGAGTTTCGTAAAGGGTTACTCCGATATGGCGGAAAATACTGCCGTCACCGGTCATTTCCAGAAAACACAGGGCAATCCGGGAGGGGCTGCTGAAGATGAAGGAGTCGATGAGTCCTGTATTTGCGGCAAATTCCCAGAGGAAGAGAAAGGCAAGCAGGATGGAGACTCTGGAAACGGCAACGATCCGTTTATGTCGGCGCCGCATATTCAGGTAATGCAGCTGGTTTTTTGAAAGTTCATTCATCCGGGTTCAGCTCCTTCCAGATTAGATTGAAATAAGTCTTAAATTCCGGGGCATTGCGGCGGGCAAGCGGGGAAAGTCCCGGATCAGAAAAGGAAACATTGACCGTTTGCCCGATGGTTGCCGGACGGCTTGTGAGAACAAGGATCCGGTCAGCAAGACTGATCGCTTCAGCAAGGTCATGGGTGACAAGGATCGCTGTTTTTTTCTCTTTTTTGATAATCTGCCCGATATCATCACTGACATTTAATCGGGTCTGATAATCCAAGGCAGAAAAGGGTTCATCCAAAAGCATGATATCCGGCTTCAGGACCAGCGTGCGGATCAGCGCGACTCTCTGGCGCATTCCTCCGGAAAGTTCGGATGGTTTTGCATTTGCAAAGGCATTCAGGCCGTATTGTGTAAGAAGGGCTCTTGCCAGTGCGAGGGAACGGGCAGTCAGTGCATGCTGGATCTCGAGACCGAGAAGAACGTTCTGATAGATGGTACGCCACTCAAGAAGTTCATCCTTTTGCAGCATATATCCGATGCCGGAAGTATTGTCCGGATGATAGCTGCCGTTTATTTTGATGAGACCTTTTTCCGGGGTGAGAAGACCTGCAATCAGGTGGAGCAGTGTAGATTTTCCGCACCCGGAGGGACCGACCAGAGCAATAAATTCCCCTTCGCGGACCGAAAAGGTGATGTCTTTCAGGGCGTAGGTTTCTCCTTCCAGTGTATGGTAAGCATAATGAACGTTTTTCAGTTCCAGTGCATATTGCATGATAATCCTCCAGATACAGAAACGATCATAAGTCTTTTACTTACAGTTTATGAGAAATAAAAAAAAGCGTGTGTGCATCTGGCTGGAATGGAGCGGAAAAAGAAAAACAGAGCAGAAAAGATATTGTGCGAAGAGAACAGCTGCATTATAATAAGAAACAAATCTGCAATATGAGGAGAGATGAACAGATGCAGAAAAAGAATTACCAGAAAGAACTGGATAAAAAGATAGAACAGATCGTATCGGAAAAGAAGGTTCCACGTCTGTTCCTTCACAGCTGTTGTGCACCATGCAGCAGTTATGTGCTGGAATATCTGTCAGAATATTTTGAGATTACGGTGTTTTATTACAATCCGAATATTTTTCCGGAATCTGAATTTGAAAAACGGATCCACGAACAGGAGAAGCTGATCCGTGAGCTTCCGGCGAAACATACGATCCATTTTCAGGCGGGAAATTATGACAGTGAAAAATTTTACGAGATGGCGAAGGGACTGGAGATGATTCCGGAAGGTGGAGAGCGGTGCTTCAGGTGTTATGAGCTCAGACTCCGGGAAGCTGCGAGATTTGCAAAAGAAGGCAGATATGATTATTTCACCACAACCCTTTCCATCAGTCCGCTGAAAAATGCACAGAAGCTGAATGAGATTGGTGAGCGGCTTGCCGGGGAATATGGAGTGGCTTATCTGGTTTCGGATTTTAAAAAGAGAAATGGATATAAGCGTTCAACCGAGCTGTCAAAGATTTACGGACTTTACCGCCAGGACTATTGTGGCTGTATTTATTCCAAAAATCAGAGAGAACGGGAAAAGAAACTTCGGGAGGAAGAGGAAAGTTCTGTGAAAAGTTAAGAGGGGAACTTTACAGAATCCGACATTCTATGGTACACTAAAGCACAGAATTACGTTGAAGAAAAGAGGGAAAGCTATGGCACAGTTATGGGGAGGACGTTTTACGAAAGAAACCGACAAACTGGTTTATAATTTCAATGCGTCCATTTCATTTGATAAACGATTTTATGAGCAGGATATCCAGGGCAGCAAGGCGCATGTTATGATGCTTGCAAAGCAGGGGATCCTGACAGACGATGAGAAGCAGCAGATTCTGGACGGACTGGAAAGCATCCGCAGGGATGTAGAGAGCGGAAAGCTTGAGATTACAGAGGAATACGAAGATATCCACAGTTTTGTAGAGGCAAATCTGATCGACCGGATCGGGGATGCAGGAAAGAAGCTGCATACCGGAAGAAGCCGTAATGACCAGGTTGCACTGGATATGAAGCTTTATACAAGAAGTGAGATCACCGCACTGCAGGGACTGGTTGTGGATATGCTCCGCGAACTTCTTGCGATCATGAAGGACAACACCGAGACGATCATGCCTGGATTTACCCATCTGCAGAAAGCGCAGCCGATCACACTGGCACACCATATGGGTGCTTATTTTGAAATGTTCAAAAGAGACCATATGCGTCTGAAAGATATTTACAAAAGAATGAATACCTGTCCGCTTGGATCCGGAGCACTTGCAGGAACTACTTATGATCTGGACAGAGCATACACCGCAGAGCTTCTCGGATTTGACGGACCGACACTGAACAGTATGGATTCGGTATCGGACCGTGATTATCTGATCGAGCTGATGAGTGCTCTATCTACGATTATGATGCATTTAAGCCGCTTCTCAGAAGAAGTGATCATCTGGAATTCCAATGAATACCAGTTTGTCGATATCGATGACAGCTACAGCACCGGAAGCAGTATCATGCCACAGAAGAAGAATCCGGATATTGCGGAACTTGTTCGTGGAAAGACAGGACGTGTATACGGTGCACTGACTTCGATCCTGACTACAATGAAAGGAATTCCGCTTGCTTACAATAAAGATATGCAGGAGGACAAAGAGCTGGTATTTGATGCCATCGATACCGTGAAAGGATGCCTGGCTTTATTTACCGGAATGCTCGCAACCATGAAGTTCAACAAAGAACGTATGCTGGAAAGCTGCAGACACGGATTTACCAATGCAACAGATGCAGCTGACTATCTGGTAAATCACGGGGTACCGTTCCGTGATGCACATGGAATCGTAGGAAAGCTGGTACTTTATTGCATCGATAAGAAGGTTGCGTTAGATGATATGTCACTGGAAGAATATAAGGAGATCTCTCCGGTATTTGAAGAAGATATTTATGATGCAATCAGCATGGAGACCTGTGTCAATAAGAGAAATACGATCGGTGCACCTGGACCGGAAGCTATGAAAAAGGTGATCGCGCTTCACGAAGCATATCTGGAAGAGTGCTAATCGTTATAAGGAAAATGAGCATTGCTGGTCACAGGTACTGGGAACAGTAACATGAGCGTTAATAAGTAGACATAGTTTTTCAATTGTCAGGGTTGAAAAATGTCGGAAAATGCGCTATGATATACAAATCGCGCGTACAAATGTGCGCATTAAAAAGACAAAACAGGAAATGAGGACATAAAAATGGATCAGAAATTAAGAGTAGGTATTCTTGGTGCAACAGGAATGGTAGGACAGAGATTTATCTCTCTGCTGGAAAATCATCCGTGGTTTGAGGTAGTAACACTGGCTGCAAGCCCGCGTTCCGCAGGGAAGACATATGAAGAAGCAGTCGGAGACCGCTGGAAAATGGACACTCCGATGCCGGAAGCAGTCAAGAAGATCGTTGTACATAATGTCAACGAAGTAGAAGAAGTTGCAAAGACAGTTGACTTTGTATTCAGTGCAGTTGATATGTCAAAAGATGAGATTCGTGCGATCGAGGAAGCATACGCAAAGACAGAGACACCGGTTGTATCTAATAACAGTGCCCACAGATGGACACCGGATGTACCGATGGTAATCCCGGAAGTAAACCCAGAACATTTTGCAGTCATCGAAGACCAGAAAAAGCGTCTTGGAACTACAAGAGGATTTATCGCAGTAAAACCAAACTGTTCGATCCAGAGCTATGCGCCTTGCCTTGCAGCATGGAAAGAATTCGGACCAAAAGAACTGGTTGTTACAACCTACCAGGCAATTTCAGGTGCAGGAAAGACCTTTAAAGACTGGCCGGAAATGGTAGAAAATATCATTCCATTCATTGGTGGAGAAGAAGAAAAGAGCGAGCAGGAACCGCTTCGTGTTCTTGGCAGAGTTGAAAATGGACAGATCGTAAAAGCAGATTCTCCGAAGATCACATGCCAGTGTGTACGTGTACCGGTTCTTAACGGACATACCGCTGCCGTATTTATCAATTTTGAAAAGAAACCAACCAAAGAGCAGCTGATCGAAAAACTGGAAAGTTTCAAAGGCTTCCCGCAGGAAGCAGAGCTTCCGAGTGCACCGAAGCAGTTCATCCGCTATATGACAGAAGACAACCGTCCGCAGGTGAAACTGGATGTAGATTATGAGAACGGAATGGGAATTTCTATCGGACGACTCAGAGAAGATTCCCTTTACGATTATAAATTTATCGGACTTTCCCACAATACAGTCCGCGGTGCGGCAGGAGGAGCTGTTCTCTGTGCTGAGACACTGACTGCAAAAGGCTTTATCACAAAGAAATAGCTTTTGCAGGAAAGTTTAAAAGAAGTTAACTTTTCTTTCTTCTGATTCAGTGGTAGAATGAAATTATACCAGTGTAAAGGAAGAGTGAAGGTGGGTTAATATGAAAAAAGAAATGCAGAACTATACACAGAACAGAGAACTGTCCTGGCTGAAGTTCAATCAGAGGGTACTGGAGGAAGCAAAGGATTCTTCAGTACCCCTTCTTGAAAGAATGAAGTTTGTATCCATTTTTACAAGCAACCTGGATGAATTTTTTATGATCCGCGTAGGAAGCCTGTATGATATGTCGCTTACGGATAACAGCACGATCGACAGCCGTTCGGGGATGAATCCGAAAGAGCAGCTGGATGCAATCTTTGCGGCTGTAGCACCATTGTATAAAGAGCGGGACAAGACTTACTCGGAGATCAAGAAGCTGCTGAATCCATACGGTGTCTGTGGACTATCGATAAAAGAGCTGGAGCAGCAGGAAAAGAAGTATGTGAAAAAGTACTTCAAAGACCAGATCCTACCGATCCTGTCTCCACAGATCGTGGATGCCAATCATCCATTCCCACATCTGCTCAATAAGGAACTGTATGTGATCGCAAGTCTGAAGCAGAATGGAACTTCCATGATTGGAATCGTACCGGTTCCACAGTTTGTGTCAGACATTTTATATCTTCCGGGTCATGATATCCGTTATATTCGTATGGAAAAGGTGATCATGGAATATCTGGATGTGGTGTTCGACAAATACGAGGTATCGAACAAGAATTATATCTGCGTGACAAGGAATGCAGATGTGTCGCCGGACGATGAGGCACTGGAGATCAATGATGATTTCCGCCTGCTGATGCAGGAAACCCTTCATAAGCGCCGCAGAATGGCAGTAGTCCGCATGGAGACAGCGGAGCCGCTGGATAAGGAACTGGAAAAGTATTTCTGTGACAAATTTAAGATCACACCGGCACAGATCTACCGGACCAAGATGCCGATGAAGCTGGATTATATTTTTTCGATTATGGATAAGGTTCCGGCATCGCTGAAACGTTCTCTGATCGACGAACCGTTTACTCCGCAGCCGTCCCGCTATCTGACGGATGGAAAAGTGATTCCGCAGGTAAAGAAAAAAGATATACTTCTTTCTTATCCGTATGAGAGTATGGATCCGTTTCTGCGTATGATCAAGGAAGCGGCTTATGATCCGACCGTTCTTACGATCAGGATCACAATCTACCGTCTGGCAAAGAAGGCACGGCTGGTAGAGTACTTATGTGCAGCGGCCGAGAACGGCAAAGAGGTTACGGTTTTGATCGAGCTGAGAGCCAGATTCGATGAACAGAACAATATTGACTGGTCCGAACGTCTGGAAGAAGCAGGATGCCGTGTGATTTACGGATTTGAAGGTTATAAGGTGCATTCCAAGATCTGTCTGATCACTTACCGGAACCGCAACAATATCGAATACATTACGCAGGTGGGAACCGGAAATTACAATGAAAAGACAGCGACGATGTATACGGATGTGTCGCTGATCACAGCGGATAAGGGAATCGGAGAGGATGCAGCCGTCTTCTTCAAGAATATGTCCATTGGCAATCTCAATGGAAGCTATCAGCACATTATTGTTTCACCGACCAGTCTGAAACCAAAGGTGCTTTCGCTGATGGACGAGGAGATCAAAAAGGGAACGAACGGACGGATCATCATGAAGATGAATTCTGTGACGGATGTAGATTTTATCCAGAAGGTTTCCGAAGCATCGAATGCAGGGGTGAAGGTGGATCTGATCGTCCGTGGGATCTGCTGTATTCTTCCGGGAGTCAAAGGGTACACAGAGAATCTCCGTGTGACCAGTATTGTCGGACGTTATCTTGAGCATCCGCGTATTTTCCTTTTTGGAACCGGAGCGGATCAGAAAATCTATATCGGTTCCGCAGATATGATGACGCGTAATACGGAAAAACGCGTGGAAGTGGCATGTCCGGTTTACGATGAAACTATCAGGAAACAGCTGACACATATGCTGAAGATCATGCTTATGGACAATGTAAAAGCGCGGGAATTAAAGAGTGACGGCAAATACTACATGAAAGAAAAAGGAACTTCAAAAGTCAATTCCCAGGAATATTTTATGCGTGAAGCAATCACCGTCAGACATCCGGAAGGACGGACAAAACAAAGCTTCGTTGATAAAATCCGGAAGATTTTTCGAAGAAAATAATTTGTTTTATGTTCTGAATATGATATGATAAAAAAGTGGAGCTGGTATCAGCTTCACTTTTTAAACGCTGTGAGAGTTGCTATAGCGTGAAAATACAGGAGTACAAAATTATTATATGGGTAAATCGGTATATATTGCAGAAAAGCCGAGTGTGGCACAGGAATTTGCCAAGGCACTGCATTTGAATTTGAAAAGAAAAGACGGATATCTGGAATCAGATGAGGCGATCGTAACCTGGTGTGTTGGTCATCTTGTCACGATGAGTTATCCGGAAGTATATGATGAAAAGTATAAGAGATGGTCTTTGCAGACACTGCCATTCATTCCGCAGGAATTTCTCTATGAGGTGATACCGGGAGTAAAGAAGCAGTTTGAGATCGTAAAAGGAATACTGACCAGGAAGGACGTAGACCGGATTTATGTCTGTACCGACTCGGGAAGAGAAGGAGAATACATTTACCGTCTGGTGGAACAGATGGCAGGCGTAAAAGGGAAAGAACGCCGGCGTGTGTGGATCGATTCCCAGACGGAGGAAGAGATCCTCAGAGGAATCCGTGAGGCGAAGGATCTGTCAGAATACGATAATCTGTCAGCTTCGGCTTATCTCCGTGCGAAGGAAGATTATCTGATGGGAATCAACTTTTCCAGACTTCTGACACTCAAATATGGAAACAGCATTTCAAATTATCTTGGGAATAAATACACGGTTGTATCTGTCGGACGTGTGATGACCTGTGTCCTTGGAATGGTCGTAAGGCGGGAACGGGAGATCCGTGAATTTGTTAAAACGCCGTTCTATCGTGTGATCGAATCGGTAAATGTAGACGGACATACTTTTACCGGTGAGTGGCGTGCAGTGAAAGGTTCGGCTTATTTTGAGTCTCCAAAGCTCTACAAAGAGAATGGATTTAAAGAGAAAGAGGAGGCCAAAAAGCTGATAGTTGTTTTGAAAGAGGGAACATCCCCTCTTACCTGCCGGATTGTATCCATCGAAAAGAAAAAAGAGAAAAAGAATCCGCCACTTCTGTTTAACCTTGCAGAACTTCAGAACGAATGCTCCAAACGGTTCAAGATCAGTCCGGATGAAACGCTCCGCATTGTGCAGGAGCTTTATGAGAAGAAGCTTGTCACCTATCCGAGAACAGACGCCAGAGTGCTTTCGACGGCAGTATCAAAGGAGATCACAAAGAACCTGAACGGGCTGAGTAAATACCAGATGGCTGCACCATATATGCAGGATATTCTGCATTACGGAGCATATAAAAATCTGGCAAAGACGCGTTATGTCAATGACAAGCAGATCACGGATCATTATGCGATCATCCCGACAGGACAGGGACTTTCAGCATTGAATTCGGTATCTGCAACGGCTCATCATGTGTATGATGTGATCGTCCGGAGGTTTCTGAGTATCTTCTATCCTCCGGCAGTTTATCAGAAAGTGGTGTTGATAACACAGATCGGAAAAGAACAGTTTTTCTCCAACTTCCGTGTACTTGCGGAAGAAGGATATCTGAAGGTGGCAGGGGTCCCTGTCCCAAAGAAAAATGCAAATGGAAATGACGCGGAAGGAGATGGAAGTGATAACAATGTGGATCTGGATGCCGCATTTTTTGCATCCATCCAGAAGTTAAAAAAAGGTGATATCCTGGATGTGAAATCACTGGATATCAAAGAGGGAGAAACTTCACCGCCGAAGAGATACAATTCCGGTTCCATGATCCTTGCGATGGAAAATGCAGGTCAGCTGATCGAGGATGAGGAACTTCGTGCGCAGATCAAAGGAAGCGGGATCGGAACCAGTGCGACCAGGGCGGAGATCCTGAAAAAGCTCTTCAATATCAAATATCTGGCACTGAATAAAAAGACGCAGGTGATCACACCGACGCTTCTTGGAGAAATGATTTATGATGTGGTGTTGAATTCTATCCGTTCACTTCTGAATCCGGAGCTGACGGCAAGCTGGGAAAAGGGGCTTAACTATGTGGCAGAGGGAGAAATTACATCGGATGAATATATGACAAAACTGGATCATTTTATTGTCAGCAGAACCAACGGGGTACTGGGACTGAATAACCAGTATCAGTTAAGAAGCTGCTATGACAGAGCAGCAGTATTTTATAAAAAAGAAACCAAAGGCAGAGCATCGAAAGGAAAGAAAGAATGAAAGAAATGACGGTTAAAGAAATGTATACGCTGGAAGAGACAATCGCAAAGGATTTGTTTGAAGGAGTGACCTACCCGTGGGAAGTACTTCCGAAAATCAGCAGTTTTATCCTGGAACTGGGTGCGTCTCTTCCGGAAGAAGAGTATGAAAAACGTGGAGAAAATGTGTGGGTTGCCAGATCCGCAAAGGTTGCACCGACTGCATTTATCGGCGGTCCGGCGATCATCGGAAAGGACGCAGAGGTAAGACACTGTGCGTTTATCCGCGGAAATGCGATCGTAGGAGAAGGGGCAGTTGTCGGAAATTCTACCGAGCTGAAAAATGTGGTCCTCTTCAATAAAGTACAGGTTCCACATTATAATTATGTGGGGGATTCAATCCTTGGATACAAGTCACATATGGGAGCAGGTTCTATCACATCTAATGTGAAATCCGATAAAAAACTGGTGGTTGTAAAGACGCCGGAAGGAAATATCGAGACCGGTATGAAAAAGTTCGGCGCGATGCTGGGTGACCATGTAGAAGTTGGATGTGGAACCATTCTGAACCCGGGAAGTGTAGTAGGACCGCATACCAATATTTATCCACTTTCTTCGGTTAGAGGATTTGTGCCGGGAGGAAGTATTTACAAATGTGCAGGTGAAGTGGTTGAAATGAGACAGGAGTAATGACGGATGAAGCTTACAATACTTGGAACGGGAAATGCAACAGTAACGGAATGCTATAATACATGTTTTGCCCTCTCGGATGGAAACAGGCATTTTCTGGTGGATACCGGCGGCGGAAACCGTATTTTAAAGGTGTTAAAAGACACCGGGATCCAGCTGGAAGACATTCACGATATTTTTATTACCCATGAACATATCGATCATCTTCTGGGCGTGATCTGGCTGATACGGATGATCGGGCAGAAGAAGATCGGCCAGGGAAAATATGAGGGGAATCTGCGGATCTACTGCCATGAAGAGCTGGCAAGATCAATCCGCATGATCGCAGAACTTACGATCCAGAAAAAGGTGACGAAATATTTTGATGACCGGATTCTTTTTGTGCCGGTGCATCACGGAGAGACAAAGGAAATCCTTGGCTGTCCGGTCACCTTTTTCGATATTTTTTCCACGAAGGCAAAGCAGTTCGGATTTACGATGCTGCTTCCGAACGGAGTGAAGTTTACCTGCTGCGGTGACGAACCGTACAATGAGAAAGATTATGAATTTGTGAAAGGCAGCGACTGGCTGACCCATGAGGCGTTCTGCCTGTATGGAGAAGCAGATAAGTTCAAGCCTTATGAAAAGCATCACAGTACTGTGAAAGAAGCATGTCAGCTTGCCGAGGAGCTTCAGATTCCGCATCTGATCCTGTATCATACGGAAGAGATGCATCTTAAGGAGAGGAAAGAGCTTTATACGCAGGAAGGACGGGAGTACTATCACGGGAAGTTGTTTGTGCCGGATGATCTTGAGGTGTTTGAGCTTTAGATTGTAGGACGGGCGGTCTGCGGGAAAATAGAAGACGGACGCGCTTTTAATAAAATAAACCGGACAGATTTAGTTGTGCAGGGCATTCCGATGAGCCTCCGAATGCGAAAATTATGTCAGCAATAGCTTCCGAGAAGAAGTGTTCTGGTTGTGGGGGAAGGGGGAGATGTGGTATGATGGGGGAGTCAGAAGCTTTGGGGATCTGGGCGAGAAAGGTTTTCGGGAGGGGTTCGGTTTCTTCTCCGGGGAAGTTGGCACTAGGATCTGATTTAAAAATGTAGTTGACAAACCAGAACATATGTACTAATATAAAACCAGAACAAACATTCGTTCGATGGCGAGCGTGGGCGAAGAATCTGGGATAAGGAGATTAATGATGGCGAATAACACAATGAATGATGAGAATAAAAAGAAAGCATTAGACGCAGCAATTGCAAAGCTTGAGAAAGATTTTGGTAAGGGAGCAGTTATGAAGCTGGGTGATCCGGCGGCACAGGTGCATGTTGAGACGGTTCCGACCGGTTCTCTGAGTCTGGATCTGGCACTTGGTGTTGGCGGCGTTCCGAAAGGACGTATTATTGAAATTTATGGACCTGAATCAAGTGGTAAGACGACAGTTGCATTACATATGATCGCAGAAGTACAGAAAAGAGGCGGCATTGCGGGATTTATCGATGCAGAGCATGCACTGGATCCGGTATATGCGAAGAATATCGGTGTAGATATTGATGAACTTTACATTTCACAGCCAGACAGCGGAGATCAGGCATTGGAGATCACTGAGACAATGGTACGTTCCGGTGCGATTGACATTATCGTAGTCGATTCTGTTGCAGCACTTGTTCCGAAGCAGGAGATTGAGGGTGATATGGGTGATACACATGTAGGTCTGCAGGCAAGACTGATGTCACAGGCACTCAGAAAGCTGACACCGGTTATCAGTAAATCAAACTGTGTTGTAATCTTTATCAACCAGCTGCGTGAGAAGGTTGGCGTTATGTTTGGTAATCCGGAGACAACAACGGGTGGACGGGCACTGAAGTTCTATTCATCTGTCCGTATGGATGTCCGCAGAACTGAGACTCTGAAGCAGGGCGGAGAGATGGTTGGTAACCATGTCCGCGTGAAGATCGTGAAGAATAAAATTGCACCTCCGTTCAAGGAAGCAGAATTTGATATCATGTTCGGAAAAGGAATTTCCAGAGAAGGAGATATCCTGGATCTTGCGACGAAGATTGATCTGGTCAATAAGAGTGGTGCATGGTATGCATACAACGGAGAAAAGATCGGTCAGGGACGTGAGAATGCAAAGTCTTATCTGACAGCACATCCGGAGATTATGGAAGAGATTGAAGAAAAAGTCCGTGCGCATTACGGAATCGGTGCAGAAGGGCAGGAAGCAGAAGAACCAGCACAGGCTGCTCCGGCAGATGCTGAAGAAGTGATGGATGAGGAAGAATAAAACATATGATGAGAATTACCCGAATCGAGCCAGTTACAAAGACAAAGTATCGGGTATCTGTTGATGAGCAGTTCGCCTTTGTGGTTTACAAAGGCGAACTGTCCCGTTTTCACCTGAAAGAAGAGTGTGAATTGACAGAGGATACTTATGCAAAGATCAAAGAAGTCCTTTTGAAGCGGGCAAAGCTTCGTGCGATGCACCTGCTGAATGACATGGCAAGAACTGAATCCCAGCTCAGAGATAAATTAAAGCTGGGCGGCTATCCATCGGAGATCACCGAAGCGGCGATTGCCTATGTGAAATCATTTGGATATATCAATGATGACGCCTACATTCGGAACTTTATAGACAGCAGGAAAGATAAAAAGAGCAGACGGGAGATTTATGCCCTTCTGAGACAGAAGGGCGTGGATATGAACCGGGCAGAAGAGATCATGGAAGAGATGTATGAAGAGCATTCCGATCAGAAAGCAATCCGGGAGCTTCTTCGCAAAAAACACTGGGACTTTGCCTGTACAGATCCGAAAGAAAAGCAGAAAATATATGGATATTTGGTGCGAAAAGGATTTCGTTACGAAGATATCCGTCAAGTAATACAAGTTTGCGATTGGAATGCTTGACATATTTGTGAAAACAGTATAGAATTTAAGTGTTGTATTTGTACAATGAAAACTAAATAAGGAGGTGCTCCTGTGCTGATACCTATAATTATTGCTGTAGTTGTTACGCTTATAGTAGTAATGCCGGTTACTTATTTTGTTACTGTTTCCAAGTTGAAGAACGATGCAAATTCTAAGATTGGGAACGCTGATGTAAAAGCAAGAGAAATTATTGATGATGCTTTGAAGACAGCAGAGACAAAGAAGAAGGAAGCACTTTTGGAAGTAAAGGAAGAGTCCATCAAGACAAAGAATGAACTTGAAAAAGAGACTAAGGAACGCAGAGCTGAACTTCAGCGTTATGAAAAGCGTGTACTTTCAAAAGAAGAATCTCTGGATAAGAGATCTGCGGCAATTGAGCAGAGAGAGACTGCATTTACTGCAAAAGAGACAGCGATGAAGCAGCGGGAGGCTGAAGTTGAAGAACTCAGCCAGAAAAGAGTACAGGAACTAGAAAGAATCTCAGGACTTACCTCCGAACAGGCAAAGGATTATCTATTAAAAACTGTTGAAGAAGATGTGAAACATGACACTGCCAAGATGGTGAAAGAGCTTGAAACACGTGCAAAGGAAGAGGCTGACAAGAAGGCGAAAGAGTATGTTGTCACCGCAATCCAGAGATGTGCGGCAGATCATGTGGCTGAAACTACGATCTCGGTAGTTCAGCTTCCAAGTGACGAGATGAAGGGTAGAATTATCGGACGAGAGGGACGGAATATCCGTACTCTTGAGACACTGACAGGAGTAGAGCTTATTATTGATGATACTCCGGAGGCAGTTGTTCTTTCCGGATTTGATCCAATCCGAAGAGAAGTGGCAAGAATTGCACTGGAGCGTTTGATCGTAGATGGACGAATCCATCCTGCAAGAATCGAAGAGATGGTTGAAAAAGCGCAGAAAGAAGTAGAGACTATGATGCGCGAAGAAGGAGAGGCAGCAGCACTTGAAGTTGGTGTACACGGCATCCATCCAGAACTGATTCGTCTTCTTGGACGTATGAAGTTCAGAACGAGCTACGGTCAGAATGCACTGAAGCATTCAATCGAGGTTGCTCAGCTATCCGGATTGCTTGCGGGCGAGATCGGGCTGGATGTCCGTATCGCAAAGCGTGCAGGTCTTTTACATGACATCGGTAAATCGATCGATCACGATGTAGAAGGTTCACATGTTCAGATTGGTGTAGACCTTTGTAGAAAATACAAAGAGTCGCCGCTTATTATCAACGCGGTAGAAGCACATCATGGTGATGTAGAACCACAGTCTCTGATTGCAGGCGTTGTTCAGGCAGCAGATGCGATTTCGGCTGCAAGACCAGGTGCAAGAAGAGAAACCTTGGAGACATACACAAACAGATTAAAACAGTTAGAAGATATTACCAACCAGTTTAAAGGGGTTGAGAAGTCATTTGCTATTCAGGCGGGTAGAGAGATTCGCGTAATGGTAGTTCCAGAACAAGTATCTGATGATGATATGGTATTGCTGGCAAGAGATATTTCAAAACAGATTGAATATGAATTGGAATATCCAGGTCAGATTAAAGTAAATGTAATCCGGGAATCCCGTGTTACAGATTATGCTAAATAACACGATAATCAGAAAACGACAGCCGTCCAAAAGATTCGGTCTTTTGGATGGCTGTATTTAATTTACGCGAGCAACGAGCCAAAGTCCGTGCTTGCACGAGACCTTGGCGACTGCC
>ERZ773188.3026-NODE-3026-length-14956-cov-2.921952_pt1 | contig 14956 bp, 20 predicted proteins | sample MGYA00581011_ERZ773188 | MGnify/ENA primary metagenome ERZ773188 (study PRJEB29015, sample SAMEA2737798) | human gut metagenome | biome: human gut; feature: human-associated habitat; material: faeces | place: China | collected 2012 ...
TATGACGTATGCAAAAGAGAAATATGATATAAAAATAATTTTTCTTGAAGAAAATAAAGTGTGGGATTTTTCAGATCTTACAAATTGATTTAGAATAAAATAATATTTTTTATTTCATTGAGCAGTACTGTGTAAATTCAAATAAAACGTGTTTTTACATGGTGCTGCTTTTATTTTTCTTTACACTTATCATTTTTTCTGGTATAATGAAGCTAAAGTAAAATTATGAATCATGGAGGAGTAAAATGAGCCATTTAAATTTAACAGTGGAGTTAGCTGAAAAATCTAATTTTTGCAATCGGTATTTGGAGTTGTGCAGCAGATATTCAGAAAGTCTTTTGATGGATACCACCGACTTACGTCAAAGATATCCAAGAAGTCTTGCAAATATCACAAAGAAAGTTGTAGACACCAAACTAGTGAAATCCATTTTCGATTCACTTGGATATCGTTATAAATATTTTGGTGGAGAGAAATTCTATCGAGTATACCTGTTGAAAGGAACAGAATATGAGGTATGGTTTCATTTGCAACTATACAAGAATAGTTCTTTTGATGGCTTTTTAGATCCACATGTATATATTCAATATAATGGAAAATATTTCGCTGGTGGTACATTTCCCTGTATATTTGAAGGTGCAGGAGGCGTGAAACCTACGAAGTATATGTTAAGACCTGCATATACAGGTGAGGTTCTTTCAGAACTGATAAAAGAGTTGATTGACTTGGCATTTTCTTATGTGTATGAATTTGAGGAATTGAAAGAAGGATGAAATCTTTCTTATTTTAGATTCCATCTAATGCTTGCAAAATCCATTAAAATGGCATTACTTTGAGAAAGGTTAATTCACATGATGATGTACGATAAACAAGAACTAATCAAAATGGTTCAGAGAGTAATCGACTGTGAGGAAGATGAAGATACAATCGATGAGCTATTAGAAATATTAGATGACAATCTTCCACATCCGTCTATATGGGATTTGATTTATTGGCCACCGAATGAAGAAGAACTTTCTGCTGAGGAGATGATTGATATTGCAATTTCCTATCAATGGAAGGAACATCAAAAGAAATGCTATAGTTCGAGCATGAAAAAACTTATCACAGCATGTAAATTCGATAAAAATACAAGTATCGAAATGAAGGATATTTTACCAAAAGACTTTATTTCATCTGTGAAGCCGGTTTATAGCAAAGCAGATGTTCGTGAAGAAGTAAAGAATCATACGCTTAATCTATATGATATATTGTGTTCCAATGATTTTGAAAAGCAGCTTCAAGTTGTAGAATCACTGGAAAATTGGTTAAAAAACAGCTTTCCCAATAAAATGTTTTGCAGTTACTTTTTATATTCCGAAACAATGGCAAGTAAATTTTGCTTTCATATGGAATGTCCCAATATGGATTGGCTCAGTGACAAAAAAGTGAAATCAAGTAATGACTGCATTAGAAAAAATATCTTTTGATATATAATAATTATAGAGAAGCTGAAAAATAAAATTTTTCCTATTTTAGATTCCATATTTCGTGTCGTTCTGGAATGCTTACTAAGTGTGTCAGATTCATCAGGAGGATTTATATGAAAAAAGAAAAGCAACATATAATTGATTTGATATATCAACTTGATTTTGAAAATGCAGCAAAGCATCTATTTCAATTATCAAAGGAAGAACAAATCAGTTTAATGGTGTGTGAAGCAGCAGATACGGACAGTATCATCATTTTAGGATTTTTATCCTATATTTTATCGATTCAAAATACTGCTTTCTACCATCAGGTTATTTCAGAAGCACTTATTCAAATGTGTTGGTTAGAAGGCGGGTATAATCTGGCTTTTTATCATGCTTGCAAGCTATTAGAATTAAAACCTGTAGTAGAAGTTAAAGAATACTTGCTATTTTTTAATACTATTCCAGAAAAATTATTATCAGAAGAAAAAGCGTATACTTTAAGCAAAGAAATTATTGCTGAAAAACCAGATAGTATCGCAGCAAATGGGATTTTTTCTCGTTTAAGAGAAAAATACGAATAATGATTTATGAGAAATTCTGTTGTTAGATTCCATCAGATGCTTGCAAAGTATGTAATGAACATGATACAATAAAAACAACCTTATATAAAATATGATGATGAAAACTTTTCATTAGAAAAAATCCGTAGCGAACTTTTTATAGAAGCAGGGGAATTGTGTTGAAAACAAAAATTAAATTTGAAACGAAAACACGCTGCAAAGAAAGAGAAAGCACAAGAAAAGCGTATGAAAAATATGCAGAAATTTATGATGAACTTGTTGAAAGCAAGGTCTATGACACATTGTATCAGTACTTTAACCCAGAAGAATACCCTTTTGAAGTGCTTGCTGACCTTTCGATGCTATATAAAAATTTAGAAGATAATTATTATATAGCAAGTGAATATCAATATTGGTTGCATGATGATATGAAAAAGGTTTATGATTACATGAAGACTGCAGTTTTATATCATGGCCTTTGTTATGAGGCATTGGATGGCAAGAGATACAATCCATACGATGCCCTAGATTATGTGGAGGAGCATGAAAAATATTTGTATCAAGCAATCGCTGTACAGGAGATTTCTCTTGCCAAAAAACATGCAACTTGCTGCCCAGTGATTCAATGCATGCTGTTGGAACAGTATGAGAAAGCAAAAGAATTGTTGATGCTGGATACAGAAGAGACTGATATAGATGAAGAAGTAGACTTTATTCATATTCCATGGGTAAAGAATATTTATCTTGCCATGTTGAATGGGGATGAAAATGCGTTCAATGAACAACTGGCAAAAAGAATCAACCAATATCGGAGAAGACCAAGTGAATATCAGCCACATGTAGATGCAACTTCCATTGCAATGATCTGGTTTGCAAAACGATTGAACTTAAAATACAAATTTCAAGTATCTGAGATTCCAGAGTATTTTTTGTTAGAGCATCACCATGAAATGCCAGCAGATTGCAAGTTAATCAACCTGCACAATTGTGAAGTTGCTTTTCAAAAGTGGGGAAAACAAACGCCAACATTGGAAGAAATTCGTAGCAAACTTTTTATACAGGCAGGAGAATTGCATTGAAAACAAAAATAAAATATGAATCTACAAAACGACAAAAAGATATTGCAAGGTCTAAAATCGCATATCAAAAATATGCAAAAAGGATTGATGAACCTGTTGAACTGCAAATATATGAGGAATTGCATCATTTCTTTCACAAAGAAAATGTTCCAGCTGCTGGAGCAATTCAAGATGCCACCAGTTTGTATTACGTTTTTCAGAACATTTATAACCTTGCAGCAAAATATAGGTACTATATTGATAATGATATCTGTACTACTTTTCAGTACTATCGGATGGGTGCTATTTATTATGCAATGGCATATCAAGAAATGCAACAGGCTTGTCCAGTGGATGAAATTGTGATGGATTATATGAATGACATCGAAACACATGAAAAGTTTCTTTATCAGGCAATTTCCGTTGGAGAATGGGAACTTGCAAGGGAAAATTCCACCTCATGCCCAGTGATACAAGCCATGTTATATGAAAATTATGCAAAGGCAAAAGAATTGTTGTTGATGGACACAGAAGAACCAGATGAAAGTCAGGAAGCCTATTTTATTCATCTGCCATATTTGAAAAGAATTTATCTTGCAATGCTAAATGGCGATGAACAAGTATGGAATGAACAGCTTGCAAAACGAATCAATCAATATAGAAAACGTCCATCTGATTATCAGCCCGTTGTAGATTTTGTATCCATTTCACTCATAAAAATGGCTCAAAAATTAAATCTACAATGTCAATTCAAAGTAGAAGAAATACCAGAATATTTTTTTGAAAGCATTCACATCATTGAGAGAATGGATTGTAAAATCATTGATCTAAAAAAATGTGAAGTTGCTTTTCAAAAGTGGGGAAAACAAACACCAACATTGGAAGAAATTCGTAGGGAATTGTTTTGATGTATATTCTCAATCAAAACAGAAAATCAAGATGAAAGTTTTATTTCCTAACAGGAGGTAACATTGGGCAGACAATTTCATTTCTTTATGGGAGAAAAAGAGGAAGAAGAATTAAAAAGGTATTTACTAGATTCTAATGTGAAAATATTGTTTGAAGGAAAAAATCCAACACCAGTGGAGATAACAGAGTTTCCCCCTGCTTTTTCGGATAGAGGCTGGTTTATGGTGTATCTCTACAAGGAAGAATGGGGCGAATTGGTAATGAAAGATGTTTTAACTGAGAGGAAATATCTTGATGTTTTTTCTTCACCGGTTATCGAATTTAGCCGAACAGTTATTCGAGAGCATGCAAAAGAAATAACGCCTGGACGCATTTGGTTTCAAAATCGTTATTTTAAGGGAGATACGATTTTAAACAAATGCAGGGAGATGACTCGTTTTTATCAAGCGTTAGCAAGACAAATCAAAAAAATTCTTCCTAAACATAGAAAACCATTGGCAGAAGGAAATACAACCATATATTGTAGTGATTCCATAAAAGAAATGCTGGATAATGGCTATCGAATCATGTAAGCATTTATATATTAAAAGTAGTGACACTCGCTTCCTATCAGGAGAAGTTCGTATTGACAGAAAATAAAGAAGGTGATTTTCATAAAGGCAAATACAATATATGAAGTTCCATTAGAAGATGCCTCCATTTACAAGATAGAGATCTTGAAAAGTGATATTTCTATTTACATACAGCTATACAATTCGAAAAGAGTTAAGATAATTTTTTTGAACTACTATGGAATCATAGATTATCATGCGATTGGTCGGGAAATTGGAGATTTTGAAATCCAGCATGATTCCGATTTCATACAGCAGATTATATCGGAAGAGATAGAAAGCGGTGCATCCAGAGCATATATGGATGGATTAACATTCACGCATTTTCGTCTTTTTGAAACGTGGAAAAGGAAAAAAATACTGGAAATTGTATGTGAAAAAATAGAGGTAGAATATTTGTAATCATAGCACTGTATGCGTATTTACGATTGTATAAAGAAAAATATATGAATGGGAGACGATATATGATTTTTGGTTTCCTACAAGCAATCATGGATTCCGCAGTGATTCAACTTGTGCGAGACTGGATCTTTCAATTATTAAGCAAGATTCAACAGGAATACAATGATTATAATTTAATTACTGATTAAAATAGATTCAGTCATATTGAGAAATCTTTGAAGACATCCTGTGCTTCTTTCATTTCTTTCTGAGAAAAGGCACATAAAACAACATTCACATCATAATCTGGAAATTTATCGCAAAACTGCTTATATGCTTGATAACATTGCTTGGTGGATTCCTTGACTGGATTTGCTAAAGCACCACCAAAAATCCCAGCACTAATCAATGGAAAGGCAATGCTATGTAAGTTACTATTTTTAAGAACAATAAGAGAATGATAATATGCTTCAAAAAGCTCTTTAAATGCTTCGGGCGTAGCATTAAAGTCAGGCCCTACAGCATGAATGATGTACTTAGCATTCTTAATGCCAAAAGCAGGAGTGATGGCTGCTTCTCCATCTTGTAACGGCGTGTTAACTTGCGAACAAGCATGTGTCAGTTCCATGTAACCTGCTTTATTAAAAATAGCACCGCAGATACCGCCACCCGCTGCAAGATATTTGTTTGCCGCGTTGACAATCGCATCAACTTCCTGTTCCATACAGGAATCATTAATCAATTTCAAATTACTCATGATAAATCCTCCATATGACAAAAGTATTTTGCTGCTTCGGATATTTTATTAATAGTATAGCACTAAATTTTTAGAATGTCAAGTTTAATCATGCAAACAAGATGTGAGTATTCCGGCATCTTTTTAATATGAATTTATTTAGTCTGAATCTATGTATAGGTGCAAACTTGTCTGTGAGCAGTGAGAAATTGTGTAAATTAAGATGAAATTAAAGGGATGATAAATATGACGAAAGTCGAACTTGAAAGAAAATTAAAAGACATGAATATAAAGGAAACCATGTACGATTTAAATGGCGGACTGCCAAATGAAGCATATTGCATGGAAGAAATAGGGGGTAAGTGGTACACTTACTATTCAGAACGAGGACAACGCACTTCCCTGAAAGCGTTTGAAACAGAGCAAGAAGCTTGTTCGTATTTCTTAGATTGGATCAAGAATCACTAAAAAATAGCAATTCTGTCCGGCAAACAGTGGGCAGAATTGCTATTTTTATTTTAAAAAGAGCATTGTATGAAAGAAACGCCTTGATTTCTTTTCAAATTTATGGTATGCTAAAAAACGGAAGTGCTGCATGGTGAGAATTGATCGAATGCCTTCGCATTTCTAGTTGAAAAACCACCATGAAGAGTATACGGGGAAATACAGATATTAAAATCGAAATGCGGTTGCAGATTGTGTGCAGCGGATTCGATTGAAACTTTTAGGAGGATGTTAATCATGAAGAGAAAAAGAATCAAGGCTGCTGTTTGTGCGGCAGTGATGGCATTTACACTATTTGGAAGTCTATGCCCAGTAGACTACCACTTTATGCGGGAAACATCTGTGACGGCTTCTGCGGAAGCGGCGATTTGGGATGGAACGGAAGATACTTCTTGGTATTATCGGGAACACGATGTGATTGTAAGTGAAAACGGAGAACGAATTGCCATATTCAATATTCGCACAGCAGAAGAACTTGCTGGACTTGCCAAACTTGTTAGAAACGGCAACAGCATGAAAAATACCATGATTAATCTGGTTTCTGATGTTACCTTGAATGACACCACGAATTTCGACAATTGGGACGAGCAGCCCCCTGCAAACAATTGGACGGCAATTGGTGCAGTTCCAATTGAAGCCCCCAATGTGAATGTGGTAATGACCGTGCAGCCAGAATGCAGAAATACGGTATTTGCGGGTATGTTTAATGGGAATGGTCATACAATCTCCGGCATGTATTCTCTGCATCACAATTATGCAGGATTGTTTGCAAGAACATCCGGCATTATCACCAATGTAATTGTGAAAGACAGCTATATTCAGTGTATCAATACACAGAAAGTTGAGAGCGGTGACACAGCATTATGGGAGGCGTGTGCAGGCGGAATTACTGCAATCTGTGACCGAGGTGTCATTTCTCATTGTGAATTTGACGGTAAGATTTTTGCAAGCGGTCTGAATCAAGTAGGATATGGAACACATGGCAGTTTTGCAGGCGGAATTGTTGGAAAATTCAGCGATGATGAGAACGGCGTTGCAGCCGTTGTAATGATGTTTGCACTTGTTCCGGCTGGATTTCTCATCAATCCGGCATTGTTTTTGACGGCATCTGGTCAGCAGGTGATAACAGACCCTGGAATTTATAGCTGTATCAATCGAGGAAGCATCTATACAGAACATGGTACAGATGAAAACGGTGCAGGTGGAATTATAGGAGCAGGGGGACTTTACACGGTTCGCAATCCAGATTTTGCAGTGTTCTATTGCTTGAATCTGGGTGAAGTGCACGCAGACCATCAAAATATTGGTGGAATGGTCGGAGAAGGATACAAGTTTTCGGAACAGAAGAGTTATTATACAAACTGTGAAAGAAGCAGTGAAAATGATGATGCAATCAACTTTGTAGATGCTGGAATGAGTCTGGAAGAGGTTGCAGAGGAGATGGACGGCAATTATAAGTATGAAAATGGTGCAATCATGCTGAATTTTGACGGAAATACAAAAGAAGAGCCCTCTGAAACCATGGAAAAAGAAACGTTTACAAGAGAAACCGTGAAAAAAAATATTACCATGCCAGCACCGGAATTATCCTGTAGTTTTCTGACTCATTATTTTGGAACCGTTGTTGATAAAGATAATGTTCAAGTTTCTACAAGCACAAATTCGGAGGTTTCCAATTGGAGCATTGATGTTGCAGGCGACCCGAAGTTTACGGATATTTATTTGAACGATTTCACCATTTATGATTTAGTCCCAGAAGTCACTTATTATGTTCGGGTACAGGGAAGAACGCTGTCAGACCGAACAGATCCGGAATGTGAATATACCGATTATGGTTATCTGTCGATTACTTTGAAGGATGATGGATCGCTTGACGTAAATAAGGATTTTGTAGCAGAAGACGAGAAAATAAAAGGCGATGTAAATGCAGATGGAGCATTGAATGTAGCGGATGTTGTTCTTCTTCAAAAATGGCTGCTGGCAGTTCCAGGTATAAAGCTGGGTGAGGGAGAAGTAGCGGATTTGTATGAAGATGGCAATTTGAACGTGCTGGATCTTGCTGTCATGAAGCAAAAACTAAGCATCCAATAACCCCTGCTCTGTGGCGAACAAGACTGCATTTTAAGAAATAAAAAGAGGCTGATTCCAATGCGATGGTAGCAGGGAACCAGCCTCTTCTTTTTAGTTCAAAATAAAAGTCGGGAATGCCTGAAATATGCAAGCAGTGTTTTATTTGGATGGTGTGTGATGGAGTTCTTCTCTAACCATCATAAGGGCGTATCCCAATAAGTTTTGTCCTTTCCATGCATGGATGTTAAATCGTGCTGGATCTGTCATGGAAATGCCAATTCCCCAAATGAGATCGTGCACCGCACATTCTGCTAAGATGTTCTCGCCTGTTTCCAGCAATTTTTGAGATAGATCATCATTCTGTCTGAATTTTTCAAGCAGCCCTTTATATACAATGAGTTGCCGAACGCCGTTCCAAACAGAGTTGTTATAGTTTGAAACGCATCTTCCGAGGTTTTTTATTTCTCCGGGATTTGAAGTGCGAAGTATTTGTGATGCAATCTCTGTATCTTTAAAAAGCAGAGCTTTCTTGTGCATCATGTATTGTTCCATAGAAGAATATTTTATGCCGTCCACGACAAAATCAGACAAATACCAGTTGCTGAAAGATCCGTTGATTTCCTCTGGACGATGAAATCCGATGACTGTTTTCATTTGCTTACTCCTTTTCATTATAACAGAATTATAGAAACGATTTCAAATCCTTTTAGGGAGCAGGTGCAATCGTTTCCCTATGCAAATTTGTCCTCTATGAGAGAAACAATGTAAGTTTCTAATTCTTTTTGATTTTCGACTTCCTGCGTAATACCATACAAGCCTTGCTTGCAAGATGCATCCCATTTTACTAAAAAGGTTAAATCCATCGCATCTAATGCCGTATCTACGCCCAACTTTTCAATTTTTTCATAAGAAGGATGCTGATATAAAACTTGTTCCTCTTTCTTCAATCGGAACACCAACATACTGTAGAGCGGTTCGCCAACAATTTCAATGTGTACAGTATACTCCTTGCCGAGATAGTTGGCTAGGATTTTGTTTGCGATTGTTTCGGCGTGTGATTTTGTTTTGTGCAGCAATTCTGAGATTTGATTTTCCGGATAACCGCAGGTTTCTTGTGTGGTGTCTTCATAGGAGATCTGATTTTTTGTCAAACAGGAAAGGTTATCCAGAAGTGGATTCAGCTTGTTTTTTGATGCAATTGGTTTTGAATGGTTCTTGAACTGCAAAATTGTGCCCGAATTTGTGACAATGATTTTTTCAAGCTCTGTTGGGGCAATCTCTTTGCTGAAAATTTTTCTTTTGCAGATGATTTTTCCGTTCTCTATCAATACGTTCATTGTTGCTCCTGATTTTTATTTTTCGGATATCGAATCAAATCATGTTCATATACCTTTTCCTTGAATTTTCTATCTTGAACGTGCTCGAATCCAATGTGTTCATATTTTTTCATTTTTAAGATGCCGTCGGTTGATACAATGCAGGGAACACCGAGTGCATCTGCTCGGTCAAACGCAATTTGAACGAGTTTCCGCATATAGCCTTGATTCTGGTAGGCTCTTTTTACTACGAGCATTTCAATTTGAACGAAGTCTTGATGGGCTTCTTTCAGCTTGCTTTCTAGGGATGTTCCAGAGGCTTTCATATCCTTGAAAAATTGGATACTTCCTTTGAGTCCCATGCCTTTTACCGTGCCAAGAATGAGATCTTTCAGACCGCCAAAACAAACCTTGCTGGTCGGCTCGGAAATCATGATATAGCCTTCTTCTTTTTCACTGATGGTATGTAACCAACCGCTTTTGATTCCAGCCAAGGCGAACCCTTTCATATATGCCTCCGTGCCGGATTTTCCTTTGCACAGGTAATAAAGCCCTTCTTCCTGTGCTTCATATTGGTATTCACTAAAAGCTTTTACGATTTCCTGCATGGATGCTTCGGAGATTCGTTTCAATTTCATCTTTAATCCTACCTTTCTTTTATGTGTGGAACTTGTGAACTGGATAAACTGGAAGTTTTTGTTAAATCATTCCATACTCCATTTCCTCACAAATTTCAGACCAGAATGTATCGTCACTATCAAAAGCATGACTGTCTAATTTTAGAATTTTCTTTCTGAATTTATCCGTAAATTCAAAAAGTTGCGAATCATCTGGATTCTCTGGAAGTTCATCGTTATTTGTATTCATATAATCATCATAAAGCAAAAGCTCTCTTAAAAAAGCATCGACACTAATGGCAATATAGAAAAGTGTATTTTCATCAGCTATTATATAGTATACTTTTCCATCTTCTCTAATTCCAATAAGATTGGTTTTAATATATTTATCTCCACCAATAATTTTGTAATTATTATTTTTAAGAGAAATGTTATAAAAATCTGTTGTGCTTAAAAATGAAATTTCTAAAATGGTTCTTTTAGGTAATGAATGATCCATATACATTTTATTTCCTCAAATTCCGATTTGTCAAGATTTTTTGCTTGTTTGTGGATGTACTGCAAGTGGCTGAAACAGCAATATCTACTCTCGTTTCCACACCATTTCATAATCTTTTTCACCCATTGCTTCATCTAACCCTTCGCATTGGATTTGAAATCCTTCTCTTTGATAGAAACGAATTGCTCGTGTATTTTTCTGGTACACGTTTAAAGACAGTTTTGTTTTTTTCTCTTTTAAGAAATCCAGGAGCAGCTTGCCGATGCCGTGTGACTGCATTTCATTTGCAACAAAAAGTCCCTCAATGAATTCGCCGTTTATCCCGATAAAACCTTGTATGGTTTGATTTGTTTCGTATACATAGACTTCTGTTTGCGGCAGCATATTTTTTACGAAATCCAGATGGCTTTCCCAGTATGCAGCAGGAATAAAAGCATGTGCGTTTCGATTGGCGGTCAACCATATTTCAGCAACACGGTTGATATCTGTTTTTTGAAGTTTTCTGATTGGCATGCTTGTCCTCCCATTCCGATTTTATTTTTTATAGAGTTCGAATTTCTTTTTCTCATTGCTGTATATTTCGCAAGTTCTCGTTCTAGAAGTAGTTCGCTTGAAAATTTGGAAACTTGATAAACTGGAAGTTGTCACTGATCAATCAAAGTTCGCTTTCTAAGCGATTTATGATTTCTTCTATTTCAGAACAAGCGTCCTCCACATTGACGGCAGTTTGCTCATCAAAGAAACGACTTCCGCCTGCTAATTGGTCGATTAAACTCATTAATGCCATAGCATCGCAATTCAAAATAAACCCTTGCGTTTTCCATGCTGGAAATTCATAAATAATTTGATTTTTAATCTCTAAATATTCCAGTTCATCAAAAGTATTTTCACATCTAAGCTTCACCAGGAAGCCATCTTCTGAATTGATTAAATCACTCAACTTCGACATAACTTTTTCCAAACTCCAGTTTGTCAAGATTTTTTGCTTGTTTGTGGATGTACTGCAAGTGACTGAAACATCACTGTTTCTCTTTTCTTTGGCTTCTTTTTCTGTTTGTGCTATTCTGCAAATGCTCATTTTAAAAGCAGTCTGTATGAAAACTGGAAAACTTGATAAACTGGAATTCTAATTTCACTACTTAACTTAACATATATAAGAAAAATAAAACTATAGAAGTAAACAGAATCCATATCGGCATTCCTATAGCATCCCTCTTTTTTACTTTACTCCAATTAACTGCGTTTGGAGTCATCTTTTTATGATAAGCGTTCTGATAGGAACAAAAAATATGGTTCCATTTAAGCACATAACCGATTATCGACCATATAGAAAAAATCAGCAGAAAAACGGAACCTATCAAAAGCGGATTCCCAAAATTCATAGCAATTATCATCGCAACAATCCAACCATATCTATGGAATAATGCTAATAATATGACCACGTTACACCTCATGTAAAAATATATATATAACACAAATCCGCTTGACAACTTCTGATTTTTCAAATTCTGTTGGAGGAATCTCTCGTTGAAAATTCTTCCTCTGCATATTATTTTCCGTCTTCTACAAAAATTTTATTGTTACTCCTGATTTTTATTTTTATTATATCAATTTCTTGCTTTCTTTACAAGTTCTATTTTTTAAACAAGTTCTGGAAGAGTTGAAAACATTTTTATTTGTAGGGTCACCTAAAGTAAGTTAACTTGAATAATTGTCATTTTGCATTTCTTATTTTTCATAATGATCCTACCTCTTTTTCTTAAAAAAATAAATGTTACTGATGCATTTTCTGTGCAATTCAGGGTTGACAAACTGATATAGGCATGCTATAATACTAAACGGAAACATTTTACATGAATGTTCTCGGCAGATACATTAGCTATAACTAACTGCAAAGGTAGCGATATATTGACAAAAAATTTTATAGGAATTCGATGATGACTGATAAGGATATTCGTATCGAGTGTTGTTAGCATCATTGTGGGCGAATTTTTCTAGATAATGGGGTATTTCAGCCAGTATAGACGGGCTTATTTTTTGAAGTTGCAGTTAGCTATAACAAACTGAATGCCATGTATTTAATTGTTGTTTTATAGGATGATAGCATGATGAGTTGTACAATATGATCAAATAAAAAGGAGTAATGATAGATGACAAAAACGGAAGAAAGAATATTGAAAGTATGGCAGGAGGTGTTTGGGCGAGAAGATTTTGGAATAGATGATGATTTTTTTGAATTGGGAGGTAATTCCCTTATGGCTATGCGTATATATATGAAATTATCAGAAGAAGTAGCCGGATTGGAAATAGATGATTTTTTTGAATGTCTCTCTGTTCGTGCGATTGCAAAAAAAGTAGATGAAAAAATAGAACAATGATAAAATCTAATATATATAATTATGAAAATATTTCCCTAAAAGTAAGGAGAATTTTATGAAGAAGATTGGAGTAATTGGCTGCGGTGGGATGATCGGTCCTATTATTTGCAATTATCTTTTGCATGAAGATGTGGAAATTATTGGCGGTCAGCGGAGTAAACCTGATTTTTCCAAGTATCCTGAAAATTTCAAATGGAAACATCTTGATATCAATAATGATGACGAACTTTTGGATTTTTGCAGTGAGTGTGACGTTGTGCTCAATTGTGCAGGTCCCGCATATATTTTATTTGAAAAGGTGGCACTTGCTTCAGCAAGGGCAGGTGCAGTGTATGTTGATGTCACAGATGCATTAATGTTTAATGATGAGATTATTTCAAGAGTATCTGGAAAAGGGAAGTTTTATATAGCTGCAGGATATTATCCCGGAATAACCGGTGTAATGCTAAAAAAAGTAATTAAACAATTTGATAAGATAAACAGTTTGATAGGGTATTCTGGAGGTTCAGAAGTATATTCTGTTCTAAGTTGCCTTGATATAATAATGAGTGGTTCAAGTCCACATTGCATTAATGGGTATTATAAAAATGGAGAACCTGTTAAATGTGGGAATGGCTTTGAAAGTTGTGATGAAAAACTGTTTGGAAAAAAAGTAATGATGAAACAATTACTCGGCAATGAGTTGTATTCTGTATTGAAAAAATATCCTAAAGAACGGATAGAAGAATGCCATTGGTATAATATTACAAGTGATAATGTGATAGGGCTTATGGCAATGAAATATTATCAACTTTGTAATCGAATGGATTTTCATCAACTTTATTCTGAGTTATCGACATACTTGGAAGAAATTGAAACAAAAACACCAGATGATGAGTGGTCTTCATTATATATTGTTGCAGAGGGGCTGAAGAATGATGAGATAAAAACGGTTAAGCTTCGTATTGATTTAAAGAATACTATGGATATAACGGCATATGCAGCAGCATCGATGGCACTTGTGGCACTTGAAAGAAATGATGATATTGGGATATACTGGGCAAATGATATTCTTTCGGAAGATATAATGGAAGATTATAGAAAAAAGTGTACAGAAAAAGGGATATATTGCGGTTGGCAATTTAATGAAGAATATGAATTATGATATGAGGATCATTGTATAAAATCAATGGATAATGGGGAGTGTAAGAAGTTATGAAGATATTTTGTTTGCCTTATGCAGGAGGTTCATCATCTGTATTTGCAAAATGGAAAACATATATGTCTCGTGATATAGAAATAGTTGCCCCCGAACTTGCGGGAAGAGGCACTCGTTTTAATGATGAGAAATATGTTTCTATACAGTCTGCTGCGGATGATATTTACAGTATCTTTTTAAAAAAGATAAATCGGAACGAAAAATTTGCAATATTCGGGCACAGTATGGGGTGCTTTATTGTTTATGAGTTGTATCGTAGAATATATGCAGAACCCGGATTAAGAAAAAATCTTGTACATATATTTATGTCAGGTAACTACGCACCACACCTCAATAACGTTCATCAACATCATACAGAATTTTATAAGATGGGAAATGAAGGGATGAAACATGAGCTAAAAAGGCTAGGAGGTGTATCTGATGAAGTGCTTGATGATCCGCTGTTTACGAAATATTTTATGCCTATAATTCGTTCTGATTACTATATTACGGAAACCTATATTCCAGAGAAAATAGTAAAGTTTTGTTGTGGCTGCACGGTTTTCAATGGTGTGGAAGATGATTTGACGGAAGAGGATCTTACGTCATGGAAGAAATATTCTCCTTGTGGTTTTTCAATAAAGAATTTCCCAGGAAATCATTTCTTTATCAACGAACATTGTGAC
>ERZ773188.3030-NODE-3030-length-14948-cov-3.082388_pt1 | contig 14948 bp, 14 predicted proteins | sample MGYA00581011_ERZ773188 | MGnify/ENA primary metagenome ERZ773188 (study PRJEB29015, sample SAMEA2737798) | human gut metagenome | biome: human gut; feature: human-associated habitat; material: faeces | place: China | collected 2012 ...
GGCGGTCATCGATATTACCGGTCTGCCAGAGCAGATCTTTTCTTCGGATAAGCTGGAGTCCTACGGGGAAGCCAATTACCTGAAGGGCGGCGTGGTGTATGCCGATGCGGTCACGACGGTGAGCCCCACATATGCGAGAGAGATCATGACGCCGGAGGGCGGAGAGGGATTGGACGGTCTGATGCGCGCCCGGGAAGGCAGCCTGTATGGAATCTTAAACGGCATTGATATCAGGGAATATGATCCGCAGACAGATGCCTATCTGGCGAACCATTACAACGAGACCAATCACACGGAGGGGAAGGGACTCAATAAGTTAAAGCTTCAGAAGCTTTTGGGACTCCCGGTGGATAAGGACGTATTTTTACTTGGAATGGTGTCCCGGATGACGGATCAGAAGGGATTTGACCTGATTGCCTATGTGATGGATGAACTGATGAGCACCGAGCGTCTGCAGCTTGTGGTGGCGGGTACCGGTGAGGCGCGCTACGAGGAGATGCTGCGCTATTTTGCGGAAAAATATCCGCAGAAGATTCACGTGACGATCGGCTACTCGGAGGAGCTTGCACACCGCATCTACGGCTCCTGCGATGCGTTTTTAATGCCGTCGCTGTTTGAGCCGTGTGGTCTGTCGCAGCTGATGAGTCTTCGCTACGGAACCGTGCCGATCGTGCGCGAGACGGGCGGGCTGAAAGATACGGTGATGCCGTACAATGAATACGAGCAGACCGGCACAGGATTCTCCTTTGCCAATTATAATGCGCATGAAATGCTGGGCGTCCTCCGCTATGCGATGCGCGTGTATTACACGCAGAGAAAATGCTGGAACGGCATTGCGGAGCGTGCGATGCGGGAGGATTTCTCCTGGAAAAAGTCAGCGGAGACGTATGCGCGGCTGTATGAGGATATCGTGGGCAGACCATAGGATCACATAGTGATCTGGTCCGTCTCGAGGGAGTAGTAGTAGACGTGATCCGACAAAATCTCTTCTCTGGCCAGCTGGGACGAATTGACGTCCCGGACCATGGAGGAGAGTGTGGACATACTGATCTGGTTGTCTGCGGGAATCAGAAGAACTTCGTGGACGCTGCTCGGCAGAATATAAAAATCACTGCCGATGCGCCGGGCAAAATCGTGCAGCAGATGCTGATAGAGAATACAGGAGGAGCCGTTGAGCCTGTGCTGGTTGGACAGAACGTAGATCGGAAAAGGCTCAATGAGATCGCTTCCCGCTGGATCCGCAAATTCATCCGCAAACAGCTCGCGCAGAACTTCGGTCATGCTGCGCAGATCATAGCGGAGCAGCTGCGGTGTGTTTGCCATGGCGAGGGCGTAGAGGTCGTCTCTGGTAATCCCCCAGTAAGTGAGATGTTCATTGTGGATCAGGACCGTTGCTGTGCCGGAAGAATCAGATTCCACCAGGCATAAGAAGACGATGGCGAGATCCAAAAAGCGATAGTAGGGAACACGCTTTAACAGTTCGCGGTTGCGCTCATAGTTGATCAGCTTCATTGTGACGCGGGATTTTACCTTGTCATAGTCGGTGAAAAAAGAGATGTCAACCGGGGATTTGGGACGGTTCTCCCGATAGGCGGTCAGAATGTCGTCTGTGATGTCGGAAAACGATCTGCCGCGCTCATACTGTCCATAGTAGTAATCCAGATAAATGGTGGGCGCCAGGTTCTGACCGGGTGCGAGAATGGTAAGTCCGTCAAGATGGGTATCGTTGTTTTTGAGAATGTCTGAAACAGTGATGCGGACATCGGAGCCGAGGCGGTCCGAGAGAGTAGAGATGATCTGCTGCTTGAAATCGTGGTAATTCATAAAATCCTCCGAATGAATGGAGGGGAAGTAAAATCGTACAGATGGGGAAGAAAAATCCACATGAATGCGTAGCTGCATTTATGTGGATTTAATTTATCATATAGAAAGTCAAAAAGCAATTGGACAATATTACTAAAAATGTCGGATGCTAGTCGGACTTTAATGTTTTCCAGAGATAGCTGTAAAGCTCTGTGGTATCGCTGCCGAGCTGTTTGTAGACCGTGCAGTTCGCAAAGACATCGTCAGGAGGAAAGATCGTGGTATCATTGCGGGTGTCCTCGTCAAGCGCATCGACGACGGCCTGATTTGGCGTGACGTAGCAGACGTAGTCAAAATTGAGCATGGCGACGTCCTCGCGGCACAGAAAATCCAGAAACTTTTCGGCGTTTTCCTTGTGTGTGCTGTCAGCCGGAATGAACCAGGAATCGATCCAGAGGTTGGATCCCTCCTTCGGAACCGTGTAGGAGAGATCGGCGTTGGACTCTATGGCGGTGGCTGCCTCGCCGGAGTAGACGAGCGCTAACGCCGCATGCAAGAGGCAGAAGAAGCACATCAGATCCGAGAAAAGCGAAATCTAGTTCATGCAAAACTTTGTTTAAAGGAGGATGCTGAAATTAATGATGAGATGTGCAGAAAAGTTATCAGGTATTTAAGTAATATTATAAAGTCAAGGCTGGATGAAAAATTGTAGACCGCATTAGTGAAGTGTCAGCAATAAAAGAAAGCAGTTATGTGTCTGGGATTCAGAAAGTACAATTTCCTTTACGGAAAATTGGATATTACCCTATAGCTTAGAGCTATTTAAAAGATTTTAATTCCTCTAAATATAAAATGATGAGTAAAAAGTTGATATGTAGACATAAATGAGAAGAGAAAGGTCTTACTGCGAGAGGTAAGATCTTTTTTAATGCAATCATTCGCTAAATTTACATGGCCTTTTATGAAACAAACTGTAAATGTTTCCGAAAAAGAGTATTGCTATCACGTATGTGTGATAGCTTATGCTCTTTATACGGGGAAAGGGAAGGCCGTAGTGAAGAGGACAAGCGAGATAAGTAAAATTGTCGGAGTAAGTAAGCGTACATTACAATTTTATGATGACGAGGAGATGATTAAAGTGGAAAGATCTGAGAACAACTATCGTTTATATGACGAAAAAACTTTAGGAAAATTATGGGAGATTATGGTCTATAAAGAAATGGGATTGAAACTTGAAGACATCAAACAATTGCTAGTGAGGTCAGAAAATGAAAAGAAAGGATTCTATAAAGCGTATATTGAACAAATTGAAGAAAAGATCAAAGAGTTAGAGAGACAGGAAAGATTTATTTCTCTAATCATAGCGAAAGGGTTACCTCAGAGACCGGATGAAAACTCTAATGTTACATATAAAAGCAGGCTTGCCGAACTTAGGAAAGGGTGTGCTTATGAATAATACAGATTATAGAGGTACAGTCAGAATACTTGTAGATGTTATAACTACAGCGGTAAATTTAAGCATTATGGCTCAAATATCAAAGAATTGCTACCGGTGTAATAGAAACTATTCAAGACTAGGAAAGGTTTCAAATGAGAATGCAAATTATATTTTAAAGAAACAACAATTTGTAAAAAAAGAGAAAATCAATGACAAAAGATATTATGCGGAGGATATTAAGAAATTACGGTATTTATTAGATGAAGCGTACCAGCAAATGCAGCAGGGCCAATATCGTTATGCAATTTACGATGCGAACAGTGTTATGAGGGAGACCATAAAAATATTGCTTTGGTATAAAAATAGAGGATATGCTATGGACGATTTATTGATGAACATAAAAATATGTGAACGCAAGAAGTTACTTGGTGCAGATAGAGATTTTATAAACAGGTTGTATGAAGTTTATCATATATGCGGGTGTGAAAGACAGAGATTGGACAAAGGGAAATATATAAATGATCGGAAGGTACATTTTGTGATTATGCAGCTCAAAGATTTGCTGAATTTTGTGGAAAGAGAGATAATTTATTCTTGAATTGTGACAAAGGGCATAACTAAGAAACGTATGGTCTTGGCTATGCCATAATGCTACATGATTGCTTTGAAATCAAATATTGTATTCATGTCACATTCCAGAATATGACAGCAGGCAAATAAGAAAGATACGGTAGGATTTTGCGTGCCTTTTTCGATACGGTTGTATGAGTAAATAGAAATGTCTATTCCGTTGATCTGGAGTCTTGCGACCATGTCCGTTTGCTTTATATTCATAGACTTACGTATCCTTGCAATGTTCTTGCCTATATCTATATCGTTGACTTGGATAATACGGTCAACACTTTCACAGTTCTTCATTATATTGCACCTCCGCGCAATATTTTATGTTGTTTTACAAGAAAATAATTGCACGAGAACGCAATAAATGATATAATAGGAATATCTACAAATAGGGAGGAAAATAATTATGAGAAAGAAAAACTATGCTCTTAAGGTAGTGGCCGTTTTTAGCGCAAGTATGATCTGCTTATCAGGATGTGGTGGAGCTGGAAGTTCTTCCAAATATTTCGAGAAGGCTACGGATGATCAGACAGTTCCTACTATAGCAGAAGAGGAAGAAGAGATGGAAGAAGATGAAAGCGAAGAACCTAAGAAAGGGTCTAAGAAAGAACCTGAGGAAGAAACCCAAAAAGAAGAATCGTCCGAAAATACTTCTGAACCAGTCGACTTCTATGCAGCCATGGACGAATACGAGATATTTTTCGACGAATATATAGCTTTCATGGAAGAGTATAATGAAAGTGATGATCCGACAATTTATATGGATGATTATGCGGATTTTATGAATCAATACGCTAAAACGATGGAAGCTATGACAAACATAGATATGGGTTCATTAACTAATGAAGAGTTAGCATATTATACAGAGGTAACAACTCGAATCTATGGTAAGTTAGCTGAGAGTGGGATGTAAACTTATATTTTTAGAGCTTTGACTTAGCGTTGAGGCTCTTTTGCTTTTCTGGCACCTCCTTTAATGGATACCGGCATGATTCCCGGCGATTCTGTCCGAACGGCGGTTCATGACAAGAAGCAGAAGAAATGCAAACAAAATGGTTGACAGGGCGTACAATTCCGGGCGCACCCCCTTGCGCAGCTCTGTGTAGAGCATCGTCGACAGGGTGTTGACGCCGGCACCTTTGGTAAAAAAGGTGATGGAAAAATCGTCGAGCGACATGGTAAACGCCATGAGGAAGCCCGAGAGTATACCCGGGAAAATATCCGGGACTATGACCTTGAAGAACGCCTGAACCGGCGTTGCGCCGAGGTCGACCGCCGCCTCGTATGTGTTCTTGTCGCGCTGACGGAGCTTTGGCAGAACGTTGAGGACGACATAGGGAATATTGAAGCTGATATGCGCTATGAGCATGGTGGTAAAGTTGAGGCTGCCGAACATACGCACGAAGAGCAGCATCAGCGCAATGCCCGTTACGATATCGGCGTTCAAAAGCGGTATGCTGTTGACGCTCATTATTGCGGACTGACTGCGCTTTCTCATATAGAGAATGCCCACGCACGCGAGAGTGCCGACCGCCGTTGCTATCAGCGCCGAGAGCAGGGCGAGCAGAAGAGTGTTGCGCAGAGCCTCCATGATAGGCCCGCTCGTGAACAGATCCTCATACCATCTGAAGGTAAAGCCGCCCCACTTCATATAGCGGGAATTGTTGAAGGACATGACCGTTAAAACGGCTATGGGCAGATAGAGCAGGACGAAGATTATCGCCACATAAAACTTTTCGAGGAAGTGCTTGAATTTTACCACAGCGACGCCTCCTCTCCCGAGCCCTTCATCTCGCCTATCATCATGCTGACGAAGATGAATATCATGAGCACTATCGAGATGCCGGAGCCGAGATGCCAGTTGTTGCCCTGGTTGAACTCCTGCTCGATGATATTGCCTATGAGCAGAACCTTGCCGCCGCCGAGGATATCGGCGATAACGAACTCCGAGATACTCGGCACGAACACCATTGTGATGCCGCTTATGACGCCGGGCACGGAGAGCGGGAAAAATATCTTTCTGAAAGTCCTGCCCGGAGTTGCGCCGAGGTCGCCCGCCGCCTCAAGAAGATTGCGGTCGATTTTTATAAGGGCGTTATAAATCGGCAGAACCATGAACGGGAAATAGTCATAGACCATGCCGATAACTATCGCCGCCGGGGTATACATGATACTGAAATTCGGCAGATTAAGCGCCGAGAGGACGCTGTTCAGAATGCCGTTATCGGAGAGCAGCATTCTTATCGCGATTATCCTGAGCAGGAAGTTTATCCACATGGGCAGGATAAAGATGAATATAACGAAGCTACGGTTTTTTGCGGCGCTTTTGCTGAGTATCAGCGCAAGCGGATAGGCAAGCAGCAGGCACACCGCCGTTGTTATCACTGCGAGCAGCAGGGACAGACCAAGCGCCTGAATATGAATTTTTTCAAAGATCGCGGTTATGTTTGAAAAAGTGAACGCGCCGTCCGAAGAAGTGAAGCCGTAATAAAAAACGAACAGCAGCGGCACTATCGTAAAGACCAGCATCCACAGCAGATACGGCCCCGCCATAAGTTTTTTACGCATCGGCGTTGAACACCTCCTCGTCCTCGGACTCGGGTTTGTTCATAATCTGGATGTTCGAGGGTTCAACGCTGAGGCCCACCTCCGCTCCGATGGGAGTGGAGACGGTGCTGTGAACAAGCCACTCGTATCCGTTCACCATAACGTGCATCTCATAGTGCACGCCCTTGAATATTATATCGGTGACAACGCCCTTGAGCTCGCCCTGCGAGGGCGGAGTCAGGACGACATCCTCGGGTCTTATGACGACATCGACGGGCATATTCTCGCCGAAGCCCTCGTCGACGCAGACAAACTCGGCGCCGAGGATACGCACGAGGCGATCCCTTATCATAATGCCGTCTATTATATTGCTCTCGCCTATGAAGTCGGCGACGAAAGCATTTGTGGGCTCGTTATAAATGTCAACGGGAGTTCCTATCTGCTGGATATAGCCCTGGTTGAGCACGACGACGGTATCCGACATCGTGAGGGCCTCCTCCTGGTCGTGGGTGACATATATAAAGGTTATGCCCAGCTGCTGCTGAATCTTTTTGAGCTCGACCTGCATCTCGCGCCTTAATTTGAGATCGAGAGCGCCGAGGGGCTCATCGAGCAGAAGCACGCGCGGCTTGACCGCAAGGGCGCGGGCTATCGCCACCCTCTGCTGCTGACCGCCCGAGAGCGAATTTATGTTGCGCTTTTCAAAGCCGCTGAGATTGACTATGGAGAGCATCTCGCTCACCGTCTTTTCAATCTCGCTCTCCGACACTTTTCTTATGCGCAGACCGAACGCCACGTTTTCATAGACATTCAGGTGCGGAAAAAGTGCGTAACGCTGAAAAATGGTGTTAACCTGCCTCTTATGAGGCGGCACACCATTGATTTTTTTATCCTCAAATATGACATCCCCCTCATCGGGATCGAGGAAGCCGGCAATAACGCGCAGAATGGTTGTCTTTCCGCAGCCTGACGGACCGAGCAAGGTGATGAACTCCCTGTCCCTTATATAAAGGCTCAAGTCGTCAAGCACCTGATTATCACCCAGTTTGACGGAGATGTGTTTCAAATCGATAATGACATTTTTTTTCAATTATGCAGCCCCTCTCTCAAAAGAATTCGATGCAAACCGCACATCAAAATATAAACAAAGTCGTAACTATTAATATAGAGCCAATCCGCAAAAAAGTCAACAGATTTGACAAAAAAAGTTACGGCTCGCCGCTAAAATCGGCAAGCCGCGGGGAAAATTTTCAATTTTCGAACGAGGTTTTTTCTTTGAGTTTTTCTATTATCTCAACTATCTTGAAACGCGGCTCGTATCTGCCGGAGCTCTCGACTACCTTCAGCTCGCCGTCATCAAAAAACGCGTCGAGATTGCCTCCCCTGTCCTGCGCGGCGGGCAGGCACAGCGGCGGGAACATCACGCACCACCAGTTGTGCCCCGCGCCCTCGCCGATGACCACCTTGACTGCGGTATAGCGCCCGGCGGGCATGGTCAGGCTACCGTAGCACCGCGTGGCGAAATACTCGTTGACGACATTGACGCTCACGGGATAATCGTAGCCCGCGCGCTCTATCACCTCGCGAGCGGCGGCTTCGAGCTCGGCCTTATGCGGCTCGATTTTTCTCCGCGCCTCATCCGCCGTCACCGTGCCGTCAAAGAGCTGCGCGCCGCGCTCGAGCACGGCATCGCGAACCATGAGCTTTAGCTGCTGGTCGGCGCTGCAGTCGGAGTTTGCGATAACGTGCATTCTCAGCACATCGGAGCGCACTCGCGAGCAGTTATAAGCAAACGCTCCGACGCTGCACGCGCCCGCCGCAAAGACTGCCGCGAAAACCACTGCCTGTATTTTCATAAGCTTTGTCAGTTTCTTTGACTTCATAATAAGTAAAACCGTCCTTTCCTTCGGATACAACCGAATTATGGACGGTTTTATTTGAGTTTATACGGAAAATTTCGGGGGATGCGGACGTTTGATTACTTACGCTTTTTTAAAACTATCAAGGTCACCACTGCGGCAGCGCCTATAACCGCCACGACCGCGCTCACGGCGATAACGATAAGCTTCATATCAGAGCTGTTTTTGCTCGAATCCTTCGCGCTGAATTTTTTCAGGTTCATGCCCGTGCTCAGTGCATAGGCTTCGGCGGGCGAGCCCTCTTCGGCCACTATCGTCCTCGTCTCGCCGTCCTCCTCGCCGAAAGCGTTCTTGCCAAACTCGCTGACACTCGACGGAACGGTTATCTCCTGCGCCGAGGTTTTTGCAAAGGCGTTATCCGTGATTCCCACAACGGGCATACCGTCTATTTCCGAGGGTATCTCGACCTTTTCATCAGAGCCGACATAGCCGCAGATATAGATATTGACATTTATCACGATATATTTGAAATCGCCGTAGAATTTTATTTCGGCGGAGCTCGCTTCTTTTTCGACCTCTGCGTTTATCTGTGCAAAGGTCTCGCTCTCGGTCGCACTCGAAGGCGCGGCGGTGACAACATTGTTGCCGCCTGCGGGCTTGGCTGTCGGATTCTTGGTCGAGCTGCCGGAGGATGAGCCGGAGCCGCCGGAGCTTCCGCCGGACGAGCTTTTGACTTTATCGATGCGGACGGTATAATCAGCTGAACAAAGGCTACCATACAACCGCAAATAGTATGTTCCCGCCGAAAGAGAAAAGGTCTGACTTGTCTGTCCATAGTCATTATAGCAGAACATTATGTCCACTCTTTTTTCTTCCGTCCCGTCATAAGTTTCTATTTCTGCGTCAATGCCATATGATCTGTCACTATAGTCGTGTGTCATCGACAATTTGTACATTCCGTCAGACGGTATTTCAAACTTAAAATAGTCGCGTTCATAATAGCCAATCGTTCCGTACATTGTCTTTCCTATTTTTAAAGCGTTGGCTGTAACAACATTATCATTTCTTTCACGTTCCCAATCATTCGCCGGTGTAAAGTTTACAGTCAGATCAAATTGCAGATCACCGTTTCCGTACTGCGAAGAAATCAAAAGATAATATGTTCCGACATCAAGTCCGATTTTATCGCTTCTACTAATTATTGACTCTCTCTCGCTAACAGAGAAACAAATATGTCCTTTGTCATCCTGAGGCTCATCATAAAGTTTACATGTAAAGCTGGCGCTGTCATACTCATGTTCGATAACTGATTCTATATATCCGGGCTCGTTTATTGTAAATTTGTAGTACACAGACCTGCCGCTCCCCATACAGGCGGTTGTTGTGTTAAGGCTTATCTTTTTTGCGGTATCGAAGGAAAAATTATCCTGCGCAAACGCAACATTCGGCACGGCGGCGCAGAGCAACACGATCGCAAGAAGCACAGCCGCAAATTTTCTCATTTTCATTATTTACCCTCCGTTTTTTGCGTATTTCACGCAATTTCTCAGGAAAATAATATCCGATTAAATTTCCCGTGTCAACAGGGTGCGGCACGAACCGCACTTTAAGCGGTACGAACGGCAAAAACATAAAAACGCGCCGCCTCAATAAAGCAGCGCGCTTTGAAAATTAATCCTTGAAGCCCGTTATCTCCTCGCGGGTCTTGAAGATTCCGCCGTTATTTTCGAGAATATCCAAATGCTCCGTGGCGTAGCCCGTGCCGAGCGCGACGCACTCGAGCGGGTCGTCGGGGACTATGACGTGAACGCCCGTCCGCTTTTCTATGAGCTTATCCATGCCGTCGAGCAGAGCGCCGCCGCCGGTTAAAAGTATGCCCGTTTCGGCGATATCGCCCGCAAGCTCGGGCGGCGTTACCTCGAGCACGCTGCGCACGCCCTCGGCTATCGACTCAAGGTGCTCGCGCATGGCGAGGTAGATTTCCGTTGTGTTCACCTCGTCCGTTATCGGCATTCCGGTTATATAGTGCTTGCCCTTTATGCCGATAGCAAGCTCCGTGTCGCGCAGGTACGCGCAGCCGATACGCTTTTTAATATCCTCGGCGGTCTTTTCGCCGATAACTATATTGCGCTCGCGGCGCAGATAGCGGATTATATCCTCGTCGAGGATGTTGCCGGCTATTTTGACCGATTTTGAAATAGAGATACTGCCCATGGTAACGACTGCGATATCCGCGGTTCCGCCGCCGATATCAATGACCATTGTGCCCATCGGGCGGCTGATATCGAGTCCCGCACCGAGTGCGGCGGCGAGCGGCTCTTCTATGAGGCACGCCCTGCCCGCTCCCGCGGCGGTGACGAGGTCGAGTATGGTTCTCTTTTCAAGATTGGTGACGGTAGAGGGCATACACACGACTATGTTGGGCTTAAACACCATGTTTTTGCAGACCTTATAGAGCAGGACGCGAACAATGGCCTTTGTTGCTGTGAAATCCGAGATAACTCCGCTTCGCATGGGCTTTACTACCGTTATGGAGTCGGGGTTGCGGCCTATCATATCCGACGCTTTCTGGCCGACTACAAGGAGTCTGCCCGTATCGGTATCGAATGCGACGGCGTTCGGCTCGGAGACGACTATTCCCTTGCCCTCAACGAAAATACGTATGGTAGTTGTGCCGAGGTCTATTCCGATGTTTGTTCCGAGCATTTTCCGTCCTCCTTTTTGGTTATTGCCGCGCTGACGCAGCAGACTTTATCCGCGCCGCGCAGAAGCAGGAGCTTTGCGCACTCGTTGAGCGTCGCTCCCGTTGTGGCTATATCGTCGCAGAGCAAAACTGCGGCATTGTCTATGATTTTATTCTCCGCGCAGTCAAACACGCCTATGACTCCGCCGAACCGTTCGACGCCGCCGAGAGTTTTCTGCTCCTTACCCTGAAACGGGCGGGAGAGCAGTTTTTCTTCAAACGGCACGCCGAGCTCTTTTGCTATTTTCTTTGCGAGCAGCGCGCTCTGATTGTATCCGCGCTTTTTATATGACGCTTCGGACAGGGGCACGCAACAGACAAAATCGAATTTCACGCCTGCGAAGTTTTCTTTCACGCTCTGCGCCATAAACCGCGCGAGCCCGTCGGCGTTTTGGGTGCGCCCGTTGAACTTCAGAGCATGAATCGAGCGCTTTACCGCACCGGAATAATAAAACGGCGCTGTCTGAGCCTCGAAAAAGCGGCGGTGAAACGAACAGGAGCAATATTTCTTCTCCCTGCCGCAATGCGGACACAGACTTCCCTTTACATATTCGAGGTCGCTCTCGCAGCTGCCGCACACGGGCATATCCGGCGCAACCACTTTTCCGCAAAGAGCGCATCGGCGCGGAAACAAGGCGTATGAGATATATTCGAGCACCGATACTTTCATTCTTCATTCACCAGGAGAAAATGCTTGAGCGCGGAATAGCGTCTGGCCTTTTTGTCGTTCGCCGCCATGGCATAGACCTGACTCCGACTGCCGACCAAGACAAGTATTTTTTTTGCGCGGGTAACTCCGGTATAGAGCAGGTTTCTGTAAGCAAGGCGCGGCGGTACGCCGATTATCGGCATTATGACCGCGGGAAACTCGTTGCCCTGGCTCTTATGGACGGTCACAGCATAGGCGAGCTCAAGCTCCTGCAGAGCCTCAAAAGGAACAACGGCCTTGCGCTCGTCGAACATTATCTCAACCGTGCGAGAACGCGAATCGACCTTGCGAAGAATGCCGATATCTCCGTTGAATATCCCCGTTCCGTCGCCGTCCGGGCCTGTCCACTCAATATCGTAGTTGTTGCGCGTCTGCATGACCTTGTCTCCCGTGCGAAACACGGTTGCACCGACGTTTGTCTCGGGCTTCGAGGCATCCGGCGGATTGAGCACCGCCTGCATGACGCGGTTGATGTTGTTTGTGCCGCACTCGCCCATTCTTGACGGGCAGATGATCTGGATATCGTCAAGCGGCGAAAATCCGTAGGCGCGGGGCAGGCGCACGGAGCACAGATCCGAGACGGTCTTTGCCGCGACAAACGGCGAGTCTGTCGGCATGAAGAAGAAGTCCTTGCTGCGCACATCGAGCTTCGGCGGCTCGCCCTTGACTATTCTGTGGGCGTTTTCGATTATCAGGCTCTCCATGGACTGGCGGAAAACCTCTGTCAGCTCAACGACCGGGACTATACCCGAGGCTATCATATCGTGCAGGACATTGCCCGCGCCGACGGGCGGCAGCTGATCCGAATCGCCGACCATTATGAGGCGGCAGCCTATCGGGAGAGCGTCGAGAAAGCTCGAAAACAGTGTTATATCTACCATCGACAGCTCGTCGAGTATGACCGCCTGAGCGTCGAGAGGATTGCGCGCGTTGCGCGAGAACTGCGGGCGGTCGTGCTTGTCCCACTCGACCTCGAGCAGACGGTGGATGGTTTTGGCGGGTCTGCCGGTAACCTCGCTCATGCGCTTCGCGGCGCGTCCCGTCGGTGCGGCGAGTGCGACTTTAAGCCCATCATCCTCGAAAATTTGAAGGATTCCGTCGAGGGTCGTTGTCTTTCCCGTTCCTGGGCCGCCGGTCAGTATGAGCAGCCCGCGCTCGACAGCCGCGGCAATAGCCTTGCGCTGGAGCTCTCCGTATTTTATGCCGCTCTTTTTCTCTATTCTGCCGATCTCCCTGTCCGCCGCCTTACGGCCTGCGGGCGGGAATCTGAGTATCTGCTTCATGTGTTCCGCAGAGGACTTTTCCGCTTTATAGATATTCGGCAGAAAAATAAATTCCCTGTCGTCTATAAACTCGTTGACAAGCCTGCCGGAGCCTATCAGCTCATCTATTGTTATATCCACGGTGTCGTCGTCAGTCGAGAGCAGCTCGGCGCACGGGGCGAAAAGCTTATCGCGCGGAATACAGGTATGTCCGTTTGAAAGGTTATGGCTCATAACATGGAGCACGCCCGCCTGAAGGCGATAGCCGTTATCGGGCGGCTCGGGCAGCTCCTCCGCTATAACCTCGGCTCGCTCGAAGCTGAAGCCCACCCCCTCGCCGCAGAGGGCATAGGGGTTGCGACTGATTATATCCGCGGCGCGCACGCCGAACGCATTGAAAGCTTTGACACATTCGGCGGTGGTCATTCCGTATTTTTCGAGCGACATCATAATTTCACGAACCGCAAACTGGCGCTTGAAATCCTCGCTTATACTTTTCGCCTTTTCGGGCGATATTCCGCGTATCTGCGCGAGTCGCTCGGGGTCGTTTTCGATTATATCAAGGGTATTCTCGCCGAACTTGTCAACTATTTTGACCGCGAGCTTCGGGCCTATGCCCTTGACGCCGCCCGCCGAGAGATATCGGAGGATATCACCCGCCGAGGCGGGCATTTTATGCTCGCACAGCTCCACTCTGAACTGGCGGCCGAAGGAGGCGTGAAAATCCCAATGGCCGGAGAGTTCCAGCAACTCACCGGCTTTGAGCTCGGGCATGACGCCGACAGCGGTTATCAGCTCATCGCCGCTTTCAAGCTCGAGGACCGTGAACCCGTTTTCGGGATTCGAAAAGGTCACATCGTTTATCACGCCGCTTATGCGTATCCTCTCATGTTCCTCCATTTATATATCCTTTCGGGAAGCAAACTCTTCAAATTCGCCGCGGGAGCAGAGATAGAGCCCCTCGCAGCTTCTGCACATTCTCTCGCACTCTTTCAGCTGAGCTTCGTCCATACCGAGGTCGAGTATCACAACCGCCTCCTTGTCGCCGAGCATTCCGCTGCGAAGCCGCTGAGCGTAGCCCTTCCCGGCAACATCGGTCATTCCGCTCCTTGCGGGGATGACGACGATATATCTCCCGTTCGAGCGCGGGTGCAGAATTTTCAGTAATATGTAATAGGCTATGCCGACCGTGCCTATGAGCACGAACGACGCAAATACACCGAGCAGCGGAGAAGGAGTAGTAAATAAAAATGCGCTACCTATACTAACATATTTTGATATATTCAAAAATTACTATGCAAACACGCAGGAAGAAAATTTCTACATGATTGGAGGGTCTCCTAATATAAAAGTATCAATAAACAGTGAAAACATACCAGACAACGACAATATACCAAGCGTTTTAGGAGAAATAACCTCTTCAAGCGTAATAATAATAAGTCCTAAAACGCTAACAAAAAATGAAATCAGATTCAGAGTAAAAACAAGCATAAACGCAAGAGAACAAATTGTAAAGGTAGACGATTTAGGAGACTGGGACGCAACAGGTAGTGACATCAGAATAGAGACAACAAAGGTTATGAGTACATGGTATATAAAGGCGATATATTCAACAAAAAGAACATCACTAGAAAAATATCCGCTAGAAAACCTAGACACAATCAGAGATAAAATACTACTAACACCAGGAGATACAGTATTTGACATATCAAACGAAAAAATGAGTGTTCAACCATTCACAAATTTTGCGAAGAGAACCGCGCAAGGTAACCTAAACACATCCAACACGCAATACGGACTATGCTTGAAAACATACAACAGCGATATATATCAAAATTGGATCAACACCGAATGGATAGAAGGTGTAACCGGAATTAACGAAGCAAGTGCGGTAGATGTAACAGACGGTAAGCTATCCATGGATGCACTAAACTTAGCACAAAAAGTATACAATTTCCTAAACAGA
>ERZ773188.3032-NODE-3032-length-14943-cov-5.257053_pt1 | contig 14943 bp, 14 predicted proteins | sample MGYA00581011_ERZ773188 | MGnify/ENA primary metagenome ERZ773188 (study PRJEB29015, sample SAMEA2737798) | human gut metagenome | biome: human gut; feature: human-associated habitat; material: faeces | place: China | collected 2012 ...
TCGTTTATCAGGAACAGGTCATGCAGATCTGCCGCGAGCTGGCAGGCTTCAGCTTTGGCCAGGCTGATAACGTGCGCCGTGCCATGAGCAAAAAGAAGCATAAAGTCATGGAAGCCGAGCGAGAGCACTTTGTGCATGGCTGTACTGAGCCGGGCAAAGAGTGCGCCGGGTGTGTGAAGAACGGGATCCCGGAAGCCGTGGCCAATGAGATCTATGACGATATGGTCAGTTTTGCTTCTTATGCGTTCAACAAATCTCATGCGGCCTGCTATGCCTATGTGGCATTCCAGACAGCCTATCTCAAGTGCCATTACCCGCGCGAGTTCATGGCTGCGCTGTTGACCAGCGTACTGGACAGCACCGCCAAGGTGATTGAGTATTCGTCCGAATGCCAGCGCCTTGGCATCAAGGTTTTGCCGCCGGATATCAATGTATCCCGCGGCGGCTTTACGGTGGACGGGCAGAGCATCCGCTTTGGCCTGAATGCCGTCAAAAGCGTTGGCCGCGATTTAATTGAAGCGGTCATCAAAGAGCGCGAAAGCCGCCCATTCCGCAGCCTGTACGATTTCTGCAAGCGGATGCGCAGCAACATGCTTAACCGCCGTGCGCTGGAAAACCTGATCAAAGCCGGTGCCTTTGATACCCTGGAACCCAGCCGCCACGGCATGATGGAAAGCGTGGAAACGGTACTGCGCATTGTTGAAAACGATGCCCGCCAGAATCTGGATGGCCAGCTGGATTTGTTCAGCGCCATGGCCGGTGCCGAGGAAGCCCCCCAGAACGATGATTATCAGGTGCCCAATCTGCGTGAGTATGATTCCGGCGAGCTGCTGAAAATGGAAAAAGAGGTCTCGGGCCTGTACCTGTCCGGCCACCCGTTGGATGCTTACCGGGAAAAGATCGAAAAAATCTCCACCTGTACCATCGCTCAGCTGCAGGGAGAGAATGCCAGGGATTTTGATAACCAGACGGTTACCCTGGTATGTACCGTGGTCAAAAACAAGATCATGACCACAAAGTCCAATACGTTGATGGCCTTTACTACCATTGAAGATCTGACCGGCACAATGGAGCTGTTGGTGTTCCCCCGCGTGCTGACCAGCTGCCGTGCGTATTTGCAGGAGAACGCCGTTGTTGTCACCACTGGCCGCGCTTCCGTTAAAGAGGATGAAGGCACCCGCCTGATCGTGGAAAGCGTACTGCCGGTCGATGGTTATGATCCATCCCAAAGCTTTGGCCAGAACCGTTCCCAGCGCATCAGCGCGGCAGCGGGGGATACGGCTGCCCAAAGCATATGGCTGCTGGTGCCCTCGCGGGAATGCGCCCAGATGCACAAGGTGGAAAACCTGCTGCAAAATATTTTTGACGGCCCCACACCCGTATATTTCAAATTTGAAGATTCCGGCCAGCGGGTGCGTGCGCCGCAAAGTATGTGGGCCATGGATCACCCGCTGCTGCGCCAGGAGCTGGAACGCATCCTGGGTGCTGACCATGTAAAGTTCACAACGGCACAAGCGGCAAAATAAATCCATGTACTTTGCACGTTTTATCCATAAAATTGGGCCGCTGGTATGGTATAATAGCAGGCAGGGGAGTATGTTAAAAAATAGGCAGGTTGTCCGGTGGTACGCCGGAAAATGCCTGCCGGGGAAAACCAGTTTTGCGTTTTCTTCATTGGGCCGCTCTGCGCGGCTCAACTATAACAGGAGGACATTTTTATGGCTAAGGAAATCAAAACCATCGGTGTACTGACCAGCGGCGGCGACGCCCCCGGCATGAATGCAGCGGTACGCGCCATTGTCCGCGCAGGCATCTCCAAAGGCTACCGCATGATGGGCATTCAGCGCGGCTATAACGGCCTGATCAACGGCGAATGCTACGAGATGAACGTCCGCAGCGTGTCGGAGATCATCCACCGCGGCGGTACGATTCTGTATACTGCCCGCTGCCTGGAGTTCAAAACCAAGGAAGGCCAGGCCAAAGGCCTTGCACGCTGTAAGGAACTTGGCATTGATGCCCTCGTGGTCATCGGCGGCGACGGTTCTTTCATGGGCGCCCGCGCATTGGCGAACCAGGGCATTCCCTGCGTTGGCATTCCCGGCACCATTGATAACGATATTGCCTGCAGCGAGTATACCATTGGCTATGATACAGCCATGAATACCGCGGTAGAAGCCATTGATAAATTGCGTGATACCACCCAGAGCCATGACCGCTGCAGTGTTGTTGAGGTTATGGGCCACCATGCAGGCTATATTGCGCTGAACGTTGGCATTGCTACCGGTGCTTTGGCTGTGCTGCTGCCGGAGCGTCCGTTCGACTTTGAGCGTGACATTCTCCAGCGTATGCGCCAGACCCAGGTTACCGGCAAAAAGCACTTCATCATCATTGTGTCGGAAGGCGTTACCGATGCCCAGACCCTGGCCAACCAGATCCAGGCTGCAACAGGTGTTGATTCGCGTGCAACTGTTCTGGGCCACATCCAGCGCGGCGGTTCACCTACCGTGCGTGACCGTGTGAATGCCTCCCTGATGGGTTACCATGCAGTGGACCTGCTGGATAAGGGCATTTATAACCGCGTGGTTGCCCTGTCCGGCGGTAAGATCGTGGATTATGATGTCAACGTGGCGTTGTCGATGCACAAATACCTTGACCCGATGGAGATCGAAGTGGCACAGGCGATTTCCATCTGATGCGGTAAGTCCGTGCGGCCCTGTATATGGGCCGCATTTTTTTGTAAAGGTGCATATTTTGCGCCGTGCAGGCAAGAATTTTCGCATAATGAAAAAAAGTTCTTGCATTTTGCTGCACCTTGTGCTACTATACTATAGCAATACACACGCATTGCGTTGTTTTTTTGTGCCTTTTTTGCCGTAACACGTAAAAAGGTTAGAAAACAAGTACGCGATGCGGAGGGTAAAAAACTAAATTTTGGAGGAAATTAACTATGGCAGTCGTATCTATGAAACAGCTTCTCGAAGCCGGCGTGCATTTCGGTCATCAGACCCGCCGCTGGAACCCCAAGATGGCTCCCTACATTTACACGGAGCGCAACGGCATCTATATCATCGACCTGCAGAAGACCGTCAAGAAGCTCGAGGAAGCCTACAACTTCGTGCGCAGCATCTCCGAGAGCGGCCAGTCCCTGCTGTTCGTCGGCACCAAGAAGCAGGCGCAGGAGGCCATCAAGGATGAGGCTCTTCGCTGCAATATGTACTATGTCAACGCCCGCTGGCTCGGCGGCATGATGACCAACTTCAAGACCATGCGCACCCGCGTGGATCGCCTGAACCAGCTCAAGACCATGCAGGCGGACGGCACCTTCGATATGCTGCCCAAGAAGGAAGTCATGAAGCACCTCGGCGAGATCGAGAAGCTCGAGAAGTACCTCGGCGGCGTGAAGGACATGAAGAAGCTGCCCGGCGCCCTGTTCATCGTTGACACCCGCAAGGAGCGCAACGCCATCGCTGAGGCCCACAAGCTCGGCATTCCCGTTGTCGCCATCGCCGATACCAACTGCGATCCCGACGAGATCGACTATCCCATCCCCGGCAACGATGACGCTATCCGCGCCATCAAGCTCATCGCCTCCGTGATGGCCAACGCCATGATCGAGGGCAAGCAGGGCGAAGTCACCGAGGACGCCGCGGCGGAGAAGGCCGAGGGCGAGGCTCAGGCCGAAGCCTAATTTTACGAGGAGGACAAGAATATGGCTATTAGTGCTGCTGATGTGAAGAACCTGCGCGAAATGACCGGCGTGGGCATGATGGACTGCAAGAAGGCTCTGACCGAGTGCGACGGCGACATCGACAAGGCGATCGAGTATCTGCGTGAAAAGGGTCTCGCCGCTTCCGCGAAGAAGGCCGGCCGCATCGCTGCCGAGGGTATGGCTTACGCCACCGTCATCGACGGCGTGGGCGTCGTGGTCGAGGTCAACGCCGAGACCGACTTCGTCGGCAAGAACGAGAAGTTCCAGAACTTTGTCAAGGGCGTCGCCGCTGTCGTCGCCAAGGAAGACCCCAAGGATCTCGAGGCTCTGATGGCGGCTCCCTACGGCAATGGACGTACCGTTGAGCAGGAGCGTCAGGAGATGGTCCTCGTCATCGGCGAGAACATCCAGGTCCGCCGCTTTGCCCGCTTTGCGGCCAACACCTCCACCCCGTATATCCATGCCGGCGGCAAGATCGGCGTGCTCGTCAACTTCAAGGTCGACGGCGGCATCGACGCCACCGAGATCGCCAAGGACGTTGCCATGCAGATCGCGGCCCTCAATCCCCGCTTCTGGGATAAGAGCCAGGTCTCTCAGGACGTTCTCGACGAGGAGAAGAAGATCATGATGGCTCAGATGGCCAACGACCCCAAGATGGCCAGCAAGCCCGAGCAGGTCCGCGAGAAGATCGTCATGGGCAAGCTCAACAAGTTCTATTCCGAGAACTGCCTGCTCCAGCAGGAGTTCGTCCGCGGCGACGTGTTCACCGGCACGGTCGAGCAGTATATTGCTGACGCCGCCAAGAAGCTCGGTGGCAAGATCGACTTCGTGGACGCCGTTCGTTTCGAGAAGGGCGAGGGCATCGAGAAGAAGCAGGAGAACTTCGCCGAAGAGATCGCTTCCATGATCAAGGGCTAAGGCTCCCGAGAGCAAATAACACAGAGGCCGGACACGGAAGTGTCCGGTCTCTTTTCTTGTGCAGAACGACGAAAAAACGCAGGTTTATTTTTGCAGGAGCAATGCAACAAAAATTGCAAAAATCCTTGTAAAGAGACGTGAAAAATGCTATAATAATTAAACTTATCGGGTAAATCCACCCGAGAATGAATTTTTTCGCAGGAGAGATTGCGTTGGGTACCCTGTCCGACCTATGGAATTCACTTGATTTTTCGGCAATGCTGTCGGCGCTGATGCGCCTGATTGCCGTATTTTTATGCCTGACGGTCCACGAGACCTGCCACGGCCTTGCGGCCTATGCGCTCGGCGACCCGACCGCGAAGCGGGAGCATCGGCTGAGCCTGAACCCGCTGCACCACATCGACTGGGTGGGCCTTGCGTGTATGCTGGTGCTCGGCTTCGGCTGGGCGAAGCCCGTGCCGGTGGATATGCGCTATTTCAAGAAGCCGAAGCAGGGCATGGCGCTCACGGCGCTTGCCGGGCCGGTATCCAATTTTGTGCTGGCGCTGCTTGCTCTGCTGTGCGCGCGGCTCGTCTATCATCAATACGGCGCGCTGTGGGATTTTATCTTTGACCTGCTGCTGACGACGGCGTATCTGAGCGTCGGTCTCGGGCTTTTCAACCTCATTCCCATCTCGCCGCTCGACGGCTCGAAGGTACTCTTTGCCTTCCTGCCGGACAGCGCGTATGAGAAGCTGATGCGCTACGAAAAATACGGTATGATCGCGCTGCTGATCCTCGTGTGGCTCGGCGTGGGCGACAATGTGCTCAGCACGGCGATCTATAACGTATACGCTGCTATGATCAGTTTCGTTTTCCGCGGCATCGTTTAAGCGCGGAGAGTGAACGGAGAAACGAATGGACAACCCTATTTTTAAGCTCGAGGGCGTGGTGCATGAGCGCTCGGCGGAGACGCTTCAGGATTTTGAAGGCCCGCTCGACCTCATCCTTTTCCTGCTCTCAAAAAATAAGATCGAAATACAGGACATTCCCATCGCGCTCATTTTAGAGCAGTACCTTGCCTACCTCGAGCAGCGCAAGCAGCTTGACCTTGAGGTGGCGAGCGAGTTCATCACGATGGCGGCGCACCTGATGTATATCAAGACGCGGATGCTGCTGTCCATCGAGGACGAGGAAGCGCAGAACGAGATGGAGCAGCTCATTCAATCCCTGAAGGAGCGCCAGCAGAAGGACACCTATCTGCGCATCCGCACGCTGACCGAGACGCTGGGGCCGATGAGTGAGTTCGGACGCAACACGATGACGAAGAATCCCGAACCGATGGAGCGCGGGAAGATCTACGAATACGACCACGAGAAGGCAGACCTGGTGCTGGCCATGCAGTCGATCTTCGATCGCGCGGAGAAGCTGGCGCCGCCGCCGCGCGCGGCCTTTGAGCAGATCGTGCAGCGCGAGCCGTATTCCGTCTCCGACAAGGCGGGCGAGATCGTGCGGCGGCTCAAGAGCTTCGGTATCACGCGCTTTTTGCTGCTGTTCCGCGGCGCGAGGAGCCGCAGCGAGATCGTGGCGACCTTTATGGCGGTGCTGGAGCTGTGCCGCGCGAGCGTGATCCGTCTCGCGGGCGGCGAGACCGACTGCACGGTGGACTGCGAGCAGGACGCACCGGAAACTTTTACATTGTGAGGAACGTATGGCACTGGAAACGATGGACTTACATGAGGTCCGCTCGGCGATGGAGGGCATTCTCTTTGCCGCCGGCGAGCCGGTGAATATCGACCGCATCTGTCTGGCACTCGAGCTGGACAAGCCGACGGCGGAGCAGGTTTTGCAGGAGCTCGGCGACTACTACGCTTTCGAGCGCCGCGGCATCCGTCTGGTGCGGATGGAGAACTGCTATCAGCTCTGCTCCGCGCCGGATTACGCGGACATCATCCGCAAAGCGTTTGAGATCCGAAAGCCCGCGAAGCTCTCTCAGCCCGCACTGGAGGTGCTGACCATCATCGCCTATTATCAGCCGACCACGCGCGCCTATGTCGATCAGGTGCGCGGTGTGGACAGCTCGTACACGATGGGACTTTTGCAGGAGCGTAAGCTCATCGAGGAGTGCGGACGGCTCCAGGTGCCGGGACGGCCCAGGCTCTACCGCACGACGAAGGAATTCCTGCGCGTGTTCCATTTGAGCTCGCTCGAGGAGCTGCCCGAGATGCCGGGACTTGAGGCGGACGGCCAGCTGCGGCTGGATACGGACGGTGCGATACTTGACCCGACGCAGCTCACGGCTGCGGCGGAAAGCGAGCCGGACGCGGAGGAATAAGCGGACCGGACAGCGAACGGGAAGGGAGGCTTGACCATGACGGCGCTGGAGATCATCGGCATGATTCTGCTGCTCTTTCTTCTCCTTTCGCTGCTGCGCGTGGGCGCGATCGTCGATTTCGGCGGGGAGCTGCGCGTGCGGCTGCGCGTCGGTCCGGTCAAGCTGACGGTCCTGCCGAGGAAGGAAAAGAAAGCACAGAAGAAGGCAGCGGAAGCAGCCGGGAAAACGCCGGAGGAGAAGACAAAGCCGAAGGCGGCGGGCGGACACCGCCTGCCGAAGCTCAGCTTTCCCGAGCTGCGCGAGCTTGCGGGGACGGTGCTCGGCGCGCTGAAGCGGACGCTTCGCCGAACCTGCCGCCGCACGCGCATTGACCCGCTGGAGGTCGGCGTGATTTTTGCGGGCGACGATCCGGCGGACACGGCGCAGACCTACGGCTATGCCAACGCCGCGCTGTGGACCCTGATGCCGAGGCTCGAGGAGCTGTTCTATATCCCGAAGCCGTCCGTCTATCTGGGGATGGACTTCACAAAGGCGGAGACCTCGGCGGAGGGGACGGTCGGCGTATCGCTGCGCGTGTGCGACCTCTTTGCCATTCTCTTTACGTTGGCGGTGCCGGTGGGAAAATGGTTCCTGCGTTGGCGCAGGGCACACGGGGGCGAGGCAAAAGCGGAGCCGCCGGCGGAGCGCGCGGCTGCGCCGGAAACGAACGAACCGGAAAAACGGACTGCATAGAAAGGAAGATCAAGATGGAGAACAAGGAAAAGAACTCGGTAAGCGAGCTGATGGAGACTACGATGACGAAGATCCGCGAAATGGTGGATTCCAATTCCGTCATCGGTGAGCCGATCACCACGCCGGACGGCGTGACGCTCATCCCCGTGTCCCGCGTGAGCCTTGGCTTCGGCAGCGGCGGCGGGACCTATGGCCAGACCAGCGAGCGCTTCGGTGGCGGCGGCGGAGCGGGCGTGAAGATCGACCCCGTGGCGTTCCTCGTCATCAAGGACGGGCAGACGCGCATGGTGCCGGTCGCCGTGCCGGCGACTGCGACGGTGGATCGCGTGCTGGAGATGGCGCCGCAGCTCATCGACCGCGTCGAGGGCTTCGTCAACAAGAAAAAGGAAGAGAAAGAATTTGTGTAAAAGCGGGCATACTGAAGTCATTCTGTAAAAAAGGGTGATGGAAGTTGACTCGTGTCGTGCAACGAAGGGCGGCGCTTGTGCTGATGGTATGCAGCCTGCTCGGCTGCGTGGACTGCGCGGCGGCGCAGAGCGCGCCGCAGACCGGCGCGGAGGCGTTCATTCTGATGGACGCCGGCAGCGGCCGGGTGCTGACCGGAAAAAACACCGAACGGGAGCTTGCGATTGCGAGCACGACGAAGATCATGACGGCGCTCGTGGCACTTGAGACAGGAAACCTTTCGGACAAGGTGACTGTAAAGCAGAACCACTTGAAGGAAGGCTCGTCCATGTACCTGCGCGCCGGCGAGGTGTTGACGCTCGAGGAGCTGCTCTACGGGTTGCTGCTGCCGTCGGGAAACGACGCGGCGGAGTGCATCGCCGACCATTGCAGCGGCGGGGTAGAGCGCTTCGTCGCGAGAATGAATGAGAAGGCCGCGGCGCTCGGCATGACGCACACCTCGTTCGCGAACCCGAGCGGACTGGACGCGCAGGGACACTATTCCTGCGCACTCGACATGGCGCGGCTCGCGGCGTATGCCATGCGCGAGCCGACCTTTGCGCGCATCGCCGCGACCAGAACGGCGGCGGTGGGCGAGCGGATGCTGGGCAACCACAACAAGCTGCTCGCGTCGCTTGAGGGCTGCACCGGTCTCAAGACCGGCTATACGGACAATGCGGGCCGCACGCTTGTGACCTGCTGCGAAAGAGACGGGATGCGTCTCATCGCCGTGACGCTCAACGACCGCAGCGACTGGGCGGATCACGCGGCGCTGTATGAGTACGGCTTCGCCGCCTTCGCGCGCAAGCGCGCGGTGGCGCGCGGCGAGGAATACACCCTCGCGCCGGTGCGCGGCGGAACGCAGACGAGCGTGTCGCTCGCGGCGGGGGAGAGCTTCTTCTATCCGGTGACGGCGGGGGAGGAGCTGCTCGTATCAGCCAGGCTGCCGGAGGAGCTGACCGCTCCGCTCGCGGCGGGGCAGGCGGTCGGCGAGCTGATCGTTTCCATGGACGGAGAGGAGCTTGCGCGGGTGCCGCTGGTATGCGCGGAGCCGGTCGCGGCGGCCGAAAAAACGCAGAGCCTGTTCGAGCGGCTGTTTGGCCGGACAGGCTGAGGAAAAGAGGTGCTTTGCGCTGGCAGAGCGTTTGCAGAAGCTGATTGCCGCGGCGGGGCTGTGCTCCCGCCGGACGGCGGAGGAATGGATCGCCGCGGGGCGCGTGCGCGTCAACGGCGAGACCGCGACGGTCGGACAGAGCGCCGACCCGGAAACGGATACGATCTGCGTGGACGGCGTGCCGCTCACGCCGCCGGAGCGGAGGGTCTACCTGATGCTCAATAAGCCGCGCGGCTATGTCACCACGCTCAGCGACGAGCGGGGACGGCCCACGGCGGCGGAGCTGGTGGCGGACTGCGGGACGCGCGTTTATCCGGTCGGGCGGCTGGACCTCGACAGCGAGGGACTGCTGCTCTTCACCAACGACGGGGCATGGATGCAGCGCATCCTGCACCCGAGCCATGAGATCGAAAAGACCTATGAGGTCACGGTGGCGGGAGCGGTCGAAAACGCGGCGGCGGAGCTTGCCGCGGTGCGCTCCGTCGACGGAGAGCCGATCGCGCCCGCGCGGGTGCGTCTGCTGCGAAAGGGGAAGGAAACAGCGGAGCTTTCCGTTACCATCCATGAGGGGAAAAACCGCCAGATCCGGCGGATGTGTGCAGCGGTCGGGCTGCACGTCAAGCGCCTGCGCCGCGTGCGGGAGCACACCCTGTCGCTCGGCGCGCTGCCGGAGGGCGGCTGGCGCGAGCTGACCGCGGACGAGGTCCGCGCATTTGAGCAAGAGAAGTGAGGAAAACACCCATGCCGAAGAACATTTTACATACCATCGAGAAGAACATGAGCAGCTTTTCCAAGGGGCAGAAGCTCATTGCCCGTTTTATTCTGGAGGATTACGACAAGGCGGCGTTCATGACGGCCAGCAAGCTCGGCAAGACCGTGCAGGTGAGCGAGTCGACCGTGGTGCGTTTTGCGACGCAGCTCGGCTACGACGGCTACCCGAGTATGCAGCGAGCTTTGCAGGAGATGATCCGCGGCAAGCTCACGAGCATCCAGCGCATCAAGGCGTCGGAGGGGGAGCTGAGCGGCAGCGACCTGGTGACGAACGTGCTCCAGCGCGATATGGAAAAGATCCGTATGGCGATGGACCAGACCGACGGCTCGGAGTTCAGCCATGTGGTGGACATCATCGCGCAGGCGAAGCATATCTACATCGTGGGCTTCCGTTCCTCGTCGTTCCTAGCGGGTTATCTCAATTTCTATTTCCGCCTGATCTATGACAATGTGACGCAGGTGCAGGGCGGCGCTGCCGGCACCTTCGACCAGCTCTTCCGCGTGGGCCCCGGCGATGTGGTCATCGCCATCTGCTTCCCGCGCTACTCCGAGTTGGCGCTCAAGACGGTGCAGTATGCCAAGGATCGGGGCGCGACCATCATCGGCGTGACCGACAGCGAGATGTCGCCGGTGTATCAGATGTCCTCCGGCTCGCTGCTGGTGCGCAACGAAATGATCTCGTTCGTGGACTCGCTCGCGGCGCCGATGAGTATGCTCAACGCATTGATCCTTGCCGCCGCGCACAAGCAGGGAACGGATATTTCCGCGACCTTCAACGAGCTGGAGCACGTCTGGGATCGCTTCGGCATTTTTGGGAAGGTCGAGGATGAATAAGCAGCTCACGGTGATCGGCGGCGGAGCCGCCGGAATGATGGCGGCGATCTGCGCGGCGCGCAGAGGAACAGCCGTCACGCTGCTCGAGCCGAACGAGCGGCTGGGCAAGAAGCTCAACATCACCGGCAAGGGCCGGTGCAATGTGACGAACGACGCGGGCTGTGAGGAGCTGCTGGCGAACGTGCCGCAAAACGGGCGGTTTCTGTATTCCGCGTTCTCCCGCTTCGACGGGCGCGGCACGATGGCGTTCTTTGAAGAGCTCGGCGTGCCGCTCAAGGTCGAGCGCGGGCGGCGCGTGTTCCCGGTGTCGGACCGCGCGTTCGACGTGTCCGCCGCGCTGGAGCGGGAGCTCAGACGGCTGCGCGTCACGCTTGTGCGTGACCGCGCGGTGTGCGTGCTGACGGACGAGACCGGCGCGGTGCGCGGCGTCAAGGGCGAGAAGGGTACATATCCCGCGCAGGCGGTCGTGCTGGCGACCGGCGGCGTGAGCTATCGGGGTACCGGCTCGACCGGCGAGGGACATCGCATGGCGGCGATGCTCGGTCACACGGTCACGCCGCTCACGGGCTCGCTCGTGCCGCTGCGCGCGGACGGCTGCGCGGAGCTGCAGGGCTTGAGCCTGCGGAACGTGGGGCTGACGGTCTACGAGAACGGAAAGAAGATCTACACCGATTTCGGGGAGCTGCTCTTCACGCATTTCGGCGTGTCCGGCCCGCTGGTGCTCTCGTCCTCGGCGCATATGCGGCACTTTGATAAAAAGAGCTATCGGTTGGAGCTTGACCTCAAGCCGGCGCTGGACGAGCAGCAGCTCGATAAGCGCCTGCTGTCGGATTTTCAGAAGCACGCGAACAGCGACTTCTGCAACGCGCTCGGCGAGCTTCTGCCGCAAAAGCTCATTCCCGCGGCGGTGGAGCGCTCCGGCATCCCGCCGCACGAGAAGGTACATGATCTCACGCGCGAGCAGCGCGCCGCGCTGCGGACACTTTTGAAGCATTGGAGCATCGACGTTCTATCGCCCATGCCGGTGGAGAATGCCATCATCACCTCCGGCGGCGTCAAGGTCGGGGAGATCGACCCGAAAACGATGGCGTCGAAGAAGGTGCCGGGGCTGTATTTTGCCGGTGAGATCATCGACGTGGACGCCTATACGGGCGGCTTCAATCTGCAGATCGCGTGGGCGACCGGCAAGGCTGCCGGTGAAGCGGCAGTGGAGTATTTGACAGAGCGATAAAGGAAATGTACTTTATACATAGAGTGAGGGAAAAGCAGACGATGATACCCGAAAAGCACTTTGCCGTCGCGGTGGACGGCCCCTCCGGCGCGGGGAAAAGCACGCTGGCCAAGGCGATCGCGGCGAAGCTCGGCATTTTGTATGTGGATACCGGCGCGATCTACCGCACGATCGGCTACGCGGTGAAGCGGCGCGGCATTGAGCCGCGCGACGAAGCCGCTGTCCGCGCGATCCTGCCGGAGCTGGAGATCGGTATGCGCTACGAGGCGGACGGTGAGCAGCACATGCTGCTCAATGGGCAGGATGTGACGCGCGAGATCCGGCTGCCGGAGATCTCCATGTACGCGAGCGCCGTGTCGGCGCTGCCGGCGGTGCGCGCGTTCCTGCTGGAAATGCAGCGCGATCTGGCGCGGAAGCACAGCGTCATTATGGACGGGCGCGACATCGGCACGGTGGTGCTGCCGGACGCCGAGGTGAAGATCTTTCTGACGGCGTCCGCCGAGGTGCGCGCGCAGCGGCGCTGCCTCGAGCTGGAACAGCGCGGCACGCCGAAGCCCTACGACGAGGTGCTGCGTGAGCTCAATGAGCGGGACTACAACGACTCCCACCGTGCGGCCGCGCCGCTCCGGGCGGCGGAGGACGCAATAGTCGTCGATACCTCCGCGCTCGATTTCGACGCGAGCAGGGAAGCGCTGCTCGCCCTGATCCGGGAGAGGCTGCAATGAACCATGTTTTTTTTGGCATCATCTGGGTGCTCGCGCAGATACTGCGGCTGCTGTACCGCATCGAGGTGAAGGGACTGGAGAACCTGCCGCGGAACGGCGTGCTGCTCTGCCCGAACCATGCGAGCGACCTTGACCCCGTGCTCATCGGCATCTGCCTGCCGAGCAACTACCGCCTGCATTTCATGGCGAAGGAGGAACTGTTCCAGAACCGCTTGTTCGGCCGCATCCTCCGCGCGCTGGGGGCGTTTCCGGTCAACCGCGAGGGAGCGGACATCCAAGCGGTCAAGACCGCGATGAAGGTCATCCACGAGGGCGAGAATCTGCTCATTTTCCCGGAGGGAACGACCATTCACGATGGCGTGGGCTGCCACGACGGTCTGCCGGCGCACGCCCATTCCGGCATCGCGATGATCGGCGTGCGCTCGGGCGCGACGCTCGTTCCGGTGTTCGCGGACGGGAAGAAGAGAATGTTCCGCAAGACGACGATCATTTTCGGCGAGCCGTATGTGCCGCAGATCACGGGACGGCGCGGGACCTCCGAGGAGCTGCAGAAGGTCGCGGACGATGTGCTGCGCGAGGCGTATGCGCTCGGCGGTCAGGCGGTGGGAGGCGCGCCGCTGTGAGGGTCATTCTTGCTAAGACCGCAGGCTTCTGCTACGGCGTGGAGCGCGCGGTCTCGCTCGCGCACGAAACGGCCAAGGCGCATGGCGGCGCGATGCTCGGGAGCGTTATCCACAACGCCAATGTCGTCGCGGAGCTGGAGCGCGAGGGGATGCGTCTGATCGCGTCGCCCGGGGAGGCGGCAGCGGGGGAGACGGTGCTCATCCGCTCCCACGGCGAGAGCCGGGAGGTGCTGGAGGAGCTGAAGGCGCGCGGCGCGGAGATCGTCAGCGCGACGTGCCCGAACGTGCAGCGCATCCAAAGACTTGTCACCGAGGCCGAGGCCGCGGGGCGGCAGGTCGTCATCATCGGCGAGCACGACCACCCCGAGGTGCAGGGCATCGCAAGCTGGTGCAGGGGCACAAAAATTTTCGGAAACGCCGAAGAAGTTGCGAAATGGGCGGAGGAAACGGCGGAAATTGCCGATTTGCCCATAACGATGGTCGCGCAGACCACCTGTATTCGTGCGCTTTGGGAAAGTTGCGTGAAATTTCTAAAAAAAGAGTGTACAAATCTGAAAATTGATGATACAATATGCAATGCTACGCAAAAGCGTCAATCGGAGGCGGCGGAGATCGCTTCTTCGGCGGACGTGATGGTGGTGGTCGGAGACCGGAAAAGCGCTAACACCAGACATTTGACGGAAATCTGCAAAGAGAACTGCACGCGCGTCTATCAGATCGAGGACGCCGACGAGCTCTCGCCGGACATGTTTCATGGCTGTACTGTTGCGGGCCTGACGGCTGGTGCCTCCACTCCTGCGGGCATCATTAAGGAGGTATATGCAACCATGACGGAAGAAATCAAGACCATTGAAGGTAACGAGACCTTCGAAGAAATGCTCGACAAATCTTTTAAGACTTTAAATACAGGAGATAAGGTGACCGGTATCGTCACGGCCATCGGTACGACCGAGATCCAGGTCGACCTGGGCTGCAAGCAGGCGGGCTACATTCCCGTCAGCGAGCTTTCCAGCGATCCCGACGCCAAGGTCGAGGACATCGTCCATGTCGGCGACGAGATCGAGACCTACATCGTCCGCGTCAACGACGTGGAGGGCTATGCCACCCTTTCCAAGAAGCGCCTCGACGCGGTCAAGGTCTGGGAGGACATCGAGAATGCCGTTGAGAACAAGACCGTTCTCGAGGGCATCGTCACCGAAGAAAACAAGGGCGGCATCGTCGTTTCCGTCAAGGGCGTGCGTGTGTTCGTTCCCGCTTCCCAGAGCGGTCTGCCCAAGGACAGCGATCTGAGCCAGCTCATCAAGCAGCGCGTTCAGCTCCGCGTCACCGAGGTTAACCGTGCCCGCCGCCGCGTCGTCGGCTCCATCAAGGCTGTGCAGAACGAGGCCCGTGCGGCCGCGCAGGCTGAGATCTGGGCCAACATCGAGGTCGGCAAGCACTATGACGGCGTGGTCAAGTCCATGACCAGCTACGGCGTGTTCGTCGATATTGGCGGCGTGGACGGCATGGTCCACATCTCCGAGCTGAG
>ERZ773188.3037-NODE-3037-length-14900-cov-4.302391_pt1 | contig 14900 bp, 10 predicted proteins | sample MGYA00581011_ERZ773188 | MGnify/ENA primary metagenome ERZ773188 (study PRJEB29015, sample SAMEA2737798) | human gut metagenome | biome: human gut; feature: human-associated habitat; material: faeces | place: China | collected 2012 ...
GTCCACGGACGCATCACGTACATCGTCGAATAGGGACCGCGCAGGAACGGTGCGATGCCTGCCGCGTAGTTCAGGTGCTCCATGCCTTCGAGGTCTTCGGCCGTATAGGCGCCCTTGACGGGGATGCGCTCGGCCGTCAGCCACGGCTCCACCTGTCCGCAGCCTTTCGAGGCGCAGCAGCTCTTCTGCCCGCCTGCTTCGTATGTCAGTTCTGAAAATTTAGCTCTCATGATCAGATGCCCATTTCTTTAAGATAAAACTTCAGAGTCTCCAGGACGTTCGACTTCACCGAGATGAAGTTCGTGATGCCCTGGGCCTCCAGTTCGGGTGCGCATGCGGGAGCGCCTGCGACTACGAGAATGGCTTTGCCGGCGAGCAGCTCCTTCACCTTCGGTGCGGCCTCTGCGTAATCGTCGTCCGAAGCGCAGACCACCACGATCTCGGCTTTCGATTCGAGTGCGGCCTTCACGCCCTCTTCAATCGACTTGAAGAAGGTGTTGTCCTGCACGCGGATTCCGGCGCAGGCGAAGAAGTTGCACGAGAACTGGGCGCGGGCGCGGGCCATCGCCAGGTTGCCGCAGGTGAGCATGAACGCCTTGGGCTGTTTGCCCGAGCGGTCTACGTGCAGGCGCATCGCCTCGAAGGCCATGGCGCCGCGGTAGGGCGTGAGGACGTTGCCTTCGGCAGCGGGACGGGTGACGGCTTCGGCGGTGATCTCCTTCGGGGCCACCTCCGTGAAGTTGGGGAACTGGTTGGCGCCGAGCAGCGTCTGGCGGCGCGTTGCGATGGCCTTGTCCTTGGCGGCGGCCGAAGCCTCCACGCGCTCCTTGATGAAGCCGGCCTTGTAGGCCTCGGCGTAGCCGCCCTTCTCCTCGATTTCGAGGAAGAGCTTCCAGGCCTCGGCGGCGATCGACTGCGTGAGGTTCTCCACGTAGTACGAGCCGCCTGCGGGGTCTACCACCTGGTCGAAGTGCGATTCGTGCTTCAGGAGCAGTTCGACGTTGCGGGCGATGCGCTTCGAGAACTCCGTGGGGCTTTCGAACGCGGCGTCGAACGGCGTCACCTCCAGCGAATGTACGCCGGCGATGGTGGCCGACATGGCCTCCGTCGTGCCGCGGAGCATATTGACATAGGGATCGTAAACGGTCTGGTTCCAGTCTGCCGTGCGGGCGTGGATGTGCATTTTGCAGGCGCAGTTCTTCGAGGGGTTGTAACCCTTGACGATGTTGGCCCACAGCATGCGCGCCGCGCGGAACTTGGCGATTTCGAGGAAGTAGTTCGAGGTGACCGAGAACGAGAAGCGCAGCTTGCGGGCCGCCAGCTCGGCGTCCACGCCGGCGTCGGTCAGGCGCGCGATGTAATCGTTACCGGCCGAGAGGGCGAACGCCAGCTCCTCGACGATGGTCGATCCGGCGTTCGAGAAGATGCCGGCCGAGACGGTCACGATACGGATGTGCTTGTACTCGCGGGTCTTTTCGATCAGCGAGGCGATCTTCGCGAAGCACTTTTCGCCGTTGGGCGAGCAGAAGTCGCCTTTCTGCGACAGTCCCTTGACCAGCGGGTCGATCGAGAAGGCCACGTGCGCCTCGGAGGCAGTGCCTTCCTTTTCGAGCTTGGCGATCACCAGTTCGGCGATGCTGCCCGTCTGCGCGCCGCAGAAGACCATTTCGATGGCCGGGATCGAGATTCCGGCGAGCAGCTGATCGAGTTCTTCGGCCGTGAAGCCTTCCTTCGCGATCGAGAAGCCCAATGAATCGACGCCCGAGTTGAGGAGTTTCAGCGCCTCGGCGTTGGCCTCCCTGGGACATTTTACCTCGACGGTCTGATGCACGCGCCAGCGATTGTGGCTGCGCGTACCTCTGACGTACGGGAACTCGCCTGCCTGCGAGCCCAGAAAACGGATGCCTTCGAGGTTTTCGGCGCGGTAGTAGGGGCGGACGTTGAATCCTTCTCCCGTACGCCACACCAGCTTGCGCTCGTAATCGGCTCCTTTCAGGTCGGCTGTAATCACCTCTTCCCACTTTTCGGTCGGGACCGGCGGGAACTCGGTGAACAGCTTTTCACGTTTGGTATTTGCCATGACTATTTAGAGATTAGTATGTGTGTAGTTTCGTTCTGTTTCAAAATTGCACGTAAAGTTACAAATTAATTACCGAATTGTAACAAGAAATTGTTACGAAAATAACAGTGCAGCGGAATTTTTCCGGATTTCGCCGCCCGCCGCATTTCCGGACGGCCCGGCGCGGATGCTGTCTTCGGTGTGGTTGAATGGTTGAAAAATGGTCTTTATTTCTGCTTGTTTTGGAAAAAAACGAAAAAATGTATTTTGGGGATTTTTCGTGAAAAATGAGGCTGTTTTTCGAAAAATGACTGAAGTTTTCGGGTGTGTGCGGCGAAAAACGGTTGTTTTTTCGGGAAAATGATGAAAAAAACGGCTGTTTTTTGAAAAAACGGTGATTTTGTAAAAACAACGTAACGGAATAATTCGTACATTTGTAGCCGGAACGAAAGATGTACCGCAGCGGGGGAGCGGCCCCGGGTTAGTTAGGTCGGCAGGTCCTGCCGGGAGGCAGTTGTCCGGTTGAATTTCAGGTTAGGTTTTAGTTTGCAATTATCGGGTCCTTCCCCGCGCGGTTTTTTCTACGAACACTAAACCCTTAATCAGTCAGGTATATGTCATCATTACTCAGATTCAAGATGGTCGATGCGGCCATAAATCACACGGCCGTCGAGGTGAAAGTTCCCGAGGGACGCCCGTCGGACTACTTCGGAAAAAAGGTATTCGGACGTGCGGCCATGCGGAAGTATCTCGACAAGCGCACCTATGCGGCCCTGCTCGACACGATGGAAAAACGCACGCCGCTCACGCGTGAAGTTGCCGACAGCATCGCGGCGGGTATGCGCCAGTGGGCGCTGGAGCACGGTGCGGACCACTATACCCACTGGTTTCAACCCCTGACGGGCGGTACGGCCGAGAAACACGACGCCTTTGCCGAGCCGGACGGTCAGGGCGGCGTGCTGGAGGAGTTCTCCGGCAAGCTGCTCGTGCAGCAGGAGCCCGACGCCTCGTCGTTCCCCAACGGCGGCATCCGCAATACGTTCGAGGCCCGCGGCTACTCGGCCTGGGACCCCACGTCGCCCGCCTTCATCGTCGACACGACGCTCTGTATCCCCACCGTCTTCATCGCCTACACGGGCGAGGCGCTCGACTACAAAGTGCCCCTGCTGCGCTCGCTGACGGCCATCGACAAGGCCGCCACGGAGGTGTGCCGCTATTTCGACAAGAATGTCGAGAAGGTCTTTTCCTATCTGGGCTGGGAGCAGGAATATTTCCTCGTGGACGAGAGCCTTTGGGCCGTGCGTCCCGACCTGATGCTCACGGGGCGTACGCTCATGGGACACGAGTCGGCCAAGAACCAGCAGTTGGAAGACCACTATTTCGGGGCGATTCCGACGCGTGTGATGGCCTTTATGAAGGACCTCGAATACGAGTGCCTGAAGTTGGGAATTCCGGTCAAGACGCGCCACAACGAGGTGGCTCCCAATCAGTTCGAGCTGGCTCCGGTTTACGAGGAGGCCAACCTGGCCAACGACCACAACCAGCTGCTGATGACCATTATGGACAAGATCGCCCGCCGTCACCAGTTCCGCGTGCTGCTGCACGAAAAACCCTTCAAGGGGATCAACGGATCGGGCAAGCACAACAACTGGTCGCTGGGAACCGATACGGGCGTGAACCTGCTCGGTCCGGGCAAGACCGCTTCGGAGAACCTCCAGTTCATCACTTTCCTGGTGAACGCCATTTCGGCGGTTTACAAGCACAACGGCCTGCTGAAGGCGTCGATTATGAGCGCGACGAACGCTCACCGGCTGGGCGCCAACGAGGGGCCTCCCGCCATCATTTCGACCTTCCTCGGAACGCAGGTGTCGGCCGTGCTGGACAAGCTGGCCGCATCGAAGGGCGACGATGCCATCCGTTTCGACGCCAAGAACGTCTTCAAGATGAGCGGCATTTCGCACATCCCGACGCTGCTGCTGGACAACACCGACCGCAACCGCACCTCGCCGTTCGCCTTCACGGGCAACCGCTTCGAGTTCCGCGCCGTGGGTTCGTCGGACAACTGCGCCGAGGCGATGATCGTGCTCAACTCGGCGATGGCATACGAACTGACCGAGTTCAAGAAGGCCGTGGACGCCAAGATCGAGGCCGGGGCCAAGAAGGAGAGGGCCATTTACGAGGTGCTCAAGCAGATGATCAAGGCCTGCAAGGCCATCCGGTTCGACGGCAACGGCTATTCGGACGAGTGGAAGGCCGAGGCGAAGCGGCGCGGTCTGGACTGCGAGACGTCGACGCCGCTGATCTTCGACCGCTACCTGGACAGGGAGAGCCTGAAGATGTTCGGCGATATGGGGGTTTTCACCAAGGTCGAACTCGAAGCCCGCACCGAGGTGAAGTGGGAGACCTATACCAAGAAAATCCAGATCGAAGGCCGCGTGCTGGGCGACCTGGCGATGAACCACATCGTGCCGATCGCTTCGAAATACGAGGCGCAGTTGCTCGACAAGGTCTATAAGATGCATCAGATCGGAGGGCTGAACGCCTCGTCGGACATTCTGCTTATCAAGAAGATTCAGGACCATACGGCCTCGATCCAGAAACTCACCGGCGAGATGATCGACGCCCGCAAGGTTGCCAACCGGATCGAGGACCCGCGTGAAAAGGCCATTGCCTACCACGATACCGTGGCTGTCTGCTTCGACGAGATCCGCCGCCATATCGACAAGCTGGAAGAGATCGTCGACGATCAGATCTGGCCGCTGCCGAAGTATCGCGAACTGTTGTTCCTGCGCTGATCGGGCTGATTACGGCATAGAAAAACCGGGAACATTCCTTTCGGAGTGTTCCCGGTTCTGGTTTCATATCTTGCGGAAATTATTCGTCGTCGCGGTACATGTGTTCCACGTAAATGGCGTGCTGCATCGCCTCGCGCTTCGCGATCGAAGGCTTGGTGAAGTACTGGCGGCGGCGAAGCTCCTTCAAGACGCCCGTGCGCTCGTATTTACGTTTGAACTTTTTCAGGGCGCGCTCGATGTTTTCGCCCTCTTTTACCGGCATGATAATCATAATATTCTTTGTTTTTTGTTGTTTTGAATCTGTTTGTTCGTTCTGAAAACTGCGGGGTGCGCATCCTCGATGCATCTTCCCCAAAAACGGTCGTTTTATTCGTCGGCAGGTCCGCTGTCCGACCCGAATTGCAAATAAGGAGCCAGCCGTGCTGCCTCCTCGCGGGTCAATATGTTCTGTTCCACCAATTCTCCAGCGGTACTCCAACCTCCTTTCAACTGTCTTGCTTTCAGCAATTTTCGTAATGCCTGCGGTGCTATGTAGGGGTGTTTCCCCAGCACTTTCGGGCTTGCAAAGTTAATATCAATTTTCCGAATTTTGCAACTATCGCAGTAAATTTGTTTCAAAATTTTTTCATAATTGCGTTCCCGCACTCCCGGAACCTCTGCGAGTTGCTCCGCGCGGACGAATCCGCCGAGCCGTTCGCGGTAGTGCATGATCGCCACGACGGTCCTGGGACCGATGCCCACAACCGAGCGCAGCGTCGCCGAATCGGCCGTGTTCAGCTCCACGGGCTGTTCGATCGGCCGCGCCTTCCGTTCCGGGAAGATGACGTAGGGTTCCAGCGCCGCGGCCACCGAGTCGCTCACGACGTAGCATTCGCGCAGGTCCTCCATGTCGTAGATGCCGCTCAAATCCCGCCAGCGGATGAACGCCTCGGCCTGACGCTTCGACAAGGCCCCGATGGCGCGCAGGTAGCGGGCGCTCACGGTGTCGATGCGGAACGGCCCGGGTGCGAGCGGTTCGGGGAGAATGCGTCCCGTGCGGTATTTTTCGGGTGCGATGGCGTATTTGCGGCCGATGCGCACCCAGGGTTCGAGCCGCCGGTAGAGCGAGTCGCTGATGCCGTAGCAGAGCGTCAGGTCCTCGGGTATGCGGAACACTTTGCCCGCGGCGCGGTATTTCAGCAGGCTCACCGCTTCGTGCTTCGTAAGCCCGAGCCGCCGCAGGTCGTCGAGCGAGGCCGTGTTGGGGTCGAAATGCGACATCACGACGCTGTCCGCGGGCAACGCCTCCTCCATCTCGGCCTCGGCGCGGCGGGCCGCTTCGGGGTCGGCTGCCGGGCGTACGAGCATCAGGGCTATGATCAGCAGCCCGGCCAACGGCAGGAATACCGCAATGGCGCGTATTTCGCGGTCGGAAAAAAGTTTAGCCATTGTTCTGTTTATGCGGTCATATGCTTTATCGTTTCAACTGCCGGGAGCATGCGTCGTCTCCCTTCCGGAGGGAGGCCGGAGCGGGGCCATGCTTGTAGATGGCTCCGCAGGCGGCAATGACGGCGGTCGAAAGCGATTTGTACGTCGAAGTGTGTATTCGTTTTGTCTATTTTCCGATCTCCTCCAATGCCCGCTTCACCGAACCCCAGCGCAGCAGCAGTTTGCGGGCCTCGGTTTCGTCAAGCCCCGACGCTTCGGCGACCATCCGCGTTCCGCGGGCCACGAGCTTGTCGTTGGTCAGCTGCATGTTGACCATGCGGTTGCCCTCGACACGCCCCAGGCGGATCATCACGGCTGTCGATAACATGTTGAGCATCAATTTCTGGGCCGTTCCGGCCTTCATGCGCGTCGATCCGGTCACGAACTCCGGTCCTACGACCGCTTCGAGCGCATACTCCGCTTCGGCAGCTACGGGCGACGCGGGGTTGCAGGTGATCGAGCCGGTCAGCAGTCCGTGGCGCCGCGCCGCGCGCAGTCCGCCGATCACGTAGGGCGTCGTTCCCGATGCCGCGATGCCGATCAGCACATCGCCGGCTGTGGGGTGGTAGGGCGCCATGTCGCGCCAGGCTCCTTCGGTGTCGTCTTCGGCGTGCTCCACGGCCCGCCGCAAAGCGCCGTCGCCTCCGGCGATCAGCCCGATCACCCGGTCGAACGGCACGCCGTAGGTCGGGGGCAGCTCCGAGGCGTCGGTGACCCCCAGCCGGCCGCTCGTCCCGGCGCCGATGTAAAACATCCGGCCTCCGCGCTGCATGCGCTCGACGATGCGTTCGACGAGTAGCTCCATGACGGGGATGGTCCGCCGCACGGCTTCGTGCACACGGGCGTCCTCGCGGTTGATGCCCGTCAGGATGTCGTGCACCGACATCCGTTGCAGGTCGTCGTAGGCCGAATCCTGTTCGGTGATTCTATCTTCCATAGTGGTATTTCAAAAGCCCTTCGGCGGGCGATTCTACAATGGTTTCCACGCGGCGGCCCTCCGCTTCCAGCGCCTCGCGCAGCAACGCCTCGAAGTGGGCCGCCACGCCGCCCAGCAGCGATACGGGGAGTTCCGCCGGATAGCGGCTCAAGTTGCGGGACGCAAAGTCGCGGAACGACCGGAGTACCAGCTCCCGGATCTCCGGGCGGTCGATATGCGTGCGTATGAAAGGTGCGAACGAGGCCAGAAAGCGGTTGGCGTAAGGCTCGCGGTAGACGCGGCGGATGATCTCCTCGTAATTCAGCCCGTGCGCCGCGAGAAACTCCTCTTTCAGCGGAATGTGCCCCTTGAAGATGCCGTTCACCAGGTTGCGCCCCAGCACGGCCCCGCTGCCCTCGTCGCCCAGCACATAGCCCAGCGGGGGGACGTTTTTCAGGATTTCGCCGTCGCGGCACAGGCAGGAGTTCGATCCCGTGCCGAGGATGCAGGCGATGCCCTCCCCGTGGCCCCAGAGCGCCCGCGCCGCGCCCAGCAGGTCCGATTCGACCGTAATGTCCGTCGTTCCGAAGTGCGCTTCCAACTCCCGGCGCAGCTTCTCGCTCGCTTCCGGGAAGGTCTCGCCGCACCCCGCGCCGTAGAATTTCACGCTCGTCACGCCGTCGCATGGCGGCAGTTCCGCGAGGGCTTCGCGTATCTGTTCGGCCGAGTGCTGCACGGCGTTGATCCCCCGCGTGCGCACGTTTGTCGTCCGTGCGCCGTCGCTGGCGATCCACGTGCATTTGGTCGATCCGCTGTCGGCTATAAGTACCATAATTCAAAGATACGGATTAATCTTCAAATTCCGGAAAAAAGCCATAACTAAATTTTTTAGTTTAAAAACTATGTAAAATAGTTGCATGTGAATTTTTTTTAGTTACCTTTGCTCCCGGGTGCATGAAAAAGGACCGATGAAGCGATGGGCGGCTGTTCCGGAGGGAGCATTGCCGGCCGGGCGTGTCCGGAAAGTCGTGGGACGAATCCGGCGGGATCGTCGGCCGCGAGGGCGCCGTTCGCCGCATCGGGACCGGACCGGGCGTTTTGCTGCGCCGCCGTATGCTGGAATGCCTCCGTTTCAACTGAAAACGATACCTGATAACGCTTGTTTGAGTGAAATATGAAAGAGAATCCTGAAAAACTGACACGCAGGGAAGAGGAGCTGATGCGCTGCTTCTGGGAGCACGGTCCGCTGTTCGTACGCGAACTGGTGGCCCTTTCGCCCGATCCCAAACCCCATTTCAACACCCTTTCGACGATGGTCCGCGCGCTCGAAGCCAAAGGCTATGTCGCCCACAACTCCTTCGGCAGCACCTACCAATACTATCCGGTGGTGAGCGAGGAGGAGTTTTCGCGCTCGACGCTCGGCAGCGTGATCAGCCGCTATTTCGAGAATTCCTACCTCGGGGCGGTCTCGGCACTGGTCGAGGAGGAGAAGATCTCGCTCGGCGAACTGCGCAGCCTGATCGACCGCATCGAAAATCAAAACCGATAGCGCCATGTACGACCTGATGATTTACAGCCTGAAAGTCGGCGTCTGCCTGGCTGTCTTCTACCTCTTTTTCAAATTGCTGTTGAGCCGTGAGACCTTCCACCGCTTCAACCGGATCGTGGTTCTGGGGGCGATGTTCCTCTCGTTCGTGCTGCCGCTGTGCGTGATCACGGTTTACCGCGAAATCCCCGTCCTGCCGGAAATCCCGGACGGGGAGGCTGTTGCGACGGTCTTCGCCGAACCGCTTTCCGAACCTTTTCCGTGGGAGATGCTCGCCGGGGCGGCATTCCTGCTCGGGGCGGCCGCCACGCTGCTGTGGACGCTTTGTTCGCTCATCGGAGTCCTGCGTCTGATCCGCGGCGGACGTCGCGAACGGCTGGAGGACGGGGCTGTGCTGGTGCGCACGGAACGGCCCGTGACGCCTTTCAGCTGGGGACGCTATATCGTGATGTCCGAGAGGGACCTGGCGGAAAACGGCGGGGCGATTCTGCTTCACGAACGAGCGCACCTGCGGCTGCGTCATTCGCTCGACCTGATCGTGACCGACGTTGCGGGCTGCCTGCAATGGTTCAACCCCGCGATGTGGCTGCTGCGCCGCGAACTGCGGGCCATCCACGAATATGAAGCCGACGAGGCGGTGCTCGACAGCGGCGTCGACGCCCGGAGTTACCAGATGTTGTTAATAAAGAAAGCTGCCGGCGGGAGGTGGTACTCGATTGCCAACAGCTTTAATCACAGTAAACTTAAAAACCGTATTACCATGATGTTGCGTAAAAAATCGTCGCGGTGGGCCGGGGCCAGGGCGCTCCTGCTCCTGCCGCTCACGGCCGTCGCCCTGGGGGCTTTCGCCGAAACCGCTTATGTCTTTCCGGAAGACAAAGGTAAAAAAGAAACCAGTACGATTTACATTCGGGGGTCGAAATCTTTTTCCGATGGGCAACAACCGCTGATTCTGGTCGACGGCCGGGAGGTGAAGTCGATGGACAGCCTCGCTGCCGACCGGATCGAGTCGATCACCGTGCTCAAGGATTCCGTTTCGATGGCTGTGTACGGCGAAAAGGCCGCCGACGGCGTGATTCTTGTAACGCTCAAAAAGACCGGAGAACCGGGCGATGGGGCGCAGGTCCCGGGACTGAAAGGCAAAGTCGTGACGGTCACCCGGGCGGACAGCGCCGGGACGAACGAGTCGACAACCGTGCGGGTGATCGGTCACGGTACGAGGCCGAAAGACGGAACGGTTGTGGTGAATACGGCCGGAATCGCGAAATCGTATCGGTTCAAGGTCGAGAACGGCTCGTCGGTCGAGTCGAATCCTGTATTTATCGTCGACGGCGTACAAGTGTCTGAAATCGAATCGCTCGACCCGGATCAGATTGAAAGCATGTCGGTGATCAAAGGCACGAATCTCCCCGGGGAGTTTGCCGACAAGGGGTATGAGGGCGTGATAACGATTACGACCAAACAGGCGGCTGCCGCGCAAAGAGCCGCCGCGAAGTCGGCCCGGGAGGGTATCGAAGCCGGGAGAGCCGGGATCGAAGCCGCCCGCGAAGGGTTGAAACTGGCCCGCAAGTATATGAGTTCCGATGACTGGAAGCAGGCCCAGAAAGCGCTCGACAAGGCCCAGAAGGAGCTTGAAGCGGCCCGCAAGGAGACTTCGGCACAGCTTTCCGAAGCGCAGAAAGCGGTGGGAACGTCGCTTAAACTTTCGGCGGACGCCGGGCATGCCGATAAGGTGACCATTCAGGGCACTCCGGAAAGTTCGGTGTCGGTTTATAAGGGACAGGTTACGCTGAAAGGCGGATTTCCCGACGGCATGCTGATCCGTATCAACGGCAGGGAGGCCTCGAAAGAGGATGTTGAACGGCTGGAATCCGGGAAGATCAAGCGCATGGAGGTCTACAAGGGCGACGAGGCCGTGAAGCGTTACGGCGAGAAGGGGCGCAACGGCGTGGTCGAGATTCGCGCCCGCAGGTAAAGGCTTAAAGGAAAAACCATAAGCAGATAAAAAGTTCACGAAGGCGGGGGATTCCACGGAATCCTCCGCTTTTTTGTGCGTGCCTATTTGAATTCGACGATCTCGGGCCGCGTCGGTCGGTAGCGGTACTGCTCCATGCGTGTCGGGTTCGAAAGGCGGAAATATTCGCTCTCGACCAGTCCGCGTTTGCCGAAGGCCACGCCCAGCCGGATCTGGATCGTGTTGAACACCAGCCGTTCGTTTCGCAGCCGCACGCCCAGTCCGAACGAGGTGAAGAAGTCGTTTTTGAAGATATTGGGCGAATAGCCGATCAGCCCGAAGTCGGCGAACCCGAAGACGGCGATGCGGAATCCCAGCGGCTGGTAGGGGGTGAATACCACCGTCTCGGTGTTGAGGATCATGCGGTTGGTTCCGATGATGTACTCCTTGAGGGCTTGCAGGCCGTCGGTGCGCGTGAAGCGGATGCTCTCGTCGCTGCCCGTCGCACGGTTCCAGCCCTGCGTGTAGTTGAAGGCGAGGAACTGGCGGATGCGGCTGCGCTTGAACAGGAAAAGGTTGGAGAACCACCGCAGGTCGACATCTACGGCGCTGCGCTGCCACATGCCGTTTTCGAGGTCTATGTAGCTTCCGAGCGTGAAGCCGCCCATGATGTAGCCCAGTCTGCGGAATCCACCCGTTTCGTAGCTCGCGCCGAGGTAGAGGGCGTCGTTGAATTCGCCCCACGAATAGCCCGTCGTCACTTCGGCCTTGTAGCCCGTCGCGAGATACTCGCGCGTACCGAATCCGTAGATCATGTTGGCCGTGTAGAATTTTTCGCGGTAGAGACCCCCGCCGACCAGCAGGGCGTCCTGGTCGTGCAGCGCGGGGTTGTAGTCCGGGGCCACGAGGGGCCTGCGGCTCACGCGCCGGTAGTTGTAGCGTCCCGAGAGATAAACGCTCGATTTGATCCCGCGCAGGTAGTGCGAGTAGCCGCCCCAGACGTCGAGGTTGCGTTCCTTCACCAGCAGCGACGTGTCCTGTTCGATCATGTAGCGCTTGGCTTTGATGTCGCTGTATGTAAGGCCTATCTCGTAGTCCGTGGGTTTGAGGAACTCTTTGCGCAGCCCCATGTTGAGCGTCGAGTTGTAGAAGTCGCGCCCTCCGCCGATCTCGGCGGTGTAGAAGGTCCCGAGCAGGTTGGGGATTTCGTATTCGACCATGTTGCCGCCGTAGGAGAAGTCCTTGCGGCTGAAGTTGGTCATAAATTTGAGTTTGTTGCCCGATCCGAAGATGTTGGCGTCGGAAAGCCCCACCATCGTCCGGCCCTCGGAATGCCATCCTCCGTCGACGGAGATGGTCCAGCTGTCGCGCGTGGTGATCAGGAGGTTCACGCGTGTCGAGTCCACCGCGTCGGGGAGCACCGTGACGTCGATGTCCGAGATGTAGTCGCGCGAGCGGATCAGCTGCTTGTTGCGCACGATGAGCTGTGGGTCGAGCTTGTCGCCCGAGCGGAACAGCAGGTCGCGCCGGACGACGCGGTCGCGGGTGAGCATGTGGGTTTTGTTGGCCATGCGTTCGAGCCGGTTGCCGCCGGGGTCGAAAACCTGCTGGCGTTCGATGGTGATGTCGCCGATGGTTTTCCCGGCGTAGGGTTCCAGCAGGCGGCTCTCGTCGGTGACGCGGCCGCTCATCGTGGTGTCGAGCACGGGTTTTACGAAGAGCATCCGGTAAAGCATGCGCGGCACGGCGCGCCGGCTGGTTTTCGACTGGATGCTGTCGTAGAGGCGCTGGTTGCGCGCCGATGCGTCGGGATTCGCCACGCGGGCGCTGTCGGGCGTGAACCGGTCGGGGGCGTGCGTGCCGGGTCCTGCGGCACGGACCGAGAGGACCGTTGCCGCCCCAATCAGGATCAGGGAAAATATGCAGAACCGGGCGAACATTGTGTCAAAGATAACGGATTTTTTCGGCAAAAAGTGCGACACAGGGGCCTAAATTGAGGATTCGATACCCATATCCCGATTATTCCGTCTCGGCGGCGGGTGCAGCTCCCCGCATGGCTTATAATCGGTGTTTTCCATCCCTCTCTTTTCTTTGCCGCGACGCCCTCCCCCGGAGAAGACGAAAAAGACGGCCCGAAGGTCGTCTTTTTCCATTTTCCGTCCAGCGTGGAATGGGGGTCATCCCTTCCCCGCCTTATCTGCGGCCCTCTTTGGCCTCGATGCATTCCGTGGCGTGGGGCACTTTCATCAGCCGCTCCTTGGGAATGAGCTTTCCGGTCGTTTTGCAGATGCCGTACGTCTTGTTCTCGATGCGTACGAGCGCCATTTCGAGGTTGCGGATAAATTTCATCTGATGGGCAGCCAAACGACCGCTTTCCTCTTTGGAAAGAGTTGCAGCGCCCTCCTCCAGCACCTTGAACGTCGGCGATGTGTCTTCCGTATCGTTGTCGGCGGTATGGGTGATCGTGGCGCGCAGCAGCTCGTAGTCCGCACGCGCGTTCTCAAGCTTTTTCAGGATAAGCTGCCGGAACTCTTCGAGTTCGGCGTCGCTGTATCTGGTTCTTTCGTCTGCCATAATAATCTCCTCTCTTTTAAGGTTTACTGTAAAATTAAGCAATAATTCCGATATTACCAAATTTTACCGGAATATATCAAGGGGCTATATCCGCGTCACGGCGATGCGCAGCGGTTCGTCGTCCACGTCGGTTTCGACGACCGTTTCGCCTGCCGGTTCCGCTGCCGGACGGACCTCCACGGCGAGGGTCTGCGAAGCGATGTAACCGGCGAATCGGGCGATTGCGTCGGCCACCAGGGGCTTCTGTTCGATCTCTGCGCGGATCTTGTCCGTGACCTCGAATCCGGAGTCCTTGCGGATATTCTGGATGCGGTTTATCAACTCGCGTGCCACACCTTCGGCTTTCAGCTCCTCGGTGACGGTAATGTCGAGCGCCACGGTGAGTTTTCCCTCCGAGGCGACGAGCCATCCGGGCATGTCTTCCGAGGTGATCTCGAAGTCGGCGGGCGTCACGGTGATCCGCTCCGCTCCGAGGTCGAGCACCGTTTCCGGCGCGGCCTCCACCTCGGCGATACGTTCCTGCGAGAACTCCGCGACGAGGGCGGCGATCTGCTTCATCCACTTGCCGTAACGCGGCCCGAGGGTCTTGAAGTTGGGCTTGATGCGTTTGGTAATCAGCCCCGTGGTCTTTTCGATCAGCTCGATCTCCTTCACGTTGACCTCGTTCATAATGAGGTTCTTCACGGCCGAAATATGCTCCGCCGTCGCGGGGTCGAGCACCGGGATCAGGATTTTGGTCAGCGGCTGGCGCACCTTGATCGACACCTTGCGGCGCAGGGCCAGCACCATCGACGAGACCTTCTGCGCCAGCGACATCATCTCTTCGAGGCGGGCGTCGATCAGCCGTTCGTCGGCCGTCGGGAACGCCGCGAGATGCACCGATTCGTCCTTGTGGCGGCCGCTCACGGCGTTGAGGTCCGTGAAGATGCGGTCGGAGATGAACGGTGCGAACGGCGCTGCGAGCATCGTGACGGTCTCAAGACAGGTGTACAGCGTCTGATAGGCCGCCAGTTTGTCCTCCGACATGCCGCCTCCCCAGAACCGCTTGCGGTTGAGGCGCACGTACCAGTTCGAGAGGTTTTCGCCCACGAACTCCTGAATGGCGCGGGCCGCCGGAGTGGGGTCGTAGTCTTCGAGAGATTCGGTAACGTTCTTCACCAGCGTATTCAGGAGCGAGATGATCCAGCGGTCGATTTCGGGACGCTTCTCCATCGGAACCTCCTCTTCACGGCCCGTGAAGCCGTCCACGTTGGCGTAGAGGGCGAAGAACGAGTAGGTGTTGTAGAGCGTTCCGAAGAATTTGCGGCGCACTTCGTCGACGCCGTCCCTGTCGAACTTGAGGTTGTCCCACGGCTGCGAGTTGGAGATCATGTACCAGCGCGTCGCGTCGGCTCCGTAGGTGTCGAGCACCTCGAACGGATCGACGGCGTTGCCCAGGCGTTTCGACATCTTGTTGCCGTTCTTGTCCAGCACCAGACCGTTCGAAATGATATTCTTGAAAGCCACCGAGTCGAAGAGCATCGAGGCGATGGCGTGCAGCGTGAAGAACCAGCCGCGCGTCTGGTCGACGCCCTCGGCGATGAAATCCG
>ERZ773188.3042-NODE-3042-length-14871-cov-6.709503_pt1 | contig 14871 bp, 7 predicted proteins | sample MGYA00581011_ERZ773188 | MGnify/ENA primary metagenome ERZ773188 (study PRJEB29015, sample SAMEA2737798) | human gut metagenome | biome: human gut; feature: human-associated habitat; material: faeces | place: China | collected 2012 ...
TGAAAGGGCAGAAGCTCCTAGCCCAGGGCACCGCCCTGGGTGTAGTGGTTGGTGCAATGCGCCCTGTAAGGGCAAAAGCTTTAAAATACGAAGCAAATTCAAAGCTTTTGCCCTTACAGGGCGACAGGTTTCCGTTTATAATACCCAGGGCGATGCCCTGGGCTAGGAGCTTCTGCCCTTTCAGGGCGTATGGATTTCAGCGGAATTAATGCTTTTATCTTGTTTTTCTCTCTTTGTGTTATTTTGAAATAAATAATATTGTTTGTACTTTCAAAATGAAAGTTTAAACGTGTTAATACGTGCTGATGTGTAATTATCTACCTTTTCTTAAGACAAAAGGTAATGGAAATCTTTTGTATATTGACAAAAAGTAGTAATTTTGCAACCGAAACATAACAAAATGTTATTTGTTTTAGGTAAAAAGAGATAAAAATAACCGTAAAAGAAAGGAAAAGATATTATGTGTGGAATCGTATCTATCTTCAATATTCAGGAGCAAACTCCTGAATTGCGACAGCAAGCGCTTCGTATGAGTCAGAAGATCCGCCATCGCGGACCAGACTGGAGCGGAATCTACTGTGGTGGTTCTGCTATCCTGGCACATGAGCGTCTGAGCATTGTTGACCCGGAAAGTGGTCGCCAACCTTTGTTTGCACCAGACAAAAAACAGGTGCTTGCCGTAAACGGTGAGATTTATAATCATCAGAATATCCGTGCCCGTTTTGCTGGCAAATACCAGTATCAGACCGGTTCCGACTGCGAGGTGATTCTTTCTCTCTATCGTGAGATGCGAGCTGATTCCGACTTTGATACCTTAATATATAAAGGTGAGGATGCGCTCCACGCCCGTATCTCCAAGATGCTTGAAGAGCTGAACGGTATCTTTGCCTTCGCCCTTTACGATGCCGAGCGTGATGAATTCCTCATCGCTCGCGACCCTATCGGTGTCATTCCTCTTTATATTGGTTATGATAAGGATGGAAAAGTGCTGGTGGCAAGCGAGTTGAAGGCTCTGGAAGGTCAGTGCGACCACTACGAGCCATTCCTCCCGGGGCATTATTATTACAGCAAGAACCCTGGCATGAAGCGCTATTATACTCGTGATTGGTTTGAATACGCTGCCATGCAGAAGAAATATCAGATAGATGATAAGAAGAAGGCTGAAGCCCAGCTGAAGGATGCGGAACCTCAGGAAGAGGCAGCCGTGAAGGAGATTCACGATGCCCTGGAGGCTTCTGTGAAGCGCCAGCTGATGAGTGATGTTCCTTACGGTGTTCTCCTCAGTGGTGGTCTCGATTCTTCCGTCATCTCTGCCGTAGCTGAAAAATTCTCTTCTACCCGTGTGGAGAATGGTGGCGAAACCAAGGCATACTGGCCTCGACTTCACTCTTTCGCCGTTGGTTTGAAGGGTGCGCCTGACCTGGCAAAAGCACGATTGGTAGCTGAGCACATCGGAACCGTGCACCACGAAATCAACTACACCATCCAGGAAGGTCTGGATGCCATCCGTGATGTCATCTATTTCATTGAGACCTACGATGTGACCACCGTTCGTGCTTCTACCCCGATGTATCTCCTGGCGAGAGTCATCCGAAGCATGGGTATCAAGATGGTACTTTCAGGTGAGGGTGCCGACGAGGTATTCGGAGGTTATCTCTACTTCCACAAGGCACCGGATGCCAAGGCTTTCCATGAGGAAACCGTGCGCAAGCTCGGCAAACTCTATCTCTACGATTGCCTGAGAGCCAACAAGAGTCTGGCAGCATGGGGCATCGAGGGCCGTGTGCCTTTCCTCGACAAGGAGTTCCTGGATGTAGCGATGGGTATGAACCCGGTTTTGAAGATGTGTCCTGACAAGACCATCGAGAAGAAGGTAGTTCGTGAGGCATTTGCCGATCTGCTTCCTGAAGAAGTGGCATGGCGCCAGAAGGAGCAGTTCTCCGATGGCGTGGGCTATTCATGGATTGATACCCTGAAGCAGATTACCGCATCAGCCGTTAGCGATGAGCAGATGGCGCATGCTGCCGAGCGATTCCCTATCAATCCTCCACAGAACAAGGAGGAGTATTATTATCGCTCTATCTTCGCCGAGCATTTCCCAAGCGACAGCGCAGCCAAGAGTGTACCTAGCGTGCCAAGTGTAGCCTGCTCTACAGCCGAAGCCCTTGCCTGGGATGCCTCTTTCAAGAACCAGAACGACCCTAGCGGCAGAGCCGTAGCGGGAGTTCATGAACAGGCGTATAAATAATATAGCTTTTACGAGCAAGCATATCAATAATAAAATAGTTAGAAATAACCGATATAAAACGAACAAGAAATGGAAAAAGGATTGTACAGTTCTGCCTATGAACACGATGCGTGTGGCGTAGGTATGGTGGTGAATATCCACGGTAACAAGAGTCATGAGCTGGTCGATAACGCCTTGAAGGTCCTCGAGAATATGCGCCATCGTGGTGCTGAGGGTGCCGATAACAAGACGGGTGATGGTGCCGGTATCATGCTCCAGATTCCACATGAGTTTATTCTTCTTCAGGGTATCCCTGTACCGGAAAAGGGAAAATATGGTACAGGTCTTGTCTTCTTGCCTAAGGATGAGAAGAAACAGCAGGATATCCTCTCTATTATGATTGAAGAGATTGAACGTGAGGGACTTCAGTTGATGCATCTCCGCAATGTGCCTACCAATCCAGACTGTCTGGGTGAGGCTGCATTGAGCAATGAACCTGCCATCAAACAGGTGTTCATTACAGGTGTGACAGATGATAAGGTACCTGTCTTCGAGCGCACCCTCTATCTCATCCGCAAGCGCATCGAGAAGCGAATCAGCGATCCTGATTTCTATATCTGTTCGTTGTCTAATTCGAACATCGTATATAAGGGTATGTTGAGCAGCCTTCAGCTGCGTCAGTACTATCCTGACTTGACTAATAATTATTTTACAAGCGGTCTGGCTTTGGTTCACTCCCGCTTCTCTACCAACACCTTCCCTACATGGAGCTTGGCTCAGCCATTCCGTCTCCTTGCCCACAATGGTGAGATCAATACCATCCGTGGTAACCGTGCCTGGATGAAGGCTCGTGAGAGTGTGTTGAGCAGTGAGGCTCTGGGCGATATCCGTGAGATTTCTCCTATCGTTCAGCCTGATATGAGTGATTCAGCCAGTCTCGACAATGTATTCGAGTTCTTCGTGATGAGCGGTCTGTCTCTGCCTCACGCCATGGCTGTGATGGTGCCTGAGAGCTTCAACGACAAGAACCCTATCTCTGAGGATCTGAAGGCTTTCTATGAGTATCACTCTATCCTGATGGAGCCATGGGATGGTCCTGCCGCCTTGCTCTTCAGCGATGGCCGCTATGCCGGTGGTATGCTCGATAGAAACGGTCTGCGCCCTGCCCGCTACACCATCACCAAGAACGATATGATGGTGGTAGCTTCTGAGGTGGGCGTGATGGATTTCGACCCAACCGAGATTGCTGAGAAGGGACGCTTGCAGCCTGGTAAGATTCTCCTGATTGATACCCAGGAAGGCAAGATTTACTATGATGGCGAAATCAAGGAGCGCCTGGCTGAGCAGCATCCATATCGCCAGTGGTTGAACACCAACCGTATTGAACTGGAAAAGCTGCGCAGCGGACGTAAGGTGGAAAACGCTGTGGAAAACCTCACTCGCAAGGAATTGGAGTTTGGTTTTGGCGAGGAAGACATCGACGGTACCATCATCCCGATGGCTACCAAGGGTCAGGAGCCTACTGCATCCATGGGTAATGATACCCCTCTTGCCGTACTTTCCGACCAGCCACAGATTTTCTTCAACTACTTCCGTCAGCAGTTTGCACAGGTTACCAACCCTGCCATCGACTCCATCCGTGAGAACCTCGTGATGAGTCTTACCGAGTATATCGGTAGAGTGGGTTCCGGCATTCTGAACCCAGACGAGAGCAACTGCAAGATGGTTCGCTTGCCACATCCTATCCTGACCAATACCCAGCTGGATATCCTTCAGAATATCCGCTACAAGGGATTCAATACCGTCAAGCTTCACATGATTTTCGAAACCGCCAAGGGCGAAGAAGGATTGCATGAGGCTCTGGATGAACTCTGCAAGGAGGCTGCCAAGAGCGTGGATGATGGCTACAACTACATCATCTTGAGCGACCGTGGCGTGGATGAGACCCATGCAGCCATCCCATCATTGCTCGCCGTGAGCGCCGTACATCATTATCTGATTGATGCCGGCAAGCGTGTGCAGACAGCCCTCATCGTTGAGAGCGGTGAGATTCGTGAGGTAATGCACGCAGCCCTGTTGCTGGGTTACGGTGCATCAGCCCTCTGTCCATACCTGACATACGCCATCCTCGACGACCTGGTCAAGAAGGGAAAGATTCAGGAGGATTACCATACAGCCGAGCAGAACTACATCAAGGCTGTGAAGAAGGGCTTGTTCAAGATTATGGCTAAGATGGGTATCTCTACCATCCGAAGCTATCGTGGTGCCAAGATCTTCGAGAGCATCGGTTTGAGCGAGAGCCTCCTGAAGAGCTACTTCGGAACAGAGGTGAGCACCATCGGCGGTATCGGACTCGAGACCATCGCCCGTGATGCTATCCGCCTGCACGACAAGGCTTTCGAGACCAAGAAGCTCGACTTCCTGCCTAGCATGGGACAGTTCCACTACCGCAAGGACGGTATCAAGCACGCTTGGAACCCAGAGACCATCGCCACCCTGCAGCTCGCAACCCGCAAGGGCGATTACGATCTCTTCAAGAAATATACACATCTCGTTGACGATAAGCAGGAGCCTATTTTCATCCGCGACTTCTTCAGCTTCCGCAAGAACCCTATCTCTATCGACAAGGTAGAGCCAGTAGAGGAAATCGTCAAGCACTTCGTTACCGGTGCGATGAGTTTCGGTGCCCTCTCCAAGGAGGCTCACGAGGCAATGGCACTCGCCATGAACGCCCTCGGCGCTCGAAGCAATACCGGTGAAGGTGGTGAGGATAACGAGCGATTCCATTCTACACAGGATGGCATCAGCCTCTCCAGCAAGACCAAGCAGGTGGCTTCCGGTCGATTTGGTGTGACAACAGAATATTTGGTAAATGCAGAGGAAATCCAGATCAAGGTGGCACAGGGTGCTAAACCGGGTGAGGGTGGTCAGTTGCCTGGCTTCAAGGTCAACGAGGTCATCGCCAAGACCCGTCACTCTATCCCTGGCATCAGTCTGATTTCTCCTCCACCTCATCATGATATCTACAGTATCGAGGATTTGGCTCAGCTCATCTTCGACCTCAAGAATGTGAACCCTAAGGCGGCTATCTCTGTCAAATTGGTGGCTGAGAGTGGTGTGGGTACCATCGCTGCCGGTGTGGCTAAGGCGAAGGCAGACCTCATCGTCATCTCAGGTGCTGAGGGTGGTACAGGTGCCAGCCCTGCATCCAGTATGCGTTTCGCAGGTATCTCTCCTGAAATCGGACTTTCTGAAACCCAGCAGACTTTGGTAAAGAATGGTCTTCGTGGTCAGGTTCGCCTGCAGGTGGATGGTCAGTTGAAGAGCGGTCGTGACATCATCCTCATGGCTTTGCTCGGTGCTGAGGAATTCAGTTTCGGTACAGCCGCCCTCATCGTTTTGGGTTGTGTGATGATGCGTAAGTGTAACCTGAATACCTGTCCTATGGGTGTTGCCACACAGGATCCTAAGCTCCGTGCGCACTTCCGTGGCAGCTACAAGTACCTCATCAACTACTTCCGCTTCCTCGCCGAGGAGGTTCGTGAGTATCTGGCTGAGATGGGTTACACCTCATTGAACGATATCATCGGTCATACCGAGCTCATCGTCCGCAAGAAGGATGAGGAGATTGTTCCTGTCGAGGGTGCTGATGCCGTAGAGCCAGAGGTGGCTAAGAGCATCAAGGAGAAGGCAGACTTGCTCGATTTCTCCCGCTTGCTGCATCGTGAGACAGGTCATTGCTCGCTCTATCATACTACCGAGCAGATTCATGACCTCGACAATGTACTCGACCAGCAGTTGATTCGTGGTGCCCAGCGTGCCATCGAGAATCAGGAAGAAGTGAACCTCGATTTTGCCATCAAGAATACCGACCGTGCTGCCGGTGTGATGCTGAGCGGTATGATTGCCAAGAAATATGGTGAGGCTGGTCTTCCAGACAAGACCGTGAACGTGAAGTTCAAGGGTTCTGCAGGTCAGAGCTTCGGTGCCTTCCTGGTCAAGGGAGTAGATTTCAAGCTCGAAGGTGAGACCAATGACTATTTCGCCAAGGGACTTTCAGGAGGTCGTATTTCCATCCTTCCTCCTATCCGCAGCAACTTCTCTGCCGAGGATAACATCATCGCCGGTAACACCGGATTGTATGGTGCCACAAGCGGTGAGTTGTATATCAATGGTAAGGTAGGCGAGCGCTTCGGTGTTCGTAACTCCGGTGCCATCGCCGTGATTGAGGGTGCTGGCGACCACTGCTGCGAGTATATGACGGGCGGTAGAGTAGTAGTGCTCGGTGAAACTGGCCGTAACTTCGCCGCTGGTATGAGTGGTGGTGTTGCCTACGTATGGGATAAGAACCACAACTTCGATTACTTCTGTAACATGGATATGGTGGAGATCAACCTCGTGGAGGACAGCACCTATCGCAAGGAGTTGCACGAGCTGATCCGTCAGCATTATCTCTACACCGGCAGTAAGCTTGCCCGTACCATGCTCGATGACTGGAACCACTACGTAGAGGATTTCATCCAGGTAGTGCCAATCGAGTACAAGCGAGTTCTCCAGGAGGAGCAGGTAAAGAAGTTGCAGCAGAAGATTGCGGATATGCAGCGCGATTACTAATTTTAAAATTAGAAAAAAGATGGGAAATCCAAAAGCATTTTTGACTATACCTCGCAAGGAAGCAGGTTATAGACCAATTCACGATAGAATCCTCGACTTTGGCGAGGTAGAACAAACATTGAATAGTAACGACCGCCGTCAGCAGGCGAGCCGTTGTATGGACTGCGGTGTGCCTTTCTGCCACTGGGCTTGTCCGCTGGGCAACAAGGCACCGGAGTGGAACGATGCCCTCTACAAGGGCGACTGGGAGCTGGCTTACCGCTTGCTCAACAGCACCAACGACTTCCCGGAGTTTACAGGTCGTATCTGTCCTGCACTCTGCGAGAAGGCTTGTGTCCTCAACTTGATGGACCACGAACCTACCACCAACCGTGAGGATGAGTGCGCCATCGTGGAGCACGCCTTCCAAGAGGATTATGTGCATGTAGAGTTGCCTGAGCGCAATGGCAAGACAGTGGCTGTCATCGGTGCCGGACCTGCCGGATTGGTAGCTGCCAACCAGCTGAATCATAAGGGATATAAGGTAACTGTATTCGAGGCTCGTGAGAACGCTGGTGGTTTGTTGAGATATGGTATTCCAAACTTCAAGCTCAACAAGATTATCATCGACCGTCGTCTCCGTCTCTTGGAGGAAGAAGGCATCGAGTTCAAGTATAATCAGAAGATAGATGTCACTCAGTTGCCAGAGGGCTTCGATGCCTACGTGGTAGCTACGGGTACTCCAACCGCTCGTGACTTGAAGATTCCTGGACGTGAGTTGAAGGGTGTCTATTTCGCCCTCGAACTCCTCTCTCAGCAGAACAGAGTGTTGGCTGGTATGGAGTTTTCCAAGGATGAGCGTGTCACCTGCAAGGGCAAAGATGTGTTGGTTATCGGTGGTGGTGATACGGGTTCCGACTGTATCGGTACCGCTCACCGTCAGGGTTGCAAGAGCGTAACCCAGATTGAGATCATGCCTAAGCCGGTAGAGGGTCCTGAGGATCCTAAGAATCCTTGGCCAAACTGGCCTCGCACCCTGAAGACCACCTCCAGTCATGAGGAAGGTTGTACCCGCCGCTGGAACATCAACTCTCTGGAGTTCCTGGGAAAGAACGGCAAGCTGACTGGTGTGAAGGTTCAGCCTATCGACTGGAAGCCAAACCCAGAGGGTGGTCGCCCATTGATGGTAGAGGCAGGTGAGCCGGAGATCATCAAGGCAGAGGCTGTGTTCCTGGCAATGGGCTTCCTGAAGCCACAGCAGCCTGAGTTTGCCGAGAATGTCTTCGTGGCTGGTGATGCTGCCAGTGGAGCTTCTCTGGTGGTTCGTGCGATGGCAAGCGGCAGAAAGATTGCTGCTCAGGTAGATAAGTTCCTGAACAAGTAATATTCGGTTATTTTTAACTATAAGTGTAGGGAGGTAAACCTTGTGATGAGGTAAGCCTCCCTTTTTTGTGCTCGGTAAGTGACTTGCTTGCGAGGTCTAAGTGACTTACTTACGGGTGCTAAGTGACTTGCTTACGAGGTCTAAGTAAGATACTTATGGTGCTAAGGCGACTTGTCCCGGAATGACAGAGTGACACCGATGACAGCATTTTCTTAAAAAATCTCTCGCGTAGGCGGGCGGGAGGCTGATTGGAGAAATTTTTCCTGCCCGCCCGCGCGCGTAGGATTTTTTTAGAAAACAGGTGTCATAAGTGTCATAAGTGTCATCGAGTCTCTCTTTCTTTTCCTCTTCTTTTCTTTATTTATTAGACAACTGAAGTGTCTTTTTGTTTGGGTGGTTGATGTAGGTCAAACTGATTGACAAGGATATTTTTCTAAAAACGTTATCATTGCTGTAAAATAGGGGAGAAAAGGGGGAGAAAAGAGGGGAGAATACTTAAAATATTTAAAATTTAAGGCATTTTGCTAAAAATAATGGGGAGAAAACTTTCTAATTCAAAAAAAAGCTTTACCTTTGCAGCGGTATATATACAAATTGGTAACGATAAAATTGGAAACTAAGAATGTTTAAAGTAGGAGAGTGACGGCAAGACCTAAGTCAACAACATACACTGGCTACTTCGTCGAGCTTGACCTTTCTAAAATATCATAATGAGTTAGACAACATAAGTTTAATTAAATTTTTTATAAAAAATGAAAAGACAATTAACTAGTATTTTGCTCTTCTCTGCCCTCTTGGTGGGTGGAGCTAGCACTTTCGTGTCTTGTACAGACCACGAAAGCGACAGTGCTTACAACACTAGCGTATCTCTTGCTGACGCTATTGCTAAGCAGAAGTCTGATTTGACAAACCTCAATGAGTGGTTGGGTGAGTTGAAGACCCAGAATCCTACATTGGCTGCTGCTATCGACGCTCGTATCAAGGAAAACAAGCAGGCTATTGCAGATTTGTTGGATGATACTTTCGTGACTTACGGAAAATTGGATGCTGCTATTGAGGAATCTAGGGCTTATGATGGTCTTAAGACCGAAATCGCAGCTGTAGAGAAGATGCGTGTAAAGGATTCTTTGGCTTTTGCTACAATGGATAGTGTTTTGCAGGCTAAGATCGATACTCTCGGTACTCAGGTAAACTCTATCGAAGAGATGCAGAACAAGATGAAGACTGCTCTTGATTTCCTCGTAAACAAGAATCTTTCTAACATCGCTGTTAACGCTACAGAGAACCCTGTAACAGGTTACTGGAATGCTGCATTCCTCGGTTCACAGTTGAACTTGATTTCTTCTTTCTACGGCGTAGCTGCAGATGGTAACGAGGATTGGGGTGTAAAGCCTAATCAGGTGCTCGGTAAGAATGGTAACGCTGGTTATATCTATGTTTCTTTGAACCCAACAGAGTTGGATCCTTCTTTGGTACAGGTAGAGTTGGTTAACTCTCAGGGTGAGCCAGCTAAGGGCTTCAAGCTCGGCGCTATCGAGAATACAGATAAGGTGTTGACCTGTGGTTATACTCGTGCTACATCTAAGAATGGTTTCTATCAGATTCCTGTTATCGCTTCTGATCCTCAGAACGACGATTTCGCTTTGGATAAGGGCTCTTTGAAGGAGGCTGCTAAGACTGTCCTCGGTGAGTTGAAGGATCCTAAGGGCAACGACTTGGATTTGAGCAAGATTGCTGCTGCTTTGTATAAGAACAACCTCAATAACAAGTTGACAGCTTACATTGTTAAGGCTACATACTACTTGTATGATGCTGAAAAGGGTGAGATGGTTAAGAAGACTCAGGTTGCTCCTGCTTACAACTTGGCTGCTTTCGCTATCAAGCCAGTTTCTTTCAACTTCTTGAAGGACAATGCTAACCTCGATAAGCTCTCTGGTTGGGCTGTTGAGAATTTCCGTTTGCCTTCTTTGTCAACTAAGTTGGAGAAGATCGCTAAGGCTCTTGATGTTAAGATTTCTTACGACAAGGCTGATGAGTTCTATACTTATACTTTGATCGCTTCTAACACTATGTACTGTGAGCAGGTAGGTAATGATGTTGTTATCTATAACGATGCTCAGGTAGCATGGGATGCTTCAGGTCGCGACTATAAGGTAATCGACCGTGGTCATGTATATAAGACTTTGAAGAATTCTACTCTTGAGACACAGGTTTTTGCTGAGGATTATGACGGCGTAGGTGAGAGAATTTATTCTATCAAGACAAAGGATACAACAATTGCTGACCTCCTTGCTTCTGCAAACGAGCAGATTGCAAATAAGTTGCAGCCAGTTAAGAATGTTCTCAGCAATGTTAATTCTAAGTGGGAGAATGTTATCGCTAAGGTTAACCCATTGTTGAAGAAGGTTTCTTCTAAGATTGGTAGCGCTAATAAGATGTTGCAGCCAACTATCCTTTATTTGGATCAGAATGGCAACCCTAACACTCTTAGCACAATCGGTGGTCGCCTCGGTACCCGTTTCGTAGGTACAGGTGGTGCTACTACTCTCTATGCTACATCTTGGACAGCTGAGCTCTTGGCTCCAGCTTACAAGAAGTCTATCTCTGTTTTGGAGAAGGGTGCTACTGTAACATTGACTGATGGTACTTCTGCTGCTGAGCCATTCGCTGGTTCTGTTAACAAGGTGATCTTCAATGCTACAAAGGCTGGTCCTTACACTATCGTTTACAAGGCTGTTGACTACTCAGGTATTGAGGTAGAGAAGACATTCCACGTTATTGTAAAGTAATTTAAGAATAACATAGTTAGTGGCAAGCTTGCTTGCCGCTAGCCAAATCTTAAAAACAATATTTTAATATAATTAGATTAAAGATTATGAAATTAAATAAGGTAATACTGTCAGGTGTTGTTGCTTTGAGTTGCGTTAGTGCGTCAGCTCAGGAAGCAGATAAGACTGTAAATGTCTTCACTCCACATTGGTATGCACAGGCTCAGATTGGTGGCCAGTACACATTGGGTGAGATCGGTTTCGGTAAGTTGTTGTCTCCAAATGCTCAGGTAGGCATCGGCTATAACTTCAATAAGGTTGTAGGCGCTCGCTTCTCTTTGAATGCATGGCAGAGCAAGGCTGGTCAGAACGTGGCTGGCAACGTTTATAAGTGGAAGTGGAACTATGTAGCTCCTATGGTTGACGCTACATTCAACCTCACAAACCTCTTCTGCGAGTACAACCCAGACCGTTTGGTTGAGGTTGGCGTATTCGGTGGTATCGGCGCTAACATCGCTTGGGGTAATGACGAGGCTGCTGACGCTCAGAAGGCTATCCTCGCAGGTGCTGGTAAGAACCTCGCTGACGTTCAGGCTCCATTGGAGAACCTTTGGGATGGTACAAAGACTCGTTTCGTTGCACGTGTAGGTGCTAACGTTGACTTCCGCGTAAGCGATCGCGTTAAGTTGGGCGTTGAGCTTTCTGCTAACACATTGAGCGACAAGTACAATTCAAAGAAGGCTGGTAACCCAGACTGGTACTTCAACGCATTGGTAGGTGTAAAGGTTGCTCTTGGTGAGACTCATACCACTAAGGTAATCCCTGCTCCAAAGCCAGTAGAGAAGATCATCGAGCGTATCATCGAGAAGCCAGCTCCAGCTCCAGCTCCTAAGGTTGAGAGTCAGGCAGTTGAGGAGAACTTCCGTCGTGATATCTTCTTCCCAATCGGTAACACAAACATCGCTAAGTCTCAGACTACTAAGATCGCTGAGATCGTAGAGTACATGAAGGAGAACCCAGATGCTAAGATCACTTTGACTGGTTATGCAGATAAGGGTACAGGTTCTGCTGCATTCAACGATAAGATTGCTGCTCGCCGTGCTCAGACTGTTTACAACACACTCGCAGCTAAGGGTGTTGCTAAGAGCCGCATGATCAAGGAGTCTAAGGGTTGCCGCGTTCAGCCTTTCGAGGAGAACGATATGAACCGTGTTACAATCTGTATTGCTAAGTAATTTAGCTCTATATAGAATATAAATAGTTCATTAAATATTATAACCGATCTTCATTCTTACTATGTAAGCTTTGGAGACCGGTTATTTTTTTGTAACTAAACAGTATTAGAATGAAGAAAAGATTGTTTCTGCTCCTCTTGGGTTGTGCTACCATGCTCGGTGCTCAGGCGCAGTTGAATGGTGCTGGCTACTACCGTGTGAAGAATGTTTCTACCGGTAGATATATGTCGCTTTCCGACAACCATAGTAGAGGAGTCAACTTCGCTTCTACCAGTGCGGATTGTGGCGCTATGGCTACCAGCTCTATTTGGGAGGACATCTCGCATGACCCGGGAAGCGTGTTCTATCTGGATCATATCAGCGGTGATAGCTATAATGTGGTAGGTCAGGGAACCAGCCTTTATGGTATTATCCAGTATTACATCTACCTCTCTCCAGTTGGCAAGTACTACAAGGCTTGGCAGCAGGATAGTGGTCAGCGTATCACGCTTACCGATAAGAAATCAAGTAAGGCGGTGAGCTATGTAACTACTACGGGTACTTATAGTACTTGGAATATTACGCCTATCAATACATCTGATAACTATATTGGTGTAAAGCCAACCGTTACGGTTGGCGATAAGCATTACGCTGCCGTCTTTGCCGGTTATCCTTATACGCTGGGCGCTGGTATGAAGGCATACTATGTAACTAAGGTCATCGAATCGGAAGGTGTGGTTATCATCAAGGAGTTGACAGGTACCATTCCTGCAAAGACCCCAGTGTTGATTGAGTGTGCTTCTACAGATGTCAGCAAGAATCAGGTAACCCCTGTTGTAAGCGATGCTGCAGTGCCATCTGATCTGGCTGCCCAGGTGAAGGGAGTTTACTTCTGTATTGGTAATCCTTGGTCTGGTCATTTCAACTCTGTGAAATTTGATGCTTCCAGTATGCGAGCATTCTCAGCCAACTCTTATGGATATATTGCGATGACTACCTCGAAGGATGCGCTCAAATCTGTGAATATCGATCAGGAAGATGGTAATGGAGATAACTTGAGCGTTTTGGCTATCCCTGCCAACAGCTGGTATCTCTCTGTTTCTTCTTCAGCTCCATCCGAGATGAAGATGGTTACCGCCGAGCAGTATGCTACAGGCATCAAGGACATCACCGTGAAGCCTGCCTCATTATATAATGTATATACTCTTGAAGGTGTGCAGATTAAGAAGAATGCAACTTCTATCAGCGACTTGCATCAGGGAATTTACATCATAAATGGCAAGAAAGTCGTTATTAAATAAATAAAAAGCCCTAAACTCTTGTGAGTTTGGGGCTTTTTGCGTAACTTTGCACCGTTTTTTAATGAAAATCAAAAATTTATGAGAAAATATGTAATTGCATTGGCAGCAGCGCTGCTGCCAACGATGGGTATGTTTGCCCAGACATTTAGTGAGTCTTGCATCCCTGGCAAGGTGTACACCAAGAGTATTGACGCTTCCGTGACGGTGGGTACAACCGGTGTCGGTGTGGATGTGGCTGTGCCTATCAATGAAATCTTCCAGGTTCGTACGGGTTTCTCCTTTACTCCCCGTGTGCATGCTACCATGAACTTTGCGGTTCAGGTGGGTGATGAGAAGGAGAGTGAGCAGGTGCAGGCGGAGAAGTTCAATCGCCTCGCTGACATGCTCGAGGAATATACCGGTACCAGAGTAGGAAATAGCATTGATATGGTGGGTACTCCAACGATGAACAACTTCAAGTTACTCGTAGATGTTCATCCTTTCCGCAACAAGAACTGGCACTTTACTACCGGTTTCTATTGGGGACCATCAAAGGTTGCCAAGGCTGAGAATGCAGTCTATGATGGAACCTCTCTGGTGGCTGTAAGTATGTACAACAACCTCTATGAACGTGTGAAGAACTCTTATGAAAACTTTGTTCCTTATATGGCGGTAGGTGATCAGCAGTTGGTAGCCAGCAAGGAGCTCTATGATAAGTTTATGAGTTATGGCAGAATGGGTGTTACCTTAGGCGAGCGCAAGGATGGTACTCCATTCCGTCTGGAGCCGGATGCTAATAATAATGTATCTGCCACTATCAAGGTTAACAACTTCAAGCCTTACTTAGGTTTCGGTTATGGTGGCAAGCTCTTCAAGAATAGCGACGATTATTATGTTTCCTTCGATGCCGGTGTCTTGTTCTGGGGTGGTACTCCAAAGATCATGACCAACGATATCCAGAAGGTTACCTTTACAGCTAACGAGGATTATACAGAGGCAGTGAAGCATGTAACCACAGAACCTGGTGTGGATTTGGCAAAGGATGTGAAGAACGTACCGGGTAAGGTAGGCGACTATGTGAAGCTCTTGAAGAGCTTTAAGGTTTATCCTGTAGTAGAACTTCGTTTGACCCGCCGAATCTGGGTGAAATAAGGTAGGATGTGTGCCTACACACCCAGATGGCTTAAAAACGGCGATTTGGGGCGAAAATAGGCGATTTGAGGCGTGAAAGTGTTTAAGACTGTTAAATAATAGCGGTTTTTGAAACTTTTCTCTCCGAAAATTTGGTGGTTTCGCAAAATGTTAGTACTTTTGCACTCGCTTTTGAGAAATCACTTCTCTTAGCAATATAAGAAAGAGTTCTTTGAAAGATTTTACATAAACAGACAAGTAGTACAAGAAGCGG
>ERZ773188.3059-NODE-3059-length-14801-cov-5.008680_pt1 | contig 14801 bp, 12 predicted proteins | sample MGYA00581011_ERZ773188 | MGnify/ENA primary metagenome ERZ773188 (study PRJEB29015, sample SAMEA2737798) | human gut metagenome | biome: human gut; feature: human-associated habitat; material: faeces | place: China | collected 2012 ...
GCTCGCCGCTCACGCGCGGACGCACACCGTCGCCGTAGTCGATCTCATCGACCTGCGGCCGGTTGGGATCCTTCTGCGTATTGTCCCGGTTCGGCAGCTCCGGCGCACGGATCTTCAGCAGATAGCCGCCGACGGTGATCACGCCGACGAGCAGCACCGCCGCCAGCGCGGCGACGAGCAGTCTTTTGGGGTGGGTGAAAATGCCCTTGATCTGCTCCCACGCCTCGTCGCCGTGCTCGTCGAAGGCCGCGTCCACACGGGAGCGCAGCTCGTCGAGCTTTTCCGATTTGAAGTTAAAGTTGTTGTCCGCTTCCCGCTTTCCCTTCATTTGTCTTTCCTTTCAGATAATCACGTGCCGCCAGGGTGTTGACGTGGATGGGGTTCCCCATCTCCTCCATTTCCTCGACCGTCATTTCAAGGCCCATCAGAAGCCCGCGGTCCAGATCCTCCCACACGGTCCTCCGCAGCGCGTCCACGCCCGGAAAATCGCGCGTCGGCTCGATGAAGTCCGCGAGGTAGATGACCTTTTCCAGCACCGTCATGTCCGGCTTTCCGGTCGTGTGCCAGAGGATCGCATTGTAAATTTCATCGTCCACGCCGAACACGTCCCGCGCGAGCGCCGCGCCGGTCTTGGCGTGGAGCAGCTTGAGCGCCCTTTTCTCCAGCGCGTCGAGCGCGATGCCGTACTTCTCGCACAGCGCGAGCTGCTCCGGCATCGAGAGCTTTTTCGTGCAGTCGTGCAGCAGTCCCGCGACCTCCGCACGGTGAACGTCCGCGCCGTATTTCTCCGCCAGCTTCACCGCCGTCGCCGCCGTGCCGAGCACATGGGCGCAGCGCTTGGCCTTGAGATAGCTCAGCGCGATGGGGCGGAGCTGCTGTACCGTTAGACGCTTGAGATCAAGATTTGTTCCGTATAAATGCTCGCGCAGGATATAGCCGTAGACCTGCGGCTCGAGCATCGCTTCGCTCGTGCCGCTTGCCATGCCCGCGCGCAGCGCGGTCGAGGAGACCTCGATCACGCGGTCGAGCGCGAGCGCTTCAAAGCTGCCGCCGAAGTGCGCACGGAGCTTCTCTGCCTGCGCGGCAAAGGCCGCGGCGCTGTCATCCGCGTTGCGGTAGAAAGCAACAACTTTCGCGAGCTTTGCGATCTCCTCCGGCGCGCGCCAGCTCTCAAAGGAGAAGAACATATCCGTCCCCATAAAGAGCAGCAGCTCGTCGTTGGGGTACTGCCGACGCAGGGCGCGGAGCGTATCGACGGTATAGCTCTTGCCCTCGCGCGCCATCTCGAGGTCGAGCACCTCGACCTCGACGCCGCTTTGAAGCGCGGCCTGTCCGCCCATGAGCCGCGTCATGGCGAGGCGGTGTTCGTTCGCGGGGCTCCCCTGCTCCATCACCTTGTGCGGCGGGATGCCCGCCGGAATGAGCAGGAGCTTATCCAGCGCGCACTTCTCCGCCGCCTCGACGGCGGCGTTCTGGTGCCCCAAATGCGGCGGGTTGAAGCTGCCGCCGTAAATTCCGATCTTCAATGAAAATCCCTCTTTATCGTCCTGTTCAGACGGTCTTTTTCTTCTTATCCTTCACGAGCGCGATGCGCTTTTCCTTGGGCTTGGCGTGCGTCTCGCGATAGAGCACGAATTTCGTGCCGATGACCTGCACCTGCTCGGAGCGGGTGAGGCGGCTGAGCTCGTCGCAGGCCTCGCGGGCCGTGAGCATACTGTTATCGAGTACGCGGCACTTGATGAGCTCGCGCGCCTCAAGCGCGTCGTTCGCCTGCTTGACGAGATTCTCGCCGATGCCGTCCTTGCCGATGTGGACGATGGGCTCCAGCTCATTCGCCATGGCGCGCAGCTGGGCGCGCTGCTTTCCGGTCAGTTCCATTTATTCGTTTCCTTTCAGATAGTCGTCGAGTGCCGCGGCAAAGGCGCGCAGCGCTTTCCCGCGATGCGAGACGGACGCCTTTTCCTCCGCCGTGAGCTGGCCGAAGGTCTTGCGCAGCTCAGGCACAAAGAATACGGGGTCGTAGCCGAAGCCGCCCTCGCCCATCGGCGCGAACGCGATGGTGCCCGGGCACTCGCCCTCGCACACCAGCTCGTCGCCGTTCGGGAACGCACAGACGATGGAGGTGTGGAAGTGCGCGGCGCGGTCGGTCTGCCCGCGCAGCATCTCGAGAAGCAGCGTGTAGCGGCCCTTGTCATCCAGTCCCTCGCCGCCGAAGCGCGCGCTGTACACGCCGGGGCCGCCGTTGAGCGCGTCCACGCAGAGGCCGGAGTCGTCCGCCACGGCGGGCAGGCCGGTCGCCTGCATCACCGCCGTCGCTTTCAGGCGGGCGTTGTCGGTGAAGGTATCGCCGGTCTCCTCGACCTCGATCCTCACGCCCAGCTCCGCCTCGCTCACGACCTCCACGCCGAGATGGCGGAGGATCTCGTTCATTTCCTTTAATTTCTTGGGGTTCTGCGTTGCCAATACCAGCTTCATGCTATACCTCCCACGGGTCCTTGTTCCGTTTTTCTTCTCTCTCCCGCGCGGCCTTTTCCTCCTCGCGGCGCTCCGCCGCAAGGTCTATCCGGTTGCCGAGCGAGCCGAGCGTTTTATCCAGCCATTTGCCAGCCTTGTCTGAAAAGGTCTCGATCTCCGGCACGGGAACGATCACCACGCGGCAGCTCTCGCAGTAACGCGCGGGCGCATAGACGCCTCCGAGTACAGGCGTCTTGCTCAGCCGAACGCTCTTCTCCTCCTCGATGCCGCCACGCCCATCGCTCGGACACCAACGAAGCGCGTACTTGTACGCGGGGAGCGCGCCCTCGCGCATTTCCTTTCCGCAATAGGGGCATATGTTCGTGATCTCCATACGGCTTTCCTCCTGTCGGCTTCCCTCTCAGATGAGCGCGTTGACATACTCCTTCGCGTCAAAGGGCTGCAGGTCGTCGATGCCCTCGCCGAGGCCGACGAACTTCACCGGCACGCCGAGCTCCTGCGCGATGGCGACGCAGATGCCGCCCTTCGCCGTTCCGTCCAGCTTCGTAAGGATGATGCCGGTCAGACCCGCCGTCTCGCGGAACACCTTCGCCTGCTGCAAGCCGTTCTGCCCCGTGGTCGCGTCGAGCACGAGCAGCGTCTCCTTGGCGGCATCCGGCGTTTCGCGGTCGATGATCTTGCGCAGCTTTGCCAGCTCCTGCATCAGGTTCGCCTTGTTGTGCAGGCGGCCCGCCGTATCGCAGAACACGACGTCCACATTTCTCGCCTTCGCCGCGGCGAGCGAGTCGAACAGCACCGCGCCGGGATCGGCGCCCTCGCGGCTGCGCACGATTTCCACGCCCGCGCGGTCTGCCCAAATTTCGAGCTGGTCCGCCGCCGCCGCACGGAAGGTATCCGCCGCGCACAGCAGCACGCGCTTGCCCTGCTTTTTGTAGCGGCTGGCGAGCTTGCCGATGCTCGTGGTCTTGCCCACGCCGTTCACGCCGATGATGAGCACGACGCTCGGCGTTGTGGAGAGGTCGAGGCTCGTATCGCCGACCTCGAGCTTCTTTTCCAAAATATCGCGCAGCGCCTGCTTGACGTCGTCGCCGCGCTGAATGCTCTTTTCGTATACCACCTTACGCAGCTCCTTCACGGCGTCCGCCGCGACCGCCGCGCCGAGGTCTGCCATGATCAGGCTCTCCTCCAGCTCGTCGTAGAAATCCTCGTCGATGGTCTCCCAGATGATGCTGTCGTACCACGCCTTTTTGATCCTTGCAAAAATACCCATCGTCTTACCCCTTGATGTTCAGTTCTTTCGCCATGTCGTTCATGTTGATGGTCAGCACCTTGCTCACGCCGCGCTCCTGCATCGTCACGCCGTAGAGCACGTCGGCGGCCTCCATCGTGCCGCGGCGGTGGGTGATGACGATGAACTGCGTCTTGTCGCAGATGCGGCGCATATAGTGCGCCACGCGGATGACGTTCGGCTCGTCGAGCGCCGCCTCGATCTCGTCCATCACGCAGAACGGCGTGGGGTGGACCTTGAGAATGGCGAAGTAGAGCGCGATGGCGACGAACGCCTTCTCGCCGCCCGAGAGCAGTGAGAGCGTCTTGAGCGCCTTGCCCGGCGGCTGGACCTTGATCTCGATGCCGCAGTCGAGCACGGCGTTCTCGTCCTCCAGCTCGAGCGTGGCCTTGCCGCCGCCGAAGAGCTCGAGGAAGGTCTCCTGAAAGCTCTCGCGGATGAGAGCGAACTGCTCTTTGAAGATGACCGTCATCTCGCTCGTGATGTTCTCAATGACGCCCAGCAGCTCCTCCTTGGCCTTTTCCACATCGTCGCGCTGTCCGGTGAGGTAGGTATAGCGCGTGTTCACGCGGTCGAATTCCTCGATGGCGCCGACGTTGACATTGCCGAGGCCGTTGATCTCGCGCTTCAATTCATTGATGCGGCGGCTCGCCTTCGGCACGCTCTCCAGCTCGATGCGCTGCTCCTGCGCCGCGGAGTGGGACAGCTCGTAGCTCTCCCAGAGCTTATCCAATATCTGCTTTTCCTCCATCGCGGCGGTAACACGCTTCTGCTCGAGCCTGCCCGCGGCGGCCTGTGTCTGAGAGAGCAGCTCATTGCACTCGCGGTATCTGCGGTCGTTCGCGCTGCGCTCGCCCTCAAGCGTCAGCTTGGCCTCCGCCAGCTCCGCCAGCTCCGCCCTGCGCTTCTCGGCGTCGGCGCGCAGAGATGCGGTCACCGCGTCATGCTGCGCGATCTCCTCCTCCGCGGCCTTGATCTTCGCGCGGTAGTCCTCGATGAGCGCACGGCGTCCGTCCTCGTCGCCGCGCATCTGCTGGGCGAGCGTCTCGAGGTCGCCCAGCGCGCGTTCGGTCGTCTCCCGCTCGGCGGTAAAGCCCGCAAGCGTGCTCTTGCGCGCGGCGATCTCGTCGCCGAGGTGCGCGCTGTCGCGTTTGAGTTCGTTCTGGCCGGCGAGCTTTTCCTCGCTCTCCGCACGGCAGCGTGCAGCCTCGGCCTCGTGCTTTTTGATCTCCTCCTCGCGGGCGGCGGCCGCCTTTTTCAGCTCCGCCGTGCGCGCGGTGATGCTCTCGAGCTCGGCGGCGATGTCGCTCTCCCGCGTGCGGAGCGATTCGAGCAGCATATCGTACTGCTTCTTTTCGCCCGTTAGGCGGAGCACCGCGTCCTCCGCGCCGCGCTGCTGCTCGCGCGCGACGTCCAGCTCATACTGCGCGGCGTTCAGGTCGCGCTTGGCCTCGTCCGCCTCGCGGAGCGCGGCATCGAGCTTTTCCGTTAAGGCTTCCCGCCGGGCAGTCAGCTCCTTGAGCTCGTTGGCGCGGCTCAAAATGCCCGCGCTGCGGCTCACCGAGCCGCCGGTCATGCTGCCGCCGCGGTTCAGTACCTGTCCGTCGAGCGTGACGATGCGGAAGCGATTGCTGTACTTTCTCGCGATGGCGATGCCGCAGTCCATATCCTCGACCACGACGGTGCGGCCGAGCAGATTGTTGAAAATTTCCGCGTACCGCTTATCGAACTGCACGAGCTGCGACGCGACGCCGACGTAGCCGTACTCGCGCTCGACGCCCGCCTCGCGCAGCACGTCGCCGCGGATGGCGGTCAGCGGCAGGAAGGTCGCGCGGCCGCCGTCGCGCTGCTTTAAGAAGTTGATGGCGCTCTTGGCGTCCTCCTCGCGGTCTACGACCACGTTCTGCATTCCCGCACCGAGAGCGATCTCGATGGCGACGGCATAGCGCTTGTCGGTCGTCATCAGGTTGGCGACCGGCCCATGCACACCGCGCAGCGCGTTCTTCTCCGCCGCCTGCATGATCAGACGGACCGCCTTATTGAAGCCCTCGTACTCTTTTTCCATCTCGCTCAGAAGATGGATGCGGGAGTCGAGGTTGTTCTTTTCCATCGTGAGGTCGATGCTCTTCTGCCGCGCCGTCTCCTCGCGCTTGACGCGCCCCTCCATCTTGAGGGTATGGCCGGAGATGATGTTGCGCACGGCGTCGGCCTCCTCCTGCGCCTCCTCAAGGGCGCGGCGGGACGCGGACGCAGCCCTGCGCTTCTCGGTCAGCTGACCGTCCACGCTCTCGCTCTCCGCTTCAAGCGCCGTGCGGCGCTCAGAGAGCTCGGCAAGGCCCGCGTTTATCGCGCTCACGTCCGCGCGGCAGTCCGCCGCGTCGGAGGCCGCCAGCGCTTCCTTCGCGCGCAGAGCCTCGACCTCGCTGCCGGCCTCGCCGGCCGTGCGGGCAAGCTCCTCCGCCTGCGCGAGGAAGGCGCGAAGCTCCTCCTCGAGCTCCGCCGCCTGCGCGGCAAGCTCCTCGATGCGCGCGTGCTTCGCAGCGATCTGCGCGGTCAGGCTCTCCGCGCGGCCCGACTGGTCGCGCAGGTCGTTCTCCACGCGCTCGATGCTCGCGCGGTTGTGCTCGATGCCCGTGCGCAGCACCGCCACAGCGGCGTCCTCCTCGTTGCGCTTCGCGTCCAGCTCGGCGCACTCGGTGCGCAGGCGCTCCTGCTCCATGTCGTTCGCGTGTGCCTTTTCCGCAAACTGCTCAGAGGCGGCGTACAGCTCGTCCAGCGCGGCGTTCGCGCGCTCCAGCTCCTGCTGGGCAAGCGCGTAGTCGGTGTTGAGCTTGATGGAATCGGTCTTGATCTTGTCCAGGTTTTCGAGCCAGACGGAGATCTCCAGCGTGCGCAGCTCGTCGCGGAGGATCAGGTATTTCTTCGCCTTCTCCGCCTGCGAGCGCAGCGGCCCGACCTGCAGCTCCAGCTCGGCGATCTTGTCGTTGATGCGCACGAGATTCTCCTCCGTGCGCTCGAGCTTGCGCTCCGTCTCCTCCTTGCGGTGGCGGAACTTGGAGATGCCCGCCGCCTCCTCGAAGATCTCGCGGCGGTCGGCGCTCTTGACCGACAATATCTCGTCGATCTTGCCCTGACCGACGATGGAATAGCCCTCGCGGCCCATGCCGGTATCCATGAACAGCTCGTTCACGTCACGCAGGCGCACGCTCTGCTTGTTGATGTAGTATTCACTCTCGCCGCTGCGGTAATACCGGCGGGTGACGGCGACTTCGCTCTCCTCCATTCGGGGGAAGATGTGCTCGGTGTTGTCGAGCACGAGCGTCACCTGCGCGAAGCCCATCTGGCTGCGCTTTTCCGTGCCGCCGAAGATGACATCCTCCATCTTCGCGCCGCGCAGCGATTTGCTCGACTGCTCGCCCATGACCCAGCGGATCGCGTCCGACACGTTGGACTTGCCGCTGCCGTTGGGGCCGACGATGGCGGTGATATCCTCACCGAAGTTCAATACGGTTTTATCGGGGAAGCTCTTAAATCCTTGAATTTCGAGCGCTTTTAAGTACATTCCGTGATCTCCTTTGTGCAAGGGAGTAAAAATAGGCAGAAAAAGACATATTTTAACTTATGTACTATACCATTTTCCCCCTCGTTTTTCAAGAGTGAATGATGAACAGAGTGTAAAAAAGACGCCCGTCGGGCGTCTTTTCGCTTCATTTTTCCTGTGCCGCGCGTTTCCGCCGCGACTTCGTCGCCGCACGGGCCTCGGCGATGAGCGCGTAAAGCTCCTCGTAGGCATCGGCGAGCGTGCCAACGCGGTCGATGAGTCCGTCCGCCACCGCCTCCTCGCCGTAGAGGATGCTGCCGACGTCGGCGGCCATGTCCTCGGCGGCCAGCATGAGCGCAAGCAGCTTTTTCTCGGATATGCCGGAATTCTTCGTCACAAAGCGCACGATGCGCTCCTGCAGGCGGTCGAAGTAGTGATAGGTCTGCGGCGCGGCGATGAGCGTTCCGTTCGTGCGGATGGGGTGGACGGTCATGGACGCGCTCGGCGCGATGAGCGAGCGCTTCGGCGCAACGGCCAGCGGCACGCCGATGGAGTGTCCCCCACCGAGCACGAGCGAAACGGTCGGCTTCCTCATGCCCGCGATCAGCTCGGCGATGGCAAGCCCCGCCTCCACGTCGCCGCCGCAGGTGTTGAGGAGCAGCAGCACGCCGTCGATCTCCTCGCTCTCGTCGAGCGCCGCGAGCAGCGGCAGAACGTGCTCATACTTGGTCGTTTTCACGGTATTGGGCAGAAGGCTGTGGCCCTCGATCTGCCCGATGACCGTCAGGCAGTAGACCGTGCCGCGCGCGGTGCGCGTGGTCACGGCTCCCATATCCACGATGGGCTGCATGGGCGGCGTCTGCTCGGGCGCAGACCTCTGCTCCTCATTCTCGTTCGGCTTTGTCGGTTCCGTCATGGCGCATCCCTCCTCTTTTCTCACAAGGTAGGATTTGCAGAAAAATGAGAAAGCATACGGCGCGCCGTATGCTTTCCCGCTATGTATCCTGTTATTTTTCCGTGCCGTAGAAGAAGAGCGCCACCGTGCCGGGGCCGACGTGCGCGCCGGTGACCGGCTCGTAGTAGACCTCGAGGCATTCGCCGGTAAAGCCCCTTTCGCGCAGAAGACCGAGCAGATAATCCGTTCCCTCGCGGTTGTCCGCGTGGGCGATGCCGATGCGCGCGGTCTTATCCAGCGCGCGCTTGTCGAAATAGTCCGCCAGCTCGGCGTAGGCCTTCTTATTCCCGCGCACCTTGCCGCAGGAAACGATGTGGCCCGTCTCGTCGCCGCGCAGGATGGGCTTGATGCCGAGCACCGAGCCGACCAGCGCCGCCGCGCCGGAGATGCGCCCGCCGCGCTTGAGGTAGTTGAGATCGTCCACCGTGAAGAACTGGCACATGTGGGGGCGGCGCGCGAGAATGCGGTCGCCGACCTCCTCAAAGCTCCTGCCCGCGCGCAGCAGCTCCGCCGCCTCGAGCACCTGCAGGCCCTCGCCGAGCGAGGCGGCATAGGTGTCGATGGTCATGATTTTGGCGTGAGGATATTTTTCCCGCAGCTCCTCCGCCGCGAGCGCCGCGGCGTGCGCCGTGCCGCTGATGCCGCCGGACATACCGACGTAGAGCACATCGTCGCCCTGCGCGAGCGCGCGTTCAAAGAACGCCGCCGCCGTTGCGGGGTTGACCATTGAGGTCTTGACCTCGGCGCCCCGGCGCATGGCGTCGTAGAAGGCCTTGCCGTCGAAGTCCGTCTCCTCGTTGTAGTCCTCCGCCACGCCGTTGACCGTGTAGGAAAACGGAATGACCGCGATATCGTACTCGCGCAGCAGCGCGAGCGGCAGATTGGCCGAGGTGTCGGTATAGAGCTTCGTCATGGCAAAACTTCCTTTTCTGTATTTCTTAACACCCAGTGTACCACGCTCTAAGCGCGGAAACAAGCAAAGTTACAGATTCTTTACATTAACCTAACAGCATGACAACGGCAGGGTGGTTCCCCTGCCGTTTTTTCGTCAATTCTGCTCAAAGATCACGCGCATGGTCTTGTAGGTCATATAGCAGTCGAGCTTGGCGACCGTCTCGTAGGGCGCGTGCATGGAGAGCACGGGAACGCCCGCGTCGAGCGTGTCGATGTTGCGCTGCGCCATGAACTTGGCGACCGTGCCGCCGCCGCCCGCGTCCGTCTTGCCGAGCTCGGCCATCTGCCAGAACACGCCGTTGTCGTTGAGCAGCTTACGCACGCGGCCCACGACCTCGGCGGAGGCGTCACTCGCACCGGACTTGCCGCCCGCGCCGGTGTACTTGCAAAGGCCCACGCCGTAGTTGACGAAGGCGGCGTTGCGCTTATCGTACACGTCGGCAAAGTTCGGGTCGTAGGCGGCGGTCACGTCCGCGCTCAGGCAAAAGGAGTTTGCCAGGCAGTCGCGCAGCGCGACGCCCTGCGCCTCGCACAGGTCCGCCATGAACTTGTCGAACGCCTGCGAAAGCATACCGGAAACGCCCTCGGAGCCGATCTCCTCCTTGTCCGCGAAGATGCACACGGCGGTGCGCTTCGGACTCTTCGCGTCAAAGATGCCCGCAAGCTCCGCGTAGGCGCACACGCGGTCGTCGTGACCGTAGGAGGCGATGAAGCTGCGGTCGAAGCCGATGTCGCGCGCCTTGCCGGCGGGCACGACCTCCAGCTCGGCGGAGATGAGGTCCTCCTCCACGATGCCGTATTTCTCGTTGAGGAGCTTGAGGACGTTGAGCTTGAAGCGGTCGGAGCAGTCCTCGCCCTCGAGCGGGCGGCCGCCGACGAGCAGGTTCAGGCTCTCGCTGGGAATGGCCTCGTTGAGCGGCTTTTTGCCCTGCTCGCGGCCGAGGTGCGGCAGCAGATCGTTGATGATGAACTGCGGGTCGCCCTCGTCCGCGCCGATGTGGACGGCGACCGTGGAGCCGTCGCCGCGCACGACCACGCCGTGCAGCTCGAGCGGGATGGTCACCCAGTGGTACTTGCGGATGCCGCCGTAGTGGTGCGTCTTGAGATAGGCCATCTCGGCTTCCTCGTAGAGCGGGCGGGGCTTGAGGTCCAGGCGGGGCGCGTCGGTGTGCGCCGCGCCGATGTTCGCGCCGTGGCTGAGGTCCTGCTCGCCGATGACCGCAAGCATAATTGCTTTACCCCTGTTATTATAGTAGACTTTATCGCCCGTCTTGAGCGCCATGCCCTTCTCGTAGGGCACGAAGCCGCGCGCGCTGGCCAGCTCGATGCAGTGCTCCACGCACAGCCGCTCGGTCTTGCCGTGGTCAAGGAAATCCTTGTAGTCCTCGCAGTAGGCGTGCATTGCCTGCTCCTCCTCAGCGCTCAGGCGCTCATAGCCGTTCTTGGGCGCATAAGCGAGCTTCTCCGCCCACTCGTTCTTTTTCTTCTCCGCCATGGTTCATTCCTCCTTGGATTTTTTAATAATGGTATCCAGAAACTCCTCCGCGGCAAACGCAGCCTGCGCGGGAGTCGGGTAGTTGTTTTCAAAGACCGCGTCGCAGTCCGCGCGGAACGCCTCCTCGCTGCGCTGCGCACGCACACGGGCGCGGGCGTAGTCCTCGGAGATGCCGTCGCGCGTCATGATGCGGCGCACGCGCACCTCCTCCGGCGCGGTGACCGCGACGGTCACGTCGCAGAGCGCGCCGAGGCCGCTCTCCACGAGCTTGATGGCGTCGAGCGCGATGAGCCGCGCGCCGCTTTCCTCCATGCGCCGCGCGAGCGCGCGGGGCAGATGGCGGAAGATGATGGCGTCGAGCTGCGCAAGCGCGCCGGCGTCGCCGAAAACTATATTGCCCAGCTTTTGCCGGTCCAATCCGCCGTCGGGGGCGAAGACATCGCCGAACGCGGCGGTCAGGTCGGCGCACAGCGGCGCATCGGTCCGGAGCATTTCGTGATACACTGCGTCGCAGTCGAGCACCAGCGCGCCGCGCTTTTCCAGCGCGCGCAGCAGCGTCGTCTTGCCCGCGCCGGTGCCGCCGGTGATGCCGAGGACAAAGGCGCCGTCCGCCTCCTCTGTGTGGAAGTCGGCGGCCTTTTTCAGCCGGTTGCCGACGGCGAGGCCAAGCCCCGCGCTGTCGGGACACTGCGCCCAGATGGCGGGCACGTCCGTCGCGTCGAAGGTGCGCAGCGCGTCAAAAACGTGCTGCGACTGCGCGAGCTTGTCGCCGCTCGCGCCGAGCCGGTGAACGATGTGCCCCGCAAAGAGCGGCGCGAACTCGTCGAAGCAGATCACGCCGTCCCGCGCGCCGATCTCGGCGAGCAGCCGCCGCGCGCTCGCACGGGGCGAGCCGGTGACGACCGTGACGGGCGCCTTTGGTGCGTAGTGACGGTACTTCATGCCCGGTGCACGGGGCCTCTCCCCCGCCGCCATCTGCTGCGTGACCGCCTTATCCACCGCCACCTCGCCGAGCACGGCGCGCAGCTCCTCGAGCGGCAGTCCGCCCGGGCGCAGCAGGCGCGGCGGCGTGCAGGTCAGGTCGATGATGGTCGACTCCACACCCACACGGCACGGTCCGCCGTCCACCACGCCGTCGATCCTGCCGTCCATATCCTCGCGGACGTGCGCGGCGGTCGTGCAGCTCGGACGGCCCGAGGTGTTGGCGCTCGGCGCGGCGACCGGAACGCCTGCGGCGGCGATGATGGCGCGCGTCACCGCGTGGTCGGGACAGCGCATCCCGACGGTCTCCAGTCCGCCGGTGGTGACGAGCGGCACGCAGTCCGCCTTCGGCAGTATCATCGTCAGCGGCCCGGGCCAGAAGCGCCCGGCAAGGCGGTACGCCGTCTCCGGCACATCCTTGCAGTAGCGCGCGAGCCAGCTCGCGTCTGGGATGTGCAGGATGAGCGGGTTATCCTGCGGGCGGCCCTTGGCCTCAAAAATGTGCCGCACGGCGTCCGCGTTCAGTCCGTCCGCGCCGAGGCCGTAGACCGTCTCGGTCGGGATGGCGAGCAGCCCGCCGCGGCGCAGGATGTCCGCGGCCTGTTCGACCGCCGCGCTCTCCCGCGCAGGATCGGTGATGGTAAAGTATCGGGTGTTCAAAAAGGTTCCCCCTTCTGTGCGTCTGAAGCGCTCAGCTCTCCGTGCTCTCGCGCAGCTTTTCCGCCTGCGCCTGCATGGTCAGCGCGTCAATGATCGGGTCAAGGTCGCCGTTGATGACGGCGTCGATGTTAAAATTCTTGCTGTCCCCCGTCAGGCGGTGGTCGGTGACGCGGTTCTGCGGGAAGTTGTAGGTGCGGATGCGCTCGTTGCGCATCCCGGTGCCGACCTGCGCGCGGCGCTCGTTCGTCACGGCGCTCTCCACACGCTCACGCTCCATTTCATAGAGCTTGCTCGCAAGCATCTGCATACACTTCGCGCGGTTCTGCACCTGCGAGCGCTCCTCCTGACACGCCACGACGATGCCCGTCGGCTTGTGGATCAGCCGCACGGCGGAGCTCGTCTTGTTGACGTGCTGTCCGCCCGCGCCCGAGGAGCGGTAGACCTGCATCTCAATATCCTCCGGCCGGAGGTCGACGTCGACCTCCTCCATCTCCGGCAGCACCGCGACCGTGGCGGTGGAGGTGTGGACGCGCCCACCGCTCTCCGTCTCCGGCACGCGCTGCACGCGGTGGACACCGCTTTCAAACTTCAGTCTTGACCACGCACCCGCGCCGTTGAGGATAAAGTCAGCTTCCTTTACACCGCCCAGCTCCGTGTCGTTGTAGTTCAAAAGCTCGAGCTTCCAGCCGTGCTTTTCGGCGTACATGGAGTACATACGGTAGAGGTCCGCTGCGAAGAGCGCGCTCTCCTCGCCGCCCACGCCGCCGCGCAGCTCCATGATGACGTTTTTCCCGTCGTTCGGGTCGCGCGGCAGGAGCAGCACGCGCAGCTCCTCATAAAGCCGCTCCTTGTCCGCCTTCGCCTGCCGCAGTTCCTCCTGCGCCATGTCGCGCAGCTCGGCATCGGAGAGCAGCTCCGTCGCCTCGACGATGGTCCGCTCTGCGCGGCGATAGTCCTCGTAGCACTGCGCGACCGGCTCAAGCTCCTTCTGCTCCTGCGTGAGCCTCCGCAGCTCCTTCGCGTCGCCGTAGATCTCCGGCACGGTCAGCAGCTCTCCGATCTCCGCGCAGCGGCGCGCGATCTGTTCCAGCTTCTCCCACATTGCTTCAGTTCTCCGCCGTCATGTAGTTCGTCACATTGCGGATGAACTCGTCGCGCCAGAAATGATAGCCCGCCGAGCCAATGCGCAGCGAGACGTCCGCCACGTGGGGGTGGTCGACGTACTGGTCCATCTGGTCGCACACATCCTTATACAGCTCCTCGCTGCCGTGGACGACGACATAGGCGATGTTCTGCACCTCCAGCCCGCGGCGCTTGAGGAAGCCGCGCGCGATGCTCGAGCAGCGTCCCGCCCAGATGGGCGTGCCGAGAATGACGAGCCGGTAGTCCTGTAAGGCGCGGCGCGTATCAAACGGCTCCATCGCGCGGGTACGGCGGCGCATGGCGTCCAGTCCGCAGCGCAGCCAGCCGATGGCGCCGTCGCGGTCCACGCGGTCGCGTATCTCCACGCACTCGCAGTCAAGCGCGGCAGCGATCTCCTCCATGGCAAATTTTGTGTGTCCCGTGCGGGAGTAATACAAGCACAGAATATCCTTGTTCATCGTTAACCTCCGTAGACAAAATAGGCGGCAAGGCCGAAGGCCTCGCGGATAAAGTAATTGACGGTCAGGCATTGAAAGTAGAGCGTGGAGGGCAGATGCGCCGGCACGGCGGCGGTATCGCCGCCCCACATCAGCCGCGCCCGGCAGAGGTGGAAGTCCGAGGTGACGATGGCAACGCGCTGCGCCGGATCAACGCCCAGCTCCTCGAGTATCGCCCGCGAGTAGCGCAGGTTCTCCTGCGTGCTGGTGGAGCGCTCCTCCGGGTACAGCCGGCTCTCGTCCACGCCGCGGCGCACCAGCGCGCGGCGCATACACTCGGCCTCGGTGATGGCCTCGCCCGGCCCCTGTCCGCCGGAGAGGACCACCGGCACGTCTGGGTGCTCCTCCAGATACGCCGCCGCGGCGTCGATGCGCGTGCGCAGTGTGAGCGACGGCGTTTCGCCGTTCACGCCCGCGCCGAGCACGATGACCGCGCTCACCGGCGCGTCGGACTCGTCTGCGAACGAACCGCGGACGACCATCGTTTCCAGCACGGTAAACAGGGAAAAGCCCAGTAAAAGCGCAGCGATCAGCGCAAGCTCGCACCACGCCGCAGCGCGGTGCCCACGCCGTGCAAAATGCTCCAGCAGATAGAAAATGAACAGCACCGCCGTGGCACACAGGCAGAGGAGGGCGGAAAAGCGCAGTCCCGGAACGAAGCGCAGCAGCACCGCCAGCGCGAGGAAAACGAGCGCCGCCGCAAACAGCCGCCGCTCCCGCTTTGTGAGCGCCTTCCATTTTTCTCTCATGTCCCAACCTCCCCGCTCGCGCGTTTTCGTCCCTGCCGCTTCTCTCTTTCCTATTCGCCCGCC
>ERZ773188.3064-NODE-3064-length-14777-cov-36.080560_pt1 | contig 14777 bp, 13 predicted proteins | sample MGYA00581011_ERZ773188 | MGnify/ENA primary metagenome ERZ773188 (study PRJEB29015, sample SAMEA2737798) | human gut metagenome | biome: human gut; feature: human-associated habitat; material: faeces | place: China | collected 2012 ...
ATTCAGCTGCTGACTTTGATAAACAAATCAGTGCATATCAACGCGAAGAAATGAAACTCCGCAACGAGATTGCAGAGCTTCGTTCCAAAAGTAAAACGTATGCAGCCGCAGCCCATAGCCTTCAGGTGTGCCATACCTATAAATCTGTTTGGTTAGAGTTTACATCCAAACCATTGGCCCTAAAAGATACCTTCTACAAGCAAAATGAAGCCGCCCTGCAGACATACAGCAGAGCGGCTTCACAGCTTGATGGAATGGGAATTTCGCAACTTGTTGAGCCGGAGAAAATTCAACGGTTGATCTCTGAAACAGAAAATCGCATTACTGAACTCGTTGCTGAATTGGAAAAAGTGCAAAATGCTGATAATGGCATCCAAGAAGATAAAGAAAGGGTTAAGCAAATTCAAAGCAACGAAATTAATGGGACGTATAGCGCTTTTTCTCGTGCATAAAGGATTTAATATTCCTTGGCAAAATATGTGTTCAAATCATTGCTGCTATCACAAAATCAGTCTCTGCGGAACAAATCGCGGGTGTATACTTTTTCCTGCACATCATCAAGGCAGCTATCATAGCGGTTGGCTATGATTGCCTGGCTGCGCTTTTTGAATTCCGCAAGGTCATTTACAACCTCACTGCCAAAGAATGTACTGCCATTTTCAAGCGTTGGCTCATAAATAATGACCGTTGCCCCTTTTGCTTTAATGCGCTTCATGACGCCTTGAATCGAGGATTGCCGGAAGTTATCCGAGTTCGACTTCATCGTCAGGCGGAAAACGCCAACCACAACGTTGTGTTCCCTGCTCGGATCGTAATTTTCGTTAGCCTCGTATGCGCCAGCAATTTCAAGGACACGGTCTGCTATGTAATCCTTGCGTGTTCTGTTACTTTCAACAATAGCCTGAATCAGATTTTCGGGCACGTCGGCATAGTTGGCAAGCAGCTGCTTGGTGTCCTTGGGCAAACAGTAGCCACCATAGCCGAAGCTGGGATTGTTGTAATGGCTGCCAATGCGTGGGTCCAGGCAAACGCCGTCGATAATCTGCTGGGTGTTCAGACCCTTGCTCTCGGCGTAGGTGTCCAGCTCATTGAAGTAGGCCACGCGCAGCGCCAGATAGGTGTTGGCGAACAGCTTGACGGCCTCGGCCTCGGTAAAGCCCATGAACAGCGTGTCGATGTTCTCCTTGAGGGCACCCTCCTGCAGCAGTGCCGCAAAGGTGTGCGCGGCCTCCACCAGGCGTGGGTCGTTCAGTTCAGTACCGACAATGATGCGGCTTGGGTAAAGGTTGTCGTAGAGTGCCTTCGACTCGCGCAGGAACTCGGGGCTGAAGATGATGTTGCTGCTGCCGAATTTTTCGCGCACCGACACCGTGTAGCCCACGGGAATCGTCGACTTGATGACCATGACGGCGTCGGGGTTGTACTGCATGACAAGCTGAATGACCGCCTCGACAGCCGAGGTGTCAAAGTGCTGGGTGCGGCTGTCGTAGTTTGTGGGCGCGGCGATGACGACAAAGTCCGCGCCGCTGTACGCCTGTGCCGGGTCAAGCGTGGCGGTCAGTTTCAGTTCCTTTTCGGCCAGGTATTTTTCAATGTATTCGTCCCGGATTGGAGATTTGCGCCGGTTGATGAGATCGACCTTGGCCGGGATCACGTCAATCGCGCAGACCTCGTGGTGCTGCGCCAGCAGCGTTGCAATGGAAAGTCCCACATAGCCCGTTCCCGCAACCGCAATTTTAAGCATTTTGTCCATAGCCGATTCCTTCTCCGTGTTATTTTGGCGGCACCGGCGGACGCAGTGTGCATCCTGCGGTGCTTTTGTTTTGGTATTGCCTTATAATAAATGTATTATAACACGAAGTTGGGAGTGTGGCAACCGGGCGGCGGGCAGTTTACGCATGCCGCTTTTTGTCCAGACGAATTTTATCGCTTATCATGGCAATAAATTCACTGTTCGTCGGCTTGCCGCGCAGGTTGTGGATCGTGTAGCCAAAGTAGCTGTTCAGCGTGTCCACGTCGCCGCGGTCCCAGGCGACCTCGATGGCGTGGCGGATCGCGCGCTCGACGCGGCTGGCCGTGGTCATGTTGCGCTTGGCGATTTCGGGATAAAGCCGCTTGGTCACGGCGTTGATGTACCCGTGGTCGGAGATCGTCAGCAGAATGGCGTCGCGCAGGAACTGGTAACCCTTGATGTGCGCGGGTACGCCGATCTGGTGCAGAATTTCCGTCACGGTCAGCTCATCGCTGTCCTGCGAGACGACCTGCGGGCGCATCGTGTTGCCCGCCGCCTTCAGCACACGGCTGACGAGGACCGACTCATCAAACGGCTTGACGAAGAAGAACGAGAACCCGCTGTCAAGAAGTTCCTGCTCCATCTCCTCGCTCTGGAATGCCCCCGTGACGAAGAACGTCGTGTGGGTGCTGCTGGTGTTCTGGGCCTCGTAGCGCTGCTTGACCGTGATCGCGTCCAGGTCCGGCATGAACGCATCCAGCAGAACGGCCTGCGGATGAACGGCCAGAAGGGTTTCCAGGGCCTTGGTGCCGTTCTTCTCACAGACGGTCACGGCAATGCCTTTGGCTTCCAGCGCACGGCGGCACACAGCGGACACCTGCGTGTCCGTGTCGGTCATTACAAATTTGATCTTTTCCATCGTCACATATCCTCCATACATTTTGAGCTGCGCGTACCCCGCGCGTAAACTTCGCTCGGTTTCTGTTTACATTGGGAATTCTACCATATTTTCCCACATTTATCAATAGATTTCCCGCTGTTTATCGTTATTTCCCGAAATTTTCGTTCGACAATTTTTTCTATAATTCGTCAGTCATCGGCAAAATAGTACACGTATCAACATCATTTTATTCTTTTCGTCGTTTTTGTTGTCGATCAGCAGTCCCGCTTTTTCGTCCGCTGCGTCCCACTTTCGGCGCTCATTTGCTGCTGGCGACAGCATCCGCTTTTTCCAGCATGGTTGTCGCAAAGATTGCGTAGCCTCTGCTCGGATCGTTCACCAGCACATGTGTAAGCACCGCCGCCAGACGGCCATTCTGCACAATGGGCGAACCGCTCATGCCCTGCACTACGCCGCCGGTGGCGTCAAGCAGGCGCTTGTCCGTCACGCGGATCAGCAGGTTTCGGTTCGGGTCGCTGCCGGTCATCGTCACACGCTCGACCTGAATCGTATAGGGCTGCGCCGTCGTGCCCAGCACAGTGGTCCACAGCTCGGCCTCGCCGGGCGTGACCTCCTGCAAATTTGCCACGGGCAGTGCCGGGGCGGTGCAGCTGCCGGTGTAGCTGCCGTAGACCCCGGCGGCATCGTTGGCCAACACGGTTCCGGCTGGTGCGGCGGCGAACTCCCCGCGCAGCTCGCCCGGGCTGCCCGCTGCGCCGCGGATGCAGCCGGTAATCGTCACCGGGACGATTTCCCCGGAGAGCAGCGTCAGATCCGCACCTGTGTCGGCATCGCTGATGGAATGCCCCAGCCCCGCGAATGTGCCGCGCTGCGGGTCCACAAAGCTCATTGTGCCGATGCCCGCGCCCGAGTCCCGCACCCAGACGCCCGCCTTGTAGTGACCGTTTTCGTCCGCCGTCGGGGTCAGCGTCGCCGTGTGCCGGGCACCGCTGCGCCGATACACCACGGTCAAGGGTGCGCCGCCCGCCGCCTGAATGGCCGAGGTCAGGTCCTCGTTGCTGCGTACCGGCCTGCCGTTGGCGGAAACGATCAAATCGCCCAGCCGCAGCCCGGCTGCCTTGGCGGGGTTCTCACTGCCCAGCGCCGTGTAACGATCCGAGAACGCCACGACAAGCGCCCCGTCGGAGAACAGCTTGACGCCGAACGGTGTCCCGCAGACCTGCACGATGCGCCGCTCGGTGCTGACGGCACGCACGGTCTTGACCGGCAGCGTGCCGAACAGCGTCAGCGTGACGTTGGCGCTTGTGTCAGGCGTCGTGCTGTCCGCGGCCACGCTCCCCTGCCGCTTTTTTACGGTCAGGTAGGGCATCGAGGCAATTTCCAGCTCCGCCGCCGGGCCGTCGGTGTAAAGTGTATCCGGCAGAGCCGCCGCCAGGCCCGCCAGCACCACGGCCGCCAGCAGGGCCGCTGCCGCCAGGACAGCCGCCGCATGCCGTAAAAATTTGTGTCGGTGCATATTCATCCCTCGCTTTGGGATTAGAATGTGCAGGCAGTACGCGGATTATGTCACAAAATGCCCCCTGCATCGCGGGGATGCAGGGGGCTTTGGTCAGGCGGTTTCTTCTTCCTTGCTGCCGTGCAGCAGGTCGGCCACCGGGCTGATGGCCATATAGGCGTTTGCGTCGACACCCTTGACCAGCGTCTTGAGCTTGACGGTCTGGAAGCGGTTGACCACAACGTACAGCACCGTCTTGGGCGTGTCCGAGTAGAAGCCGTGGGCGTCTATGATGGTCAGGCCCGTGCCGAATTCCTCCGACACGGCGCGGGCGATCTCGTCCGGGTGGGTCGTGATGATCATGGCTGCCTTGGCGCTGTCAAGGCCGTCCACGATGAAGTCCACGGTCTTGGAGCCCGCCGCGTAGGTGACGATGGAGTAGAGCGGCAGTATCCAGCTGCCCATGACGATGCCGCAGATTATGTACAGCAGCACGTTGTAAATCAGCACAAATGTACCGACGGACAGCCCGAGCGGCTTTGCAAAGATGACGGCGACGACCTCAATGCCGTCCATCGCCCCGCCGTAGCGGATGGCCAGGCCGCTGCCAACGCCCGAGATGATGCCGCCGAACAGCGCACACAAAAACAAATCCGTGCCCGCCAGCGGCGAGGCAATGCTGACGTCGATGGGCAGCACATCGGTGATGAGCCAGGCCGCCACCGAGTAGACGCAGACCGTAAAGATGGCGTAAATCGAGAACACCGCCCCCTGCCGCTTGAAGCCGAACAGCAGCAGCGGGATGTTGAGCAGGATCAGGAAGAAGGACAGCGAAAGATAGTCCGGCGTCAGCTGGGAGAGCAGGATGGATGTGCCGGAGATGCCGCTGTCGTACAGCTGTACCGGCGCAATAAACAGCGTTACACCGATAGCATTGATGATGCCCGCGATCAGCAGCATCAAAAAATGGAAGGGCGAGAGCTTGGCTAGGATGTTCTTTTTCAAAGTCTACCTCCGTGGTCACAGGCTGGCAGGCGGTTTGCCTATAGTATACCGTACAGCAGGGACACACGTCCATAGATAAAACGTAAATTGTGCGCAAGCCTTCCTTTATTAAAGCGGATGCCCGTGTCAATATAGTTTTGCCATTGACAAACCGCACAAAAAAACGTATACTAATTTTGTTATGCGGCTATGGCGGAATTGGCAGACGCGCTGGTTTTAGGGTCCAGTGTCCACGACGTGCAGGTTCAAGTCCTGTTAGCCGCACCAAAGGAAATGACCGAGGTATATCCCCTGCGGGGGGATCTACCTCGGTCATTTTTATTTTTCGGTTGTCTCTGCCGGTACCACACCATACTCGTCGGCGCTGACGGGGTCTGCATAGACGGCGTAGCGCTGGGGGGTGTGGGTCAGGATGCCGAAGGGGTAGCAGGTGTACAGGATGCAGCTGGGCTCCTCGGCACCCCAGCGCACCTTATCGACGTCGGTCTCCTGAATGACCTGCATGTCGGTGACTTTATAGGTAAAGTCGCCCCAGTCGGTCTCCAGATGAATGATGGCACCGAGCTGGGTCGAGCCAAGGTCCGAGAAGTACGTGCCCGTATGCCCGCCGATAAAGACTGTGCCGTTCTCGCCGGGCAGGACGCAGTCACTCTCGGCGCGGCAGCCAGCGCCGCGGCCAAACTGGCCCTCGCTGTCACCCCAATAGAGGGCGCAGTCCACGTTTGTGCCTTCGACCCAGATGCGGCCCAGCTTATCGCCGTACTGCACGCTGTCGTGCTCGGCCTGCGCAGCGGTGACCTGCTCGGCACGCTTCGCGGCGGCTTCTTCGGCGGCTAGGCGTTCTTCCTCCTGACGGGCGGCCTCGGCGGCTTCACTGGCGGCGCGGGCAGCCTCCTCCTCGGCGGCTTTGGCGGCCTCGCTGGCAGCAGCGGCACTGGCCGCTGCTGCAGCTTCGGCAGCTCTCTGCCGGTTTTTGGAGATGACCAGCGCCGCCGCTATGCCGACGCAGACGGCCAGCGCCAATGCGCAGAGGGCCAGGCACTTTGCCATCCGTCTGCGGCTCATGCGTTGTGCTCCCGGCTGGCGAGGTAAGCAGCGGGGCCGCTCTGGTACAGGTCGCCGCCGTGGGTGTCCAGCAGGACCGTCAGCGGGAAGTCCTTAACCACCAGCTTACGCACCGCCTCACAGCCGAGGTCCGGCCACGCAATGATCTCGCAGCTCTGCACACTGCCGGCCATCAGGGCACCGGCCCCGCCGATGGCGGCCAGATAGACCGCACCGTTTTTGACGACGGACTGCTTGACGGCATCGGTGCGCTTGCCCTTGCCGATCATGCAGGCCAGTCCCAGATCCAGCAGCCGCGGCGTATAGGCGTCCATACGGCCCGAGGTCGTGGGGCCTGCCGCGCCGATGGCACAGCCCGGGCGCTCCGGCGTGGGGCCGACGTAGTAGATGGCCGCGCCCTCAATGGGGAACGGCAGCGGCTCGCCCTTGTCCAGCAGCTCCATCATGCGGGCGTGGGCGGCGTCACGGGCGGTGTAGACCACGCCCGACAACAGCACGGTGTCCCCTGCTTTCAGCGGTGCAAGGTCCTGCTTGGAGAGGGGCGTTTTCAGTACATATTGCATCGTTGCGCCTCCTTACAGCGTGCGGCTGGCGCGGCGGGTGACGTGGCAGCTGATGTTGACGGCCACGGGCAGGCAGGCCACATGGGTGGGCTTTTGCTCAATGGCAACCCCCAGGCAGGTCGTGGCACCGCCAAAGCCCTGCGGGCCAAAGCCTGTGGCATTGATGGCATCCAGCAGTTCCTTTTCCAGCGCTGCATAATACGGGTCGGCGTTGGGTTCGTCCAGCGGGCGCAGCAGTGCCTTTTTGGCCAGCGCTGCGCAGTGGTCGAAGCTGCCGCCGATGCCGATACCCAGCACAATGGGCGGGCAAGGGTTGGCTCCGGCCTGCTCCACCGTGTCAAGCACGAATTTTTTCACGCCCTCGACGCCGTCGGCTGGCTTGAGCATGGCAAGGCGGCTCATGTTTTCACTGCCCGCGCCCTTGGGGGCGACGGTGATTTTGCAGCCGCTGCCCGGCACAAGATGCACGGTCAGGAATGCCGGGGTGTTGTCCCCCGTGTTGACGCGCTGCAGCGGGTCGGCGGTGATGGATTTGCGTAAGAATGCATTCTCGTAGCCGCGGCGCACGCCCTCGTTGACGGCATCGGTCAGGTCGCCGTCAATGTGGGCGTCCTGGCCCAGCTCGATAAAGACGCAGGCCATGCCGGTGTCCTGGCAGATGGGCAGGTCTTTCTCTTTCGCAACGCAGAGATTCTGCTGCAATAAGCCCAGTGTCTCTTTTGCCAGCGGCCACGGCTCGGCGGCCTCGGCGGCATCCAGTGCAGCCTTTACGTCGGCGGGCAGCCGGGTGTTGGCCTCGATGCAGAGAGCCTCCACTGCGTCGGTGATGGCGGCGGCAGGAATTTCACGGATGCTCATACGCGCGCCACGCCGCTTTCTCTCGCGGCCTGTGCGACGGCAGCGGCGACGGCATCGGCCACGCGGGGGTCAAATGCCTTGGGCAGGATGTTTTCCTCGTTCAGCTCGTCGTCGGGGATGAGGCCCGCGATGGCCTTAGCGGCGGCCATCTTCATGGCGGGGTTGATGTCCCGCGCACGGACGGACAGCGCACCCTTGAAGATGCCGGGGAACGCCAGCACATTGTTGACCTGGTTCGGGAAGTCGCTGCGGCCCGTACCGATGACGCGGACGCCCGCCTGCTTAGCGAGGTCGGGCATGATCTCGGGCGTGGGATTCGCCATGGCGAACACAATCGCATCCTTCGCCATCGTGGCGGCCAGTTCGGGGGTCAATGCGCCCGCAATCGACGTACCAATGAAGATGTCCGCGTCCCGTATAGCCTCGGCCAGACCGCCGGTCAGCTTGTCGGGGTTCGTCTCCTCGGCCAGCCTGCCCTTGTGGCCTTCAAGGCCCGCGGGGCGGTTCGGGTAGAGGATGCCGTGCTCATCAACGGCGACGATGTTCTTAGCGCCCGCGACCTGCAGCATGTGGATGATGGCCGTGCCCGCCGCGCCGGGGCCGTTCTGGACGATCTTGACGTCCTCAATGCGCTTGCCGACGACCTTCAGGGCGTTGAGCACACCCGCCAGCACGATGATGGCTGTGCCGTGCTGGTCGTCGTGGAACACGGGAATGTCGAGGTCACGCTCGAGTTCGGCTTCGATTTCAAAGCACTCGGGGCTGCGGATGTCCTCCAGGTTGATACCGCCGAAGGTCGGGGCAATGGCCTTGACCGCAGCGATGACCTCCTCCTTCGTCTTGGCGTTCAGGCAGATGGGGAACGCATCGACGCCGCCGAACTCCTTGAACAGGACACACTTGCCCTCCATGACCGGCAGACCGGCCTCGGGGCCGATGTTGCCCAGACCCAGCACGGCAGTGCCGTTCGTGACGACGGCGACGGTGCGGCCCTTCATCGTGTAGGTGTAGACGTCATCGGGGTTTGCCTTGATCTTGCGGCACGGCTCGGCCACGCCGGGGGTATAGGCGGTGGACAGCGCGTCGCGGTCCTTGCATTCGCAAAGGCTCTGCACGGCGATCTTGCCGGGGAACTTGCTGTGGAGCTCCAGAGCAGCTTTGTTGTAGTCCATGGGGATACCTCTCCTTTATATAGTTTTACTTTCCGTAATGGTGCTCGGTAGGGGCCGGACATGTCCGGCCCGCAGCCTTGCCGCCACATCGCTATGGATTTTACGTTGAGGGCAGGGCATGCCCTGCCCCTACAGGGTTGCTTCTTTTATTCGTGGTGTACCGGCGCATAGTCCGGTTCCAGCTTTATGACACAGAAATGGTCGGGCCACTTGGCCTGTACGGCATTGCGCAGGGCATTGACGAGCTTGACGCCCCGGTGCTGTTTGTCGGTCATGTACTCGGCAGGGACGGCACAGTCAAAAATCACGTTTGTATGTGTCGGGCCGGGCACAATGCGCAGGTCGTGGATGTTGGCCAGCGGCGCGAGCTCCTCGACCTCACACTGCAAAAACGCCTTCAGCTCGTCCGCGTGAGGGTCACCGGTCACGACGGGGTCAAAGTGGATCGTCGCGATCAGCCCGTCCTCCACAAGCAGGTCCCGCTCAATGCGGTCAATGACATCGTGGCTGTGCATGACGTCGTCCTTAGCGTCCATTTCCAGATGGAAGCTGACCAGGCGGCTGCCTGGGCCGTAGTCGTGGATCATCAGATCGTGCACGCCGAGCACGCCGGGATAGCTCAGGGCCTTTTTCTCGATATGCTCGACCAGATCCGAGTCAGGCGCTGCACCCAGCAGCGGATTGATGGTGTCTTTGACGAGCATTGCACCGCTGTACAAAATGAACGCCGCCACACCGATACCCATCAGTCCGTCAATGCGGGCAAAGCCGGTGAGCTTTGTCAGAATCGTGGCTGCCAGAACCGCTGCCGTCGTGATGACATCGTTGCGGGCATCGGCGGCGGTGGCCAGCAGCGTTTCCGAGTCGATGGCCGTGCCGATCTGCCGGTTCAGCCTGCTCATCCAGAGCTTGACGAGGATGGACGCAAGCAGTACTGCAACCATGAGCCAGCTGAAAGCGACCTCCGTTGGGTGCAGAACCTTGGCAAAGCTCTCCTTCAAAAGCTCCACGCCGATGACCAGGATCATGACAGAGACCGCCAGCCCGGCCAGATACTCATACCGGGCATGGCCGTAGGGATGCTCCGAGTCCGCCGGGCGTGCGCCGAGCTTGAAGCCGACGAGGCTGACGATATTGGAGCTGGCATCGGAGAGGTTGTTCATGCCGTCGGCGGTGATGGCAACGCTGCCGGTCAGTACACCGACGGCGATCTTGCCGCCCGCCAGCAGTAGGTTGCACACCACGCTGACGATGCAGGCCAGGTTTCCGTAGGCCGTGCGGACGGCGCGATCCGCGGTGCTTTTATAATTTTTGACGAAAGTCCGTATTAAAAGCTGAATCAGTGGGAATGCCCCCTCTTTTAGAAAAAGACAGACCTTGTAAGGGTCTGCCTTTTGGTTGGTTATAAGTTCTTGCCTCCTCTGGGAGGGGGCCAAGGAGAAAAATTACTTCCGCACGATGCAGGCATCGCGCTCGGGGCCGACGGAGATATACTTGATCTTGCAGCCGACCAGCTCCTCCAGACGTGTGACATAGTTCTGAGCAGCCTGGGGCAGGTCCTCAAACCTGCGCACGCCGGTGATGTCGCAGTGCCAGCCGGGCACAGTCTCGACAACGGGCTGGGCGTCGTCCAGCGTCTTGCCCATGGGGAAGCGGGTGGTCGTGCTGCCGTCGGTCAGCTTGTAGGCGGTGACGATGGGCACTTCCTCCATGTAGTCGAGGACGTCCAGCAGGGTCAGGGCCAGTTCATCGCAGCCCTGGCACTGCACGCCGTAGCGGCTTGCCACAGCGTCGAACGGGCCGACGCGGCGGGGACGGCCCGTGGCGGCGCCGTACTCATGGCCGTGCTCACGCAGCACGTCCTTTTCTGCCTCGGTCATAGCCAGCTCCGTGGTGAAGGGGCCCTCACCGACGCAGGAGGAATAAGCCTTCATAATGCCGATGGAGAGGTTCAGCTTGTGGCCCGGAATGCCCGCACCGATGGGTGCATAGGCGGACACGGTGTTGGAGGAAGACGTGTAAGGATAGATGCCGAAGTCGATGTCACGCAGAGCGCCCAGCTGGGCCTCGAACATGATCTTCTTGCCCTCGCGGTCAGCCTTGTCCAGATAGTCGCCCACATCGCAGATGTAGGGGGCAAACAGCTTGGAATATTTCTCGCACCAGGCCCACATCTCGTCAACGCTGACAGGCTTCTGGCCGTAGATCTTCTCCATGGTCAGGTTCTTGGACTCGACGATGGTCTCCAGACGCTTCCTGACACCGGCGTCCATGTGGACGAGGTCGCCCATGCGCAGGGTCTTTTTCATGTACTTGTCGCCGTAGCTGTAGGCGATGCCGCGCTTGGTGGAGCCGAACTGAGCGCCGGTCTTGGACAGGCGCTCCTCCTCAAGGCCGTCCTGTGCGACATGGAACGGCATGGTGATGGTCGCACGGTCAGAGATTTTCAGGTTTTTGGGGCTGATCTCAACACCCTTCTCGGTCAGGGAGGTGATTTCCTTCTCGAGGTGCTCGGGGTCGATGACCATGCCGCCGCCCATAACGCAGACAACGTCGGGGCGCAGAATGCCGGAGGGAATCAGGTTCAGGACGAATTTGCCGCGCTCGTTCTTGACGGTGTGGCCTGCATTGTCGCCGCCCTGATAGCGCGCAACAATGTCATAGTCCTGGCTGAGCAGGTCGACCATGCGGCCCTTGCCCTCGTCGCCCCAGTTGATGCCGGTAATGGAAGTAAGCATACGTTTCTACCTCTTTTGTAAGTAAATAGGCATTTCAGCCTTTTCCGGAATCTCCGGGATCCGCTGCCGTCCTGTATTATACCATATTTGTCAAGAGAATACTATAGCTGTTTTGTACAAGATTCAAATGTTTTCGTTGGCGCAGTTGCAGGGGCAGATCAATGCTTAGAGAGCTTCGCATACTCGGCATAGGGGATCTTTGCGCCGTCCGCAGTCTGGACATAGGTGCTGTCGAGCTGCTGTTTGAAGGCCGCGCGCATATCGGCCAGATACTCCTTGCGCAAAGCGTCGCGCTCGGCGGTCTCACGCTCGGTCAGACCGATGGCCTTGGCCTTTTTTGCCAGCGCGTTGATGCGGTCAATTTTGGATTTTTCCATGGTGTATGTCTCCTTGTTGTTTGTTTTTTACCATTATACCACATTTTCACAGCAATTTCATTTTACTTTTCCGAAAAAGCGTGTATAATAAGAAAGTATGCAATTTTGAAAAAGACAGGAGAATTCCATGAAACTGAAGAATTTCCGCCGTGTGGCAGCCCTTGGCATGGCTGTCGGCATGACTGCTGTGCTTGCGGCCTGCGGCAATACCGCTGACACCGCCGCCTCCTCCGAGGCCGCTGAATCTACCGCCGAGACGGCTGACACCGCCGAGAAGGCCAGCGCTGAGACCGCGGACTCCGAGTACGCCTATCTGGCTGATTTCAGCTTTTCCGATGCGTTTGACGAGAACGGTTATCTCAAGGGCGTGACCGCCACCGATTATGTCACCCTGCCCGACGACTACGCGGACATCACGATCAGCGCCGACCTGGGTCAGGTCAGCGACGACGACATCAATGATTACATTGATTCCAACGTGCTGTCCAACTTTGCGACCACGAATGAGGTCAAGGACCGCGCAGCCGCGGACGGCGATACGGTCAACATTGACTACGTAGGCCGCATCGACGGCGTTGCTTTCGACGGCGGCGACACCAAGGGCAGCGGTGCCGACCTGACTTTGGGCAGCGGCACCTACATTGACAACTTTGAAGATCAGATCGTCGGCCATACCCCCGGCGAGACCTTTGACGTCACGGTCACCTTCCCCGAGGATTACGGCAATGAGGACCTGAACGGCAAGGAAGCCGTCTTTGAGACGACCCTGAACTACATCAAGGAGTCCGTCACCCCCGAGCTGACCGACGACTGGGTCAAGGAAAATCTCGGCGAGAGCATGAGCCTGAACAGCGTCGATGAGCTGAAAGCCTTCGTCAAGTCCACGATGCTCTATGACAACCAGGCCAGTGACGTTTACACCGACCTGCATGACAAGGCCAGCTACGCGGACGAGCTGCCGCAGACCGCGCTGGACTACTACCGCGATGTGCTGCTGTACCGCATTTACACCAACGCCCAGAAATACGGCACCGACATGAACACCCTGCTTTCCTCCGGCATGATGGGCAGCAGCTATGACAGCGTGGATGCCTATCTGGCAGATGCCAACGACAGCATCAAGTCCATCACCCAGCAGGCCCTGCTGATGCAGGCCGTGGCCGAGAAAACGGGCTTCAAGTGCGACACCGCCACCATGAACGCTGACTTTGGCCGCTACTACGGCACCACCGACCCGAGCCAGTATGTCTCCGCCTATGGTGAGAACTACATCAAGATGAACGTTCTGCAGAGCGACGTCATGCAGAACCTGATTGACAACGTCAAGTACGAATAAGCGGTAAGCGCCGCCGCACTCCCGGTTTTGCACCGGGAGTGCTTTTTTGTTGCTTTTTGCGGGGGAAACCTTTATAATAAAGGTATTCTGAACAAGGAGTCCTTCCCTATGCCTCTTATCATCCCAAAAGACCTGCCTGCTTACGAGGAATTGCAGCAGGAAAATGTATTTGTCATGCACCAGGAGCGCGCGATGAGCCAGCATATCCGCCCGCTGCGCATCCTGATTTTAAACCTGATGCCGACCAAGATCGTGACCGAGACCCAGCTGGCCCGCCTGCTGGCAAACAGCCCTTTGCAGGTGCAGGTCACCTTTTTGCAGACGGCGACCCACAGCACGACCCACACCGCGCCCGAGCACATGAAGGCGTTCTACAAGACGTTTGACGAGATCAAAAACGAGCGCTTTGACGGCATGATCATCACCGGCGCGCCGATTGAGGACCTGGACTACGAGGACGTTGACTACTGGGACGAGCTCTGCCGCATCATGGACTACACCAAGGAGAACGTCTACTCCACCATCCACCTGTGCTGGGGTGCGCTGGCGGGGCTGTACTACCACTTCGGCATCCCCAAGGTGCATCTGGACAAGAAGATGTTCGGCGTGTTTGAGCATCGTGTGACACGGCCTTCCAACCCGCTGGTGCGCGGCTTCGACGAGGTATTCTACGCCCCGCACAGCCGCTGGGCCGGGCTGGACCGCGCCGCCATCGACGCCTGCGACGACCTGCGCATTCTGGCCGAGAGCGACATTGCCGGGCCGATGCTGCTTTCCACCGAGTCCGGGCGGCAGATCTTTGTCATCGGCCACCCCGAGTACGACAAATATACACTGGACAGGGAGTATAAGCGCGATGTGAAGGCCGGCAAGCCCATCAACATCCCGTGCAACTACTACCCCGACGACGATCCGAGCCGCGACCCGCTGTTCCGCTGGCGCGCCCACGGCTACCTGCTGTACACCAACTGGCTGAACTACTACGTCTACCAGGATACCCCGTATGATTTGAACCATTTGGAAGCACTGGAAAAATAAGGCAATACCTGATTTTAGGAGACCACCCATGCCCACCATTTCCGCCTGTATTGTGGCGTATTGCGATTACGAGGAAGTCTGCGCCGCGGTGCGCAGCATCCTGCACTTTACCCCCGCGCCGGATTTTACACTGTACATCGTCGATAATGCCAGCCCCGACGGCTGCGGCAAGCAGCTGGCCGACACCGATTGGGCCGACCCCCGCGTGCAGGTGCTCTGCCTGCCGGAGAACGTCGGCTTTGGCCGCGGCCACAACGCCGTGCTTGGCAAACTGCACAGCAGCGTGCATTTTATCTTAAACCCCGACATTGTTCTGACCGGGGATATTTTGCAGCCGATGGCCGAATGGCTGCTGGCCCAGCCCGGCGCGGCCATGGCCACCCCGCAGCTGCACTACCCCGACGGCCGCTTGCAGCACCTGCCCCGGCGCAAGCCCACGCCCTGGCTACTGCTGGCCCGCCAGCTGGCGCCAAAGTTCGGTGGAGCGTTCAAAAAAG
>ERZ773188.3067-NODE-3067-length-14765-cov-2.717199_pt1 | contig 14765 bp, 14 predicted proteins | sample MGYA00581011_ERZ773188 | MGnify/ENA primary metagenome ERZ773188 (study PRJEB29015, sample SAMEA2737798) | human gut metagenome | biome: human gut; feature: human-associated habitat; material: faeces | place: China | collected 2012 ...
CTGAAGAGAGTGGAAGAACTGACAGGCAAGAAGATTACATTTTATGAAGGGGATATCCTGGATGAAGAAGCATTGAAAGCGATGTTTGCAGCAGAGGATATCGAAGCAGTGATCCACTGTGCGGCACTGAAGGCGGTTGGAGAATCGGTAAAGAAGCCGTTGGAATATTACCAGAATAATATTACAGGAACATTGACACTTTTGAAGGTTATGGACGAAGTAGGCGTCAAGAATATCGTATTCAGTTCGTCTGCTACCGTATATGGTGATCCGGAAGTGATTCCGATCACGGAGTCTTGCCAGAAGGGACAGTGTACCAATCCGTATGGCTGGACCAAGTCTATGATGGAACAGATCATGACAGACCTGCAGAAAGCACATCCGGAATGGAACGTGATCCTGCTTCGCTATTTTAATCCGGTAGGCGCACACGAGAGCGGACGCATCGGTGAGGATCCGAAGGGTATTCCGAACAATCTGATGCCTTACATTTCACAGGTGGCGGTCGGCAAGCGTGAGAAACTTGGTGTGTTTGGCAATGACTATGACACACCGGACGGAACCGGCGTGCGTGATTACATCCATGTAGTGGATCTGGCAATCGGTCATGTAAAGGCAATTCATTATATCTTTACCAAACCGGGACTGGACATCATCAATCTGGGAACAGGAAGAGGATATTCCGTACTTGAGATGGTAAAGGCATTTGGCGAAGCCTGCGGCAAAGAGATCCCATATGAGATCCAGCCGAGAAGAGAAGGAGATATCGCAACATGCTATGCAGATCCTGCCAAGGCATGGAAGGTGCTTGGATGGAAGGCGGAGCGTGGTCTGAAGGAGATGTGTGAGGATGCCTGGAGATGGCAGTCGCAGAATCCGGACGGATACAATGCATAATCTATATTGTTAAGAATTTAAAGACGCTGTGAAAGCTTGAACATAAGACTTTCACAGCGCCTTTTTTGGAGGGATAGAAGATATCAATATCCTCAGTTTATTTGTCCTGCGCTGACAGCTTCAGCCGGTCAGCAGCCGTTTCTTTATAGAATTTCATCAATGACGTTTCCAGTAACAGGGTGAAACGTTCGTCATCATCTTCCCTTAATGCTTTCAGAAGTTCCGGTTGTTCCATGAGAGAGCCGATGATCTCGCTGACGATCGGAGCCGATACCTGATCCGGATCATTTTCCGGGATAAAGGTTACAATTGCACCAAGAATAATCCGCGCATTCTCATAAATTGGTGGTTCAAGGTGAACATAGCCAAAACATGGATGTATGATATCCGGACTTTTGCCATGCAGGAGCAGAGCATGGAACGGCTTCATATATGTGTCGGCAATCTGATCTCGCTTCTTCAGGATCTCATAAAAATGTGATTCCATTTCCGGAGTATCAGAAAATAGTGATGCGGCGTATGCAAGAATCTCGTGACGCTCCTGAAGCACCGGTGCGCGCCCGATCCGTATGTGATCCAACAGATACTCAATCTCTGCACCTGTACGGGAGACGAAATGAATATCCTTGCGTGTAAAAGAGGTCTCCGGTACTTTCTTCTCTGCATGTGGTCTGCGATCACTTTTCTGTGACAGGATCAACTGGAACTTGGAGTCTAACAGCATCCGGTCCTGACGGTTCAGCAGTGGGCTGACATAGATATAGCGATAAGTAGTATCTAATCTGACCGTAGAAATAATCAGATCAATGTCGTTTTGCGCCAGTTCTTCCGGTTCGATATGGAACGCTGATGTGGTGCCGCGGATATCCAGATCCGGGTAAGCCTTGTGCAGATTCTCGGCAAGCAGTCTGGAGCTTCCGATACCGGTCGGGCATACGATGATAACCGAGATGCGTCTGGCAAGCTTCGCCCGTCTGTCCAGTGCCATGGAGAAATATATGGATATGAATCCGACTTCGCTTGGCGGAAAAGACGGCAGCCCATAGCTTGCGGAAAGCGAGATACATCCGGCGGTACATGCCTGATATATTTCATCGTAACGGTTCTGTATATCCTCTAACAGTGGATTCTCGATCGGGATGCCGGCACGGATACGTCCGATAGCCGGCTGGATGTGCATGCCAAGTTCTCTGGCGAGCTGCGGATCACTGCCAAAATCAATATCCAGAATCTCGCTGACATTTTGGATAAGGGCAAGGGTAATCTGGTGTACGTCAAAGTCGCGCTTGCTGGTCAGATCTCGTTGCTCCGCTGACCAGATCCGGATTCCGGTAAGGAAGATGGCAAGATATCTGGTCTCGCTCTCGATGATCGGCAGCCGAAACGTCTGTCGTAGCTTCTGCATCAGATATTCTGCCACAGCAAATTCCGGTTCCATGGTCAGGTCTTCAAAAGCAGCTTCCTCTGCGGTAATATATTCTCCCTGACGGATCCGACAGACACTGTAGGACAGATAAATGTTGAGCCGAAGATAGCCGTTGTCAGACAGATTCAGATGCAATGTGCGTGCTCCGTCGCTGACGATTTGCGCCACGCTGTCAGTAATGGATTCGGAAATCTCAGCTTCCGGAATCGCTTTCTGATCTTTTAAATGTGAAGTAACGGCCTGGCGTCTGGCAGTCTCGCTGCCTGTAAGAAAGATGCCAAGCCCCTGCCTGCGTACCAGTCGCAGATGATATTTGTCAAACCATTTTTCAATCTGATTCAGGTCGCTGGTAAGTGTGCCTTCGGAGATGCCGAACTGATCCATAAAAGTCAGAGACTTGACCGGTTCTCTGGCAAATAACAGGGCGTGCAGTAATTGTCGCTGACGGTTGTGTCTGTCGTCAGCGGATGGAATATCAGTGCCTGTGGCATCCAGCAGAGTAAGAAGCTCTCTCCTTCGGTCGTCTGGTTCGTCTAAGAACAGGCCTACACTGCGCTTACGGACGAAACGGAAACCCTTAGCGGTGAGCCATTTTTCCACAGTGGGGAGTTCCCTCTGGATGGAACGGCTGCTGATATGAAGTTCATCGGAGATGATCGCGGTTGTGATCGGCTTGTCCTGTGGAAAGCGGATCAGTACCCGGATGATATCCCCGGAACGCTTGGTGAGCAGCATAACGAACGTCCTCCTCGTTTCATTCCTTAGTTTTGTTCTTTCATTCGTTACATATAGTATAACCTATAACCGACATAATGACAAAGGGAAAAAGGCGGTTTGTCACAAAGTGTTTGCGCCAAAGTTGCAATATCATTTGTTTGAAAATAACCCAGAGGTATTTTAATATAAAAGCATAGAAACAAGATGTTATCTGTTTATGGAATGAAAGGAGACTGTAACTATGAAAAACAAAATCCAACGTTTTGGAAAATTCCTGAGCGCAATGGTAATGCCGAATATCGGAGCATTCATCGCATGGGGATTTATCACAGCACTTTTTATTGAAGCAGGATGGCTGCCAAATGCAAAGCTGGCAGCACTGAACGGACCAATGTTAAACTACCTTCTGCCGATCCTGGTAGCTTATCAGGGTGGTAAGCTGGTCGGAGGAGACCGTGGTGGCGTTATCGGCGGCATCGCTGTTATTGGTGTTATCGTAGGTGCACCGGATTATCCGATGCTGATGGGTGCTATGGTAATGGGACCTGTTGGCGGATGGGTGATCAAGAAATTTGACAAGGCAATGGAAGGTCATATGCCTGCAGGATTTGAGATGCTGATCAATAACTTCTCAATCGGTATCCTTGGTATGATCCTTGCAATCATCGGTTCTTATTTGATCGGACCATTCATGGCTGGTGTACTGGTTGTACTGACAGCCGGAGTTGACGTACTGGTTAATCACGGATTACTCCCGTTGGCAGCAATCTTTATTGAACCTGCTAAGGTTCTGTTCCTGAATAATGCGATCAACCATGGTATCTTTACACCGATCGCAACACTGCAGGCAGAACAGGCCGGAAAGTCAATCATGTATATGCTGGAAGCTAATCCGGGACCGGGACTTGGAGTTCTACTCGCATACTGGGCATTCAGCAAAGATAAAGCAACAAAGGATTCCGCACCTGGAGCGATCATCATTCACTTCCTGGGTGGTATCCACGAAATTTACTTCCCATACATCCTGATGAATCCGGTTGTGATCATCGCACCAATCGTAGGTAATATCTGTGCCATTACATTCTACACAATTACAGGTGCCGGACTGGTTGGACCTGCATCACCGGGATCCATCATTGCATTCATGTCAATGTCTCCAAAGGGAATAGGCATGGTTATCACATTCCTTGGAGTAGCAATTGCAACAGCAGTATCTTTCCTGATTGCATCACCAATCGTTAAGATGGCAGATCACAAGAGTCTGGAAGACGCACAGGCAAAGAAGGACAGCATGAAAGCAGAAGCGAAGGGACTTACAACAGTATCCGGAGCCGATGTACAGGCAAAAGATATCAAGAAAATCGTATTTGCATGTGATGCAGGTATGGGATCATCCGCAATGGGAGCTACTAAGTTCAGAAACAGAATTAAAGATCTGAATCTTGGCATTACCGTAACGAACACATCTGTAGACAATGTACCGGCAGACGCTAACGTAGTTGTATGTCAGGAGATCCTCAAGGATCGTGCAGCTAAGAGCGCACCGCAGGCAAGACTGATCACTCTGGAGAACTTCCTTGCAGATCCACATCTGGATGCATTGTATGCAGAACTGGAAACACTGACAACAGGTAAGACAGCAGAAGCAGATAAGGCAGAAGCACCTGCTGAAGAAAAGAAAGAGACAAAAGCAGGAATCCTTGTTCCGGAAGGAATCAAGACAGGATGTGCAAGCGTAGATAAAGAAACAGCAATCCGTGCAGCAGGACAGCTCCTGTGTGATCTGGGATATGTAGATGCTAATTATATCGATGCAATGGTAGAGCGTGAGAAGATTGTTACTACATACATGGGAATGGGAGTAGCAATTCCACATGGTACATCTGATGCGAAAGAGACCGTTAAGAAATCTGGTATCGTAGTTATGCAGTACCCGGATGGAGTACAGTTTGGTAATGAGAAAGCAAACCTGATCATCGGTATCGCAGGTGTGGGTGATGAACATCTGGAGATCCTTGCAAATATCGCAGGAAGTCTGGAGGATGAAGCACTTCTTGAGAACCTGAAGAAGAACGCAGACGCAGATACAATTATGAAAACATTTGGCTAATGCCACAATCGGGGGCTTTTGCCCCCAGCATCATATATAAAAAGAAGGAGAGAGCATCATGAAAAAAGCAGTACAGTTTGGTGCCGGCAATATCGGACGTGGATTTATCGGAGCATTACTCAGTCAGTCAGGATATCAGGTGGTATTTGCCGACGTAGCAGAAGCAATCATTGACAAGATCAACGAGGATAAGACTTATACCGTTCATGTTATGGACGTAGATTGTAAAGATCAGAAAATCGAAAATATCAGCGGTGTGAATTCTACAAAGCCAGAGGCGATTGATGAGATCGCATCCGCAGACCTGGTAACTACAGCAGTAGGTCTTGTGATTCTTCCGCGCATCGCACCGACGATCGCGCAGGCTATTGAGAAACGTATGGAAAATGGCGTGAAAGAGCCTATGAACATGATCGCCTGCGAGAATGCCATTCGTGGAACCTCTCAGCTGAAAAAAGCAGTATATGAGAATCTGAGCGATGCCGGAAAAGCATATGCTGATGAGTATGTAGGATTCGCTGACTGTGCAGTAGACCGTATCGTACCACCGGTTAAGAGCGAGAACTTCATCGACGTAGTAGTAGAAGAATACTTTGAGTGGGACGTAGAAAAGTCGGGACTGAAGGGAGAACTTCCACAGATCGAAGGTATGACACTGGTCGATGATCTGATGGCATACATTGAGCGTAAGCTCTTCACACTGAATACAGGACACTGCATTACCGCATACCTTGGAAATCTGCGTGGAATCCCGACCATCGATAAAGCAATCGCAGATGAAGAAATCTTCGGAATCGTATCAGCAGCTATGAAAGAAAGCGGAGCTGGACTGATCAAGAAGTATGGCTTTGATCCAGAGAAACATGCAGCTTATATCAAAAAGATCATCGGCAGATTCAAGAATCCATATCTGCAGGATGATGTAACAAGAGTAGGTCGTGAGCCTCTTCGTAAGCTGAGCCCGACAGACCGTCTGATCAAGCCTATGATGACAGCAGCAGGATACGGACTTCCGGTAGATCATCTGGTAATCGGAGCAGGTGCAGCATTGCATTATGATAATCCGAACGACAAGCAGAGTGTAGAACTTCAGGAGAAGATAGGAGCCCAAGGCGTACGTGCCGCTGCAGCAGAGATCACAGGACTGACAGATGAAGGACTGCTTGACGCAATCGTAGCAGAATACGAAAAACTGAATTAATAAGGATTGAAAAATCCCTGAGCGAAAATCGCTAGTTACCGACAGAGTCGGTGCTGGCGATTTTTTTCGCCATTGACAAATGACTGGAAGTAATGGTACGGTTATATAGTTACAGGAAAAGTATGGAGACATTTTTGTTGTCTCTGAATGATTAAAAAGTTTAATACCGAGGTGCGAAAGATGAGTGTACAGGAAATGAAACCGATCAAAGAAGGAAAAGTCAGAGAGATCTATGATAATGGTGATACTATGATTATGGTTGCTACAGACCGAATCAGCTGCTTTGATGTGATTCTTCACAATACCGTAACCAAAAAAGGAACCGTACTTACTCAGATGTCCAAATTCTGGTTTGATCTGACACAGGACATTCTGCCAAATCACATGATTTCTGTAGATGTTAAGGATATGCCTGAATATTTCCAGCAGGAGAAATTCGATGGTAACAGCATGCTTTGTAAGAAGCTGAATATGTTGCCGGTAGAGTGTATTGTGCGTGGTTACATTACAGGAAGCGGATGGGCGAGCTACAAAGAGACCGGAAAGGTATGTGGTATCGAGTTGCCAGAAGGACTGAAAGAGTCTGACAAGCTGCCGGAGCCAATCTACACACCATCTACAAAAGCAGAACTCGGTGATCACGATGAGAATATATCATTTGAAGAGAGTATCGAGTATCTGGAGAAACGCTTCCCTGGCAAAGGTGAAGAATACGCAACCAAGTTAAAAGAGTATACCATTGCGCTGTATAAGAAGTGTGCAGAGTATGCACTGAGTCGTGGAATCATTATCGCAGATACCAAGTTTGAATTTGGTCTGGATGAGGATGGCAATATCATCATCGGCGATGAGATGCTTACACCGGACAGCTCAAGATTCTGGCCATTAGAAGGGTATGAGCCGGGACACGGCCAGCCATCATTTGACAAGCAGTTTGCAAGAGACTGGCTCAAGTCTAATCCACATGATGACTGGACACTGCCACAGGATATCGTAGATAAGACCATTGGCAAATATCTTCAGGCATATGAATTGCTGACCGGCAAATCCCTCGCATAAGGAGACTTTTATGGAGAAAAAATCAATTGAAGAAATGGTTGCGGACATCAAGGTGATCCGTGAACTTGCATCCAGCGGAACGATGCTTCAGGATATTAAGAATCAGCTGGGTGTATCAGAAGAATATGTAAGTGCTATCATGCTCTGCCTGCAGGGTTATCAGGAAGATGATGACATGGCTGTAGCAAGACTGGTAGAAATGAGCTTATAAGAATATTGAAATGAGACTCCCCTGTGGACTGAAAAGTCTGCAGGGGAGTTTTGAGCTTTTGGGTACTTCGCCTGATTGTGCAACAAGCATAAAACTATTGAAAACCTAAAAATCTCCTCCTGATACTGTTGACATATAATTAAAGTAGTGATAATATCATATGTAATCTATACAAGCGTTTGTAATCGCTCGCTCGAGCAAAATATAATGGTCAAAGACGTCAAATGGTAAAGTCGCCAATAATCAAAACCAAGTGAATGAAATGGTAAAGTGTAAAGCTACAGGCTTCTTGAAAGTTTGTATGCTTAAAACGGTTGCAGAAAAGAATGATTTGTAGTATATTGGCTATAGAAGTATCACAAACGAACCTCTTTTCTGCGCGGAAGGGAGGAATATGATACATTTATGGATATGATTCAGACTAAAGAAAACCGAGAGGTAAAGAACAGTGTATTTATTGACTTGTTTTGTTATGACCGGACAGCAGAAGATAATGTCATTTCTTTATATAATGCACTTCATGAAGAAACACTGCCAGAAGGGACGAGAGTCGAATGGATGCAGTTAGATAATGTCATATACATGACTTTGCGCAATGATGTGGCTTTTCAGGTGGATGGGAAAACGATGATATTTGCAGAACATCAATCGACGATTAATGAGAATATGCCATTGAGGAGCTTCTTGTATGCAGGAAGAGCATATGAACAGTTGGTGCCAGACAGAGGACGTTATAGGAAAAAACGAATTGCACTTCCATATCCAGAGTTTTATACATTTTATAACGGTAAGGAAAAATATATAAAAGAAACAATGCTTCGCTTATCAGATTCGTATAAACAGGATCGGAATTCAGAAGCTATGCTGGAACTCATAGTTCGTGTTATTAATATTAATCTGGAAGAGCAGCATGAAATTTTGGAAAAATGTCCAATACTTAAAGAATATAGTCAATTAATGGCAATGATACGTGATAACCAGTGTCAAGGGAAGAAAGATGCATACAAAATAGCAATTCAGGAATGTATCAGTCAAGGAATACTAAAAGAGTACTTACAAAGAAAAGGAAGCGAGGTATGCAATATGTTAATAGCAGACTACAATTATGAATTAGATATGGAAGTTCAGAGAGAAGAAGCGAGAGAAGAGGGATTTGAGGAAGGTAGAATGGCAGGTATGGAGAAAGGGCTGTCAGAAGGTATGGAGAAAGGAATGGCAGAGGGAAGAGTAGAAGGCATACGAGAAGGCATACGAGAAGGCAGGCAAGAAGGACGTAAAGAGATGATACTAAAAGTATACAGCGATGGAAAAACAATAGCAGAGATCGCGAATTTTCTTGGAGAGCCTGTAGAAGAGATAGAAAAGATTATCAATAGTTGCGAGTGGAGACGATAATATAAATCCCGAGCCCCTTTAATCTTGTATTAGAGGGGCTCATATCTTACATATGAAAGTACTGCTTTGCTTCGTCAAGTCTTCCGTGGAATGCTTCATAGAAGTCTTCGCAAGGCGCGAGGTAGAACTGCTGCAGTACGTACATACAGATGGAACGTATCTGTGTCTGATCCTCCATTCCGGCAATCCGTTCCTGAAGTGCTTTGAGAAAATAGTGCCAGTCACTGATGAACTGCTCGTAGGTGCGTATATCATCGGTATCCAGCCATTTATAGACTTTGATCTTGGCTTTGGACGGCTTCGGACATTCATGCACCTGCAGGAAATACCGGAAGCTGTCGTTTTCGTAGAAGCGTCCCAGAGGGAAGAGCCTGCAGATGCCAGGCCGGTATGCGTGGATGCTGCATCGACCCTGCCCGTTTAAGAATGGACAGGCATCGGCGCTTTCGGTCATCTTGAGGTTGGGGAGGATTAATCCATCTACGACATTCAGTTCTATATGCTGGGATAAAAGCGCTTCAAATGGAACACCAAGCCCTGTAGTAAGGCGGTGAACATCCAGCGGATCGAGGACGATAGACTTACCCATGCCCCGGCAGCAGGCGGAACATCCTTCACAGCCCTTACAGTCAGCCTTTACCATATCATTCGCATCATATAATTTGCCGTCGGAGATCTCCGACAGATCTACATTTCGTAACATAGTACTCCTTTACATGAATACAGACCTCAGACAATACTGAGGCCTGTTTTTCTTCTTTGAAATTGCAATGCCATATCGCATTAAAACCGGCATTGCTTAATATTTTTATAAATGATCGCCGCGCTTCACATAACCCGGATGCTCCGGTGTACCCTTCACTTCTTTGATGTGATTGATACGTACATGCTTATCTACAACTACATTCTCCAGAACGGTATCCTCACCGATGACTACATCCGGAAGGATTACGCAGTTCTTCACTACGGCACCTTTTTTGATGATACAGCCACGGCTCAGAATGGAGTGGTCAATCGTGCCTTCGATGCGGCATCCGTTGGAAATAACTGATGCTTTGACATCTGCACCATCCAGATACTGTGTCGGACAGCTGTCGCTCGTACGTGTATAAATCGGCCAATCCGGATCGAACAGGCTGCGAGCGGTCTTGAGATCGATCAGAGACATGCTGGTGTCATAGTAACTCTTGAAATCAGTAATAGATCCAAAGTAACCACGATGAGCCACGCCACGGATATCCATTTCATTGCACATGAGATTCACCCAATCCATCAGAGAGTACATGGCAGATGTGTTATGAGCCTTCTTGATCATATCAATGAACAGGTCACGTCTCATGACATAGGTTCCTGCAAAGATCTGGCGATTCTTCGCTGTTCCACGGTTTGGTGTAATGGAAAGTACACCTTTTTGACGATTCAATTCCAGCGTCTGACAGGTTAAGAATTGTTCCTTTGCATTATCGGTAGAGTGATACAGCAGGGTAATGTCTGCGCCAGACTCGATATGCTGGTCAAGCAGTTCCTTGAAATCCTGCTTGAAGATCATACAGCTGGAGGCGACGATCACATAATCATGGCAGGAATTCTCGATGACTTCGATATTGTCCATGTAAGCAGAGACATCATTGCTATACAGACTGTCCAGTTCATCCTCTGCAAAGAGCAGATGCAGCCTGCCACGCTTGGAGTTGATATTATATTGACGTCCGGTTCCCAGATGCTCGGCAAGTGAACGCGGTTTCCAGCGTGTGTATACGTGGATGTTTTCCATGCCGCTGTTACTGAAGTTAGAGATTGGAAAATCGATCACACGGTATCTGCCCAGGAAAGAGATAGCGCCGACAGACCGGTAATCCTGCAGACCGGTTACTTTTGTATGATTGCTGGCAAAATTAACAATACCAAGTGCACTGTTCATATTATTCGTCCCCCTTTACACGTTTTGATATTAATTCGATGTGTTCGCAGACTGCTTCATTCATATCAATGTAAAAGAAGGTTTCGTTATCCGCAAGCGTTGCAATCGCATTGTTTCTTGCGTTGATGTTACTGTTATTAAAGATCGCATCTGAGCTGCTTTTCTTCCCGGACACTCTCATATTGGCTTCAATAATGATCTTAGCTTCCGGGGCAATGCGTGAACCTGTAAAGAGCACGGAATTCTTGACCTCTCCCTCGATCACGCAGCCCTGATTGATATACGCATGGCTGACCTTGGCATCCTCACCGATATACTGTGGCAGAGAATTAGTATCCTCTGTGTAGATCTTCCAGGTCGGATCACTCAGATCCAGCGGACTTGGAGTCTCTATGAGATCCATGTTGGCTTCCCAGAGAGAATCGATCGTACCAACATCCTTCCAATATCCTTTGAACTTATAAGCCATCAGCTTACGCTCGTCTGCCAGAAGTGCCGGAATGATATCCTTACCAAAATCATGGTTAGACTCGGTATTCTTCATATCAGCTACCAGCATCTTGCGAAGCAGCTTCCAGTTAAATATGTAGATACCCATCGAAGCCAGATTACTCTTCGGCTGCGGCGGCTTCTCTTCAAACTCAACAATGCGTCCATCTTCATCCGTATTCATAATACCGAAACGGCTGGCTTCCTTCATAGGAACCTCGATAACCGCGATGGTCGCATCGGCATTATGCTCTTTGTGATAAGAAAGCATCTTGTCATAATCCATCTTGTAAATGTGGTCGCCTGAAAGCACCAGCAGATACTCCGGACCGAAACCATCGATGAAGTCGATATTCTGGGAAATCGCGTCTGCCGTACCTCTGTATACATCCAGGTTGGCATCCGCTTTCTCGCGCGGCGGCAATACGAAGACGCCACTGTCCTTGGCATCCAGTCCCCAACGACCGCCTGCAGCCACATAACTGTTCAGGATAACGGATTCATACTGTGTTAATACTCCCACTACATCAATACCGCTGTTGGCACAATTACTAATCGGGAAATCGATGATTCTATATTTTCCACCGTAGCCTACTGCGGGTTTGGCAACTTTATTCGTTAGTTCGTGCAAGCGAGAACCACGGCCGCCGGCCAGGATCATCGCTAACATTTCGTTGTGCTTCATAAAAATAACCCCTTTCCTTTCAATAATACTATAGAAATATTGTACAACTTTCTGAGGTTTATTTCTATAGAAATTGTGAAATAAAACCATTAAATTTAGGGGTGAAATATTTACATATCGAAAAATGGTAAAGAATACATAAAGATCGTGTTAAATGGTAAAAAGTGAAAAAATTTCGGGGGGGGGTGTATTGACAAGCGGTAAAGGAAACGATAAAATAATACAAGGATTTGCTAAAATTGTCCTAATTATAAAGTACTACAACGAATGCAAGGATGAGAATGGCCATCGATTCAAAGGAGTATGGTTATGAAAGACATAAGAGGTTACAGACAGAATGATATAGATGATATAGATAAGGTAAGGCAGATTGTATGAAGTAGTATTGCGCAATCTGCCTTTTTTATTGACTATAAAGATGGGGAGTAACTATGAAAAAAGTCGAGATGCATTGTCACATCCTTCCGGGGATCGATGATGGTGCTGAAGATATGAAACAGAGCCTTCAGATGTTGCATATTGCTATGGAGCATGAGATTGTGGGTGCGATTGTTACGCCACATGGTTCTGCCAGGGATGCCTCTCGTGAACGGACAGAAAAGATCCGCAAGCTGTGCAGGATATTCCGGGCAAAGGCAGAGCAGCAATTCGATGTGATATTTCCGGTGTTTCCGGGACAGGAGATCCTGTATTCATCCGATATCAGAAGACTTCTGGATGAAGGAAAACTACTGACACTGGCAGACACCCGGTATGTGCTGGTGGAGTTTATGCCAGAGGTGCCGTATTCGACATTATTTGCGGCGGTACGTGAACTCCGGATGGCTGGATATGTACCGATATTGGCACATGTGGAGCGGTATCATGTACTGCGGGAGGATGGAAGAATCGAAGAACTGATCCATGACGGAGCAAAGATTCAGATTAATTACAGTTCTGTAGGCGGAAGCTGGTACAGCAAGACCACCAGATGGTGTAGAAAGCAGCTGGAAGAGCAGAACGTGCATTTCTTATCTACGGATATGCATGATCCGTTGCACCGAAGTCCGGACACAGAAGCTGCGGAAAAGTGGATGCAGAAGCATCTGGAACCGGAGTATATCCGTATGCTGGTACATGGAAGTGCCAGAGAGATCTTAGAAGAGAAGAGACGAAAGAAATTAAAATCAGACAAAGGAACGAGATAAATGGAAAAAAGATACGAAAACGAAGAAATGGAAATAGACCTGCTGGAGCTTTTTTATGTGCTGCGGTCTAAGATTCTGGCAATTCTGATGTGCGGCATTATATTCGGCGGTCTGGCATTTGGCTATGCCAAATATCTGGTTACGCCACAGTACACATCATCTTCCATGATGCTGGTGCTCACCAAGGAGACAACTCTTAGTTCGCTGGCCGATTTACAGATCGGCTCTCAGCTGACAAAGGATTATTCGCTTTTAATAACCAGCCGCCCGGTACTTACCGAGGTGGTAGATAACCTGGATCTGGACATGGACTATAAGGCGTTGAAAAACTGTATCACAGTAACGAACCAGGACGATACACGTATCCTGCAGATCGCGGTGCAGTATCCGGATGCAAAGAAAGCAAAAGACATCGTAGATGAACTGTCAAATGTGGCATCAGAATATATCGGAGAACAGATGGAGGTTGCACCACCTAAGATCATCGAGACCGGCGAAGTGCCGACTGTCCGTTCGGATACGAGTGTGACGAAGACAACAGCTATGGGTATCCTGCTTGGCATGCTCCTCTGTGCAGGCGTGGTGGTAGTAAGAGCATTGATGGATGACACAATCCGCTCAGAAGAAGACATTGAGAAATATCTGGGATTATCCACGCTCAGCGTGATCCCGGACAGAAAGGATTATATAAATGGAACAGGAAAGAAGAAGTCAAAGAAGTGATGCACGTCAACAGACAAGAGTAAGACCGAGCGTCACGATGGTAGATCAGCGCAAAGAGAACTATCATTATGAAGAAGCGCTGAAGACACTGCGTACCAATATACAGTTTGCCGGAGCAGAGATTACATCCATTCTGGTAACCAGCTGTTATCCGAATGAAGGTAAGAGCGATATCGTATCACAGCTTGCCAAAGAGATGGGAAAAGCAGGCAAGAAGGTACTGCTGCTGGATGCGGATATCCGTAAGTCGGCATTTATCCAGAGATTCCAGATCGAGGGAGAGGTCAAGGGCTTATCCCAGTACCTCAGCGGACAGGTTGCAGTCAGAGATATCCTCTATACAACAAACTATGAGAATGTAGACATTATCTTTGCCGGCCCGGTAGCACCGAATCCATCGGAGCTTCTGGAAGGCAAGTTGTTTGCACATCTGGTAGAAGGACTGAGCCAGAGATATGATTACATCCTGATCGATACTCCACCGATGGCGAGCGTGATCGATGCTGCGATCGTTGGCGGCGTGTGTGACGGAGCAATACTTGTAATAGAAGATGGAACGGTAGGATACCGTACAGCACAGAAGGTCAAGGCACAGCTGGAAAAAAGTGGAAGCCGTGTGCTTGGGGCGGTGCTTAATAAGGTAGAAATGAAAAAAGGCAAGTACTATTCGTATGACAAGTATGGCAAATATAGCAAATACGGAAGGTATGGAAAGTATTAGACGATGAAAGCAAGAAGAGTAAT
>ERZ773188.3073-NODE-3073-length-14736-cov-5.300388_pt1 | contig 14736 bp, 10 predicted proteins | sample MGYA00581011_ERZ773188 | MGnify/ENA primary metagenome ERZ773188 (study PRJEB29015, sample SAMEA2737798) | human gut metagenome | biome: human gut; feature: human-associated habitat; material: faeces | place: China | collected 2012 ...
ATACCAAACAATCTCTTTCGTTTTTTCATAGTCATTTCCTCCTCATTTTCTTTGTATTTTTGCATTTTTTCTTTTTCTTCTTGAACCTTAGCCTCTGGAGCCTTGTTTATAAATCCAGGATTTGAAAGCATTTTTGTACTTCTTGTAACCTCTGCTTCAAGTCTTGTTTTTTCAGCCTCTAGCTTTGCCCTTTCCTCAGCTAAATCAACTAATTCTTCTGACGGAATGAATGCTTTTATTCCGTCTGCAAGCAATGTTACAACATGTTTTGGTATGTTTGTTTCGTCTTTTTCTATTTCTATTTTAGAAGCAAATCCAAGTTTTTCAAGCCATGATTTAGAATTTTCTATTAAAGTTTTGTATTCTTCATCATCTATTACAAAAATCAATTCTGATTTCTTAGATGGGTAAACATTCATGTTTGTTCTTGTATTTCTAATTTGAATTATTATTTTCTTAATTTCTTCTAGATGATATTCTTCTTTCTCAAATTCATATTCCTCGCAATATGTTGGCCAAGCAGAAATCATTATACTTTCGTCATTTGTATATAGCTCATCATATATTTTCTCAGTTATGAATGGCATAATTGGGTGTAATAATTTTAATATATCTCCCAATACCTTGTTTAGAACTTTTTGAGCTGTTATTCTTGATTCTACAGCTTTTTCATCTGTATTCTCTTTGTTATATAAACGAGGTTTTACAATTTCAATATACCAATCGCAGAACTCATTCCATGTGAAGTCATATATTTTTTGAGCATATACTCCCATGTCGAAATTGTCTAAATTTGCAGTTGCTTCTTTAATTAAAGTGTTTAATTTAGATAAAATCCACTTATCTTCATATTCTAGTTTCGAAACGTCTATGTCCATTATTGATGATTGCACATTTTCTTCTCCGTCCCCAAATTGTTCGTTCATTAGAACAAATTTTGATGCGTTCCATAGTTTATTTGCAAAGTTTGAGGCTGATTCTAGTTTTTCTGGCATGTATCTTATGTCATTTCCTGGTGTTATTCCCATTATTAATGATAGACGTAATGAGTCTGTTCCATATTTGTCTATTATTTCTAGTGGGTCTATTCCGTTTCCCAAGCTCTTAGACATTTTTCTGCCTTGAGCATCTCTTACAATTCCATGTATTAATACATCTTTAAATGGAACTTCTCCTGTGTGTTCTATTCCTGAGAACATCATTCTTATTACCCAGAAGAATATTATGTCATATCCTGTTACTAATGTTGAAGTTGGATAGAAGTATTTGAAATCTTCTGTTTGTTCTGGCCAACCAAGTGTTGAGAATGGCCATAATGCAGAGCTAAACCATGTATCTAGTGTATCTTCATCTTGATGCAAGTGTGTGCTTCCACATTTATCGCATTTTTCTGGCATTACTTTTCCAACCATTATTTCACCACAATCATCGCAGTAATATGCTGGTATTCTATGTCCCCACCATAATTGTCTTGATATACACCAATCTTTGATGTTTTCTAACCAATTAAAATATGTTTTATCGAATCTTTCTGGTATAAATTTTGTTTTTCCACTTTTTACGGCTTCTATTGCTGGTTTTGCAAGTGGTTCCATTTTTACAAACCATTGTTTTGAAATCATTGGTTCTATTGTTTGATGGCATCTATAGCATTTTCCTACATCATGTGTGTAGTCTTCTATTTTTATCAAAGCACCAATCTCTTTCAATTTTTCCACAATACGTTTTCTTGCTTCATATATGTCTAATCCTGCAAATTCAGGAACTATATCATTCATTATTCCATTTTCATCAAATACTTTTATCATTTCTAAATTATTATCTAATCCTGCTTGATAATCGTTTACGTCATGTGCAGGAGTAAGTTTTACCGCACCTGTTCCAAACTCCGTCTCAACGAAATCTGCCGGAATTATTGGAATTTCTCTTCCCACTATTGGAAGCACAACTGTCTTTCCAATGTAAGCCTTATATCTTTCATCATTTGGATTTACTGCAACACCAGTATCTCCTAGCATTGTCTCTGGTCTTGTTGTAGCAACAATTAAATATTTTCCTTCTTCTCCTTTTATTGGATATTTAATATGCCACAAATGAGTTGGTTCTTGCTCGTATTCAACTTCTGAATCTGAAATTGATGTATGACAAGTTGGGCACCAGTTTATCATTCTTTCGCCTCTGTATATTAGTCCTTTATTATACAAATTGACAAATACAGTTTGAACAGCATTAGAAAGCCCTTCGTCTAGGGTAAATCTTTCTCTTGACCAGTCGCATGAACTTCCAAGTTTTCTAATTTGCTTTGTAATTATTCCTCCATACTCCTTTTTCCAGTCCCAAGCTCTTTTTAAGAATTCATCTCTTCCTAAATCTTCCTTAGTAATTCCTTCTTCTTTTAATTTAGCAACAATCTTAGCCTCTGTTGCAATAGAAGCATGGTCTGTTCCCGGAACCCAAAGAGCATTATATCCAGCCATTCTCTTATATCTAATTAATATATCTTGCAATGTCTCATCTAAAGCATGTCCCATGTGTAATCTACCAGTAATGTTTGGTGGTGGAATTACTATTGTATATGGCTTTTTAGACTTATCATTGCTAGGCTTAAAATAGCCTTTTTTCTCCCAATTCTCATAAATTTCATCTTCAAAATCTTTTGGATTAAATTTTCCTTCTAGTTCGTGTTTACTCATAAAACATCATCCCTTCTTTAAATATTTTGTTTTTTAGTTACAGTAGCATTTTTCATATAAAACAAAAAATTGCCACTTAACCTAAATTTAGTTAAGGGCAAGAATATTTCTCGCGGTACCACCTTATTTGTATACTTTCTATAAAATATACATCTCATTTGTTTTGTAACGTAAACTACACGGATATATTTACTATTATTTCTATATATCAGCTCCCAAGCTACATTCAGTTTAACTTTCTATAAGAAGATCTCAGCATTTTTCTTCTTTTCTCTGGATAGATGTTCCAAACTTACTCCTCTTGTTCTTCGCTTTTAATTATTATGTTACTATAATAACATATTTTATACAGAAAAATCAATAGAATTAAATAAATTCCATTGATTTTATTAGTTTCCTTATATATTAATATAACACTTTTCCTTTATAAATTTTTTTATTTTCTTTTCATCTTTTCCTTCGTAATATGGAATAAGTAAATTTTTAAATTCTTCTGCTAGTTCTGCTGGAATTGCTATAATACCTTTTCCTTTTGAAATTAAATAGTGGTTACTAAAAATTACTGCTGTTCTTTTATTTCCATCAATAAATATTTGCTTTTTCATTGTATATAGTATAAGCTCTATTGCTCTATCTATATCATCCATTTTATCATTAAAAATTTTTTCTAATTCTTCTTTTATAACACTTTCAATTGGTAATTCTGGTTTCCATGTTGTTCCTCCTATTGCAACAGGAACACTTCTAACTTTTCCTGCTGAATAGTAAAAGCCTTCTTCTACCATTTTATTTATTTCACATAATAAAGCAAAATTGGTATCACTTAGTATTACATTCTTATTTAATATAAATTCCCAAGCATGTTTTAGATTTACTATTTTCATAATATCTTCTGATGTCATATTATTTACTTTTCCACCTTCAATAATACTTTCTGTATCCGCAAAGGTAGTTGCAACACCTTCTAATATTGCTTGTTTATAAATTGTATCTGCCAAATGTCTTTTAGCAAAATCTATATTTTGTTTTACTTTTTCTGAAAGTTCTTCTTCTATATAATTTAATTGTGTTAATTTTTTGTTTATTTCTTTTATTTGTTTTTTCAACTCTTTCGCTTTAATACTATTGTTTAATACTAAATTATATAATTCATCTGAATATTCTCCAACATATTTAGTTAAAACAACTCCATCTTCTCTATAATGTACATAAATATATTTATTTGAATCGTTTTCTCTTATTTCAACTGAACCATATGCAAGCGATTGTAATTCATGTTCAAGCAATTGTTTATTTTGAAGAAGATTCATAATTTCGATTTTTTCTTCCATGATATTCCTCCTTAAAAATGTGAAACATTTCTTCAATTTTTTATTGATTTTGTTTCACATTTATATTATATCACAAAAATTAAAAATGTGAAACATTTCTAGCTTTTTTTACTAATTTTGTTTCACATTTTATTTTACATTTTTATTTTCGTAATATATATCATTAGTAAGCTTATTATTAGAGCAATAAAACCAACTATTTTCAATACTTTCGTTGTTTCGTTTGTCTCATTTGAGCTAAATGTTTTTGTTGCTATCTTTCTAGCATCATATATCATTATTACAGAAATTCCAAGAATAATTAATTCAATAATTATAAATATAATTTTGGCCATTTTGATAAATTTCCTTCCTTATGTACATTTCTAGTTGGAAAAGAATTAAATTTTAACAAGGAAAACGAATTTCAAAGGCAAGGGCGCATACGTTGTGTATGTAACCGCGTTTGAAATGATGTTTGACGCAGTCAAAATTGTAATTATTTTTCAACCGTTAGTTAAAGAATTCAACTGTATACTTACATTCAAACTCTTTTCTTGGTGCTAATGTTAACATGTCTGTCTTTTGCGTAAATACACCAGTCGATTTTATTGCATCTGCTGTTGTGTACCATGGTTCTAAGCAGATAAATGGTGCTCCTGGTTTTGACCATACAGCTAAATATGGAAATCCTTCAAAGTCCATTGTTAACAAAGTCTTGTTTCCAGTCTTCTTTTTTAGGCTCACTCTATGGGAAGTCAAACCTTTCATTATTATAGCATCATTCTTGAAAGAATCTTGATTTATTGGTATTCTTCTTAAATCTTGCATTATATTTCTGGCATATTCTGTTCCAATCAAACCATCAACTAGATATAAGAAATGTATTTTATTCTCATCTTCTTCGAATTCCAAATAGTATTCATCACTGTATAAATCTCGTTGATCTATTTTGAAAGCCGGATGTCCGCCTATTCCAAATGTCATATTGTTATCGCCTTCATTTACAACTTTATACATTGTTGTAAGTTTGTTTTCATCGGTTCTATATGTTACATATAAAGAAAAATCGAATGGATATTTTACAAAAGTGCTAGGATTACTTTTTAAAACATATGAGTGAAAATTATCCAATTTTGTAACAGGTTCAAACTCCATGTCTCTAGCAAATCCATGTTGTCCCATTTCATATGTCCTGCCATTTATAATTGTCTTGTTTTGTTTTAACTTTCCCACTATTGGAAATAGTACTGGAAAATGACGTTTCCAGTAGACTCTCCCATTCTCATCTATGCAATCTTGTCCTTGGTGTATTTTTTCTATGCCATCTAGCTTGTAACTTATTAATTCTGCTCCAAGCCTAGATGTAAGCATTTGACTATGCATATACATTACTCCTTTAATACTTGATTTATTTGTGCGTTTTAGAACCCGTACTTTTTTCTTAAGTAGATTATTACCTCTTTAATATGTTTTTCTTACATATTACTTATTCTTCTGTATGAAGTTCCAAGAATCTTCACACATTTCTTTTATTCCTTTTTTTGCTTCCCAACCAAGTTCTTCTTTTGCCTTTTTAGTGTCTGAATAGCATGTTGCAATATCCCCTGGTCTTCTTTGTGTTATTTTATATGGAACTTTCTTTCCAGTAATTTCTTCGAAAGATTTTACCATATCTAAAACACTGTATCCAGTTCCTGTTCCAAGATTATAAATATATAAGCCTTTTCCTTCTTTATCTAGTTTATTTAGTGCTGCTAAATGTCCTTTTGCTAAATCTACAACATGAATATAATCTCTAACACCTGTTCCGTCTGGAGTATCGTAATCATTTCCAAATACAGATAATTCTTTTAATTCTCCTGATGCAACTCTTACAACATATGGCATTAAATTGTTTGGTATTCCCTGTGGTTCTTCTCCAATTAATCCGCTTTCATGAGCTCCTACTGGGTTGAAATATCTTAATATACAAATATCCCATGAATTATCTGATGCATATAAATCTTTAAGTATTTGCTCTATGAATAATTTTGATGTTCCATATGGATTTGTTGTTCCACCAGTTTTACAATCTTCTGTTAGCGGAATTCTTTCTGGCTCTCCATATACTGTTGCAGATGAGCTGAATACGAATTTCTTTACTCCATATTTTTGCATTGTTTCTAATAATACAAGACATCCAGAAATGTTGTTATCATAATATTCTAATGGCTTTCTAACAGACTCTCCAACAGATTTATAACCTGCAAAGTTTAGAACTGCCTCAATATCATTTTCTTCGAATACCTTTTCTAACTTTTCTCTATCCAAATAATTTATTTCATAAAATTTAAAATCTTTTCCAGTAATTTTCTTAATAGCTTCTAAAGCCTTTGGCTTACTGTTAGAAAAATTATCTACTATAACAATATCCTTTCCTGAATTTAATAACTCAACTGCTGTGTGGCTTCCAATAAAGCCAGCACCTCCTGTAACTAATATAGCCATAAATATTATCTTCCCTTCTTTAATAATTTATATTTCTTGATATTTTCCATAAATGATTCCAATGTTTAATTGTCCAAAGTCGTCTGTTGAAGCACTTCCACCAATATTGCTTGTACAAGATGCACAGTTAGTGTTTGTATCTTCATTTGGTATAATTTCTTTTCCAGAACCACTTATAGCTCCATTATTTTCACAAAGTTCTACTATACTATTATTATACAAAATTCCGCAAATTCCTCCTAGATTAACCAAAGTATCTGTTTCGGAATTTACATTTCCATAATTTTTTGAATTTGATAATCTAGCTGCTTCACCATTTTTTCCGACTAATCCACCTAAATTTACAGTTTTACATATAACTCCTGCAACTTTAGATACTTGTCCATCATTTCGGCATTGTGTAATTGTTCCTTTACTTTCTCCTGCTATTCCTCCAATATTAGTACTTCCAATTACATTTCCAGTATTTTTAGAATTTTCTATTGTAGCTGTTTCTAGTATTGCAACAATTCCGCCTGCAAATTCTTCATCATTTGAATTTTCTTTTAAGTTACTTATTTCTGCAGTATTCTGACAAGCAACTATGTATCCCGTTGATTTTCCTACTATTCCACCAACAATTTTTCCATCAATCTTTCCGTTATTGGTGCAACTTGTAATGTTTCCATTTTGGTTATCTGCAACAATACCAGCTGTATAATATTTTGATCCTGTTTGTTCTTCAATCTTACCTTCATTTGTACAGTTTGTAATTTCACCACTATTTTCTGTATTATTTTCAACATAATTTAAAGCAACTATTCCAGCTTTTAATTGATTTGATATAATTGCAATGCTATTTGCTGTATCAATTATTTTTCCGCTATTTTCTGCGCAAATTCCAGCAACTTCTATGTTTGAACTCTCTGCGTTAATACTTGCTGTTATTGTTCCCTCCGTTTTGCAAGTCTGAATTATTCCAGAATTTTTTGCTGATATAGTTCCAATTAATACTTTTGTATTTTCAATGTTTTCGTCCACAGAAATTGTTACTGTCACTTTTAAATTTATTATTCTACCTTTATTATTACCAAATATTCCAACTAATACATTATTTTCTGCACCTTGAGCTATATTTACAGAATAATTTCTTATTGTTTTATCATTTCCATTAAATATTCCCTCAAATGCATGTTCTGAGTCTCCAATCGGCAAAAAACCGTTTGCAGTAGTCAGCTCTGTTTTTATATCTTCAACTTTGCCATCTTTATTTACGTCATCATACTTAGCTTTTGGATTTTTATATGACTCATCACTTTGAAAATCTAGCTTATTTGTAAGTTCAAAATACTGGTTGCTATATGTAATTCCGCTATTTACATTTTCTGATAATTTTAATAAGTCCTCTATGTTCTCTATTTTATATGGATCATCACTCGTTCCACTACCATTAAAGTCACTGGCCTTTCCAGTCGCAATTCTATTTGTTTTTGGTACATGTTTCTTAACAATCGAAGCAGTTACTATTATTGCAATTATTACCAGCAATGCTATAAAAATTTGATATACACTTATAGTAATTTGTTTTTTCTTCATCTTTTGTTATGCTCCTTCATAAATAATCTGGTACATTCTATAATTATTAATAATCTTCCTAACATACATATTTGTTTCTTTATATGGAATGTTCTCTATGTCACTCCCATCGGCTTTTATTATTCCATCTCTAATCCATTGATTTACGTTTCCCATTCCAGCATTATATGCCGTGATTGCAAGCAACATATTTCCGTCAAAATTTTTTAATAATTCCGAATAGTATTTTGTGCCAATCATTATATTTTTTTCCGGCTCTAACAAGCTTTCTTCCTCTACCAGAGGTTCATCTATTTTATCAGCAATTTCGTTTGCCGTGGCCTCCATTAACTGCATTAAGCCCTTTGCTCCACTCGATGATTTAGCCTTTTCTTTAAAATTGCTTTCGGCTTTTATCATGGAAAAAATTAGTAATGGATCCACGTTAAATTCTTGTGCATATTTTTCTACATATTCTGAGTACTTTTTAGGATATATTTTTTGTAATATAATTTGCTTTATGTTAAATACTTTTATAATAGTTATAAGTAGTATAATACCAATTAGAACACCCACTATAACCTTATATTGTTTTTTCAAATTACATCTACTCTCCTTTGTTTATTTTACTTCATACCAGTCCTCACCCTCAGAGATTTCTACTTCAAGTGGAACCGATAATTTCATTGCGTTTTCCATGCATTGTTTTAGAATCTCTTTTGCCTGTTCTTTATCTTCTTGGCTAACTTCTAATAACAATTCATCATGTATTTGTAGTACAATTTTACCATTAATATGATTTTCTTTCAATGCTTTATTTACATTTATCATAGCAATTTTCATAATATCTGCTGCTGTTCCCTGTATTGGAGTATTCATAGCAACACGACTTCCAAATTGTCTTACCATATAATTTGAAGATTTTATTTCTGGAATGTATCTTCTTCTTCCAAAAAGAGTTTCTACATAGCCCTTTGCCTTTGCACTTTCTACTATATCATCCATAAAGTGTTTTATTCCTTGATATTTTTCAAGATACTGGCTAATGTATTCTTTAGCTTGTTTGTTGCTTACTCCTAACTGATTTGCAAGTCCAAAGTCACTTATTCCATATACTATTCCAAAGTTTACGGCCTTTGCAGATGACCTTTGCTCCTTTGTAACTTCTTCAATTGGAATTCCTAAAACCTTTGATGCAGCCTGTTTATGAATATCTTCTCCATGATTAAATGCATGTATCATATTTTCATCTTGTGAAATATGTGCAAGCACTCTTAATTCTACTTGAGAATAATCTGCATCTATATAAATATTTCCTTCTGCAGGTTTAAAGGCTTTTCTTATTTGCTTTCCTAATTCTGCTCTAGTAGGAATGTTTTGTAAATTTGGCTCTGTACTGCTTATTCTTCCTGTTGCAGTAATTATTTGATGGAAACTCGAGTGTATTCTCTTGGTTTTAGGATTTATGTAAGGAATTAGTCCCTCAACATAAGTAGAATTTAATTTAGCAAGTGTTCTGTATTCTAATATTTTTTCTATAATAGGATGTTGGCCTTTTAACTTTTCTAACACTTCAACATCAGTTGTGTAGCCATTTTTAGTCTTTTTATAAACTGGTAATTGTAATTTTTCAAATAATATTTTTCCTAATTGTTGATGAGAATTTACATTAAATTCTTCTCCTGCTAAATCACATATTTCATGTGATAAGGTTTCTACTTGGGCTTTTAATGTATCTCCAAAATCTTTTAATTCACTTTCATCTACCATCATTCCATTAAATTGCATTTGTGCCAATACTGGTACTAACGGCATTTCGATATTATTAAATAAGCTTAATGAACCTACTTCTTCTAGTTTTTTTGTTGTAACTTCTTCTAGCTTTGCTATCGCATAACAGATTAAAGCACTCTGATATTTGCTTCTTTCGTCGACTTTATCATCTTTTTGTTCCAAATTATCAAATAAATTCATCTGGTCACTCTTCTTCTCATCTGTGCCATTAAATTCATTTTCTAAATATTCATCCATGTCTAATTCTAAATACTTTTTAGACATTTCTTCAATATTGTTTTTATCTGTTGGGTTTAAATTATATCCGGCAATCTCTGCATCATATTTTATGTTATTATATTCACAGTCATGCTCTTTAAGAATAATATAGTCTGGTTTAGTTCTATAACTAATTTTGTCTATTTTTTCGTCTGCAAAGATATTAATAATTTCAGGAGTTAACTCAAAATCTTTTACATAAAATACCTTCTTATCTTTATAAAAATATAATGATTTAAAAGTTTCTTTTATAATTGCACTTTCATCTTCAATCTTTTCTTTTTCGATATAATAAATAAATTTATCATTAATCTTTGAAAGCTCGTCTTTTAAAATATTTTTGTCTAACTCTACTAATGTAAATAAATCTTCAATCTTAGCTTCTTTCTTGGGTGTACCAAGTCCATTCAAATCAAATCTTTCTATAAATCGATTAAATTGAAGCTCTTTAAATTTATTTGTTACTGCTTCTTTATCCCACTCCTTAGTCCTTAAATCTTCTATATTAACTACGAGTGGTGCATCTCTTAGAATAGTTCCAAGAGTTCTAGATAGCATTGCTAAATCCTTATTATTTTCAAGTTTAGTTTTTAATGCTCCTTTGATATCATCTGCTTGTCCAGCTTCTAATTTTTCATACAAATTATCTATATTTTCATATTCCTTAATTAATTTTAGAGCAGTCTTTTCTCCTACTCCCGGAACTCCTGGAATATTATCAGATGTATCTCCCATCAAGCCTTTTACTTGAATTAGCTGAACTGGTTTAACTCCATATTCTTCGATTATCTTAGAATCATCATAATCCTCTGTCTCGGTCTTGCCCATTTTAGTACGAGGAATACGAATTGTAACTTTATCACTTGCAAGTTGAAAGTTATCTCTATCTCCAGAAAGAATAGTAACATAATGTCCGGCATCAGATGCTTGCTTAGAAATAGTTCCTATAACGTCATCTGCCTCATAGCCCTCTTTTTCGATTATTGCTATATTCATTGCTTTTAAAACTTCTTTAATAACAGGCATTTGCTCAGCAAGTTCTTGTGGCATCGCATGGCGAGTACCTTTGTATTCTTTATACATCTTGTGTCTGTGAGTTGGAGCCTTCAAATCAAAGGCAACTGCAATATAATCTGGTTTTAAATCTTCTAAATCTTTAAATAGAATTGATAAAAATCCATATACAGCATTCGTATATTTACCATCAGCAGACATCAAAGATTTAGAGCTCATTATTCCATAAAAAGCCCTATTCATAATGCTGTTTCCATCTATTATTAATAATCTATTACTATCCATAAATTATACCTCCAAAACTATTCGTATATTCCTATACTTCTCATATAATTTATATATCCTTTATCTATATTGTTCCACTTATCAATTTTATCATTTAAAATCTCCATGTTGACTGGTGCTTTTGAGTATGACTCATAACTCTTTACAATGCCATTTTTAAATCTTTCTGGGCATCTTCCAATTATTCTAGAAATATCATCATATTTATCTCCAAAACCACCAAATCCGAAATCTATAATAGCAGCAACATTATTATTATCATCTAACAATACATTGCTTGGGTTCAAATCACCATGAACCAAGTTATTGCAACTATCATCTATTTTACTCTCTTTCCAGAATTTTATATCATCTTCACTTAAATGCAAACTTAAAAGTTCGTCTAGGAAATCTGGTAGTTTCAAGCCAATATTTCTTGTATTAAATACTTCATCTTTATTGAAATCTAAATTATGCAATTCATACATAAATTTTGCAATTTCATTTCCAACATTTTCAACTTCTTTATCACTAAGTGAATCCATCTTCTTAGCAAGTGGAGTGCCTTTTATTTTTTTATGTACACTAAATGGTTTACCATTATAATATTTTAGTTCTAGCTTACTAGTATTAAAATCTGTTTTATTATATATGTAACCTGCAAATTCACAGTCCTTTACAATAGTTCTAGACCAGAATTCATCACGTGGAAATCTAAAGAAATAGTTTCCATCATCAGTTTCAACCTCATATACTATGTTAGTCCAGCCAGTTGTAATCTGGTTTGCTTTTACTATCTTTTTCCCTTTTAGGGTGTCAACAATTATTTTGTCAAAATTTTCATCACTTTTAAAAAATATATCCATATTAATCCTTTCATTTTTAGTATTTATCTGATTTCATTTTGCTTGCAATTAATTTAATAAGTTCATATTCTGATTTTTCATCATAATTATTATATATTATGTAATCAAACATATCTTGTAATTTCTTATCACTCATAAAATTTTTATATTGTTCTTCTGTCTCTTTAATTCTCTCGTTTTCTTTCTCTGGTGTTAAATTTCTTTTCTTTACTTGTTCTAATGCCACATTTATATCATTTGGCAATATATAAATAGTGACAATATCTGGTCTTATTCTTTTCCAGTCTTGAATAGTAGTATAATACATTTCAAACACATAATTTTCATTAGATAAAATTTCATCTTTTTTATATGCATATGTACCACCAAACACATCAAAATCGTAAGCAATTTTTCCATCATCTTTGAGTTTTTGTAACTCTTCATGAGTCATAAAAAGTCCAGTTTTTCCGTTTTGTTCACCTATTCTCATAGTTCTTGTTCTTATAGTATGTACCTTTTTGAAATCAAGCTTTTTTTCAATTTCTTCTGCATAAAAACTTTTTCCCACTCCAGTAATACCAGAAAGTGCTAATAACATTATGTTCTCCTTTTGTTTCTTATTTTGTTGTTATTTCTCATTGCAAACTATATCATATTTTAGGAGATTTATCAATGAAAAATATATAAAAATACAGGGTATTAAAATTGAAAGCTAAATTATTACCATTTTTCTTATTTTTTGCATTCTTCAATAATTCCATTTAGATTTTCTACTTTTTCTGATATAGAAAATGCAATTCTTAATTTTCTTGACTTTTTTGATATAATAAAAGCATAAAAAATCTTATTAAGCACAATACTTAATAAGATTTCTATATTTATGTTTTTATATGATATAAATTTACCCTTAATCTTCTTAATACTGTTATTGGTATATTTATCATTTAATTTATTATAAGAACTCCCATTTAACAAATCTCACATATAAACTTTTCCTGTATTTTACGCATTTTCATTATTTGATATGCATTTTTAATGGTTTGATGTACATTTTTAGGGAATTTTCCATAGCGTATTCCATTCGCTATGCAAGGCGTGAGCCTTCTTATAGCTTTCTGTTATCATTTTTATTTTTTCCTCTTGTTTCAAATTTCTCGTCTCTAGCGTTCAGCTTTTCCTAGAAAAGTGAAACACGGAAACCGATGCTGAGGTTGGTGTAGGCTGTGGCAAGGACGTCGCGGCGAGCTGCAGGAGAGTCTGAGCCTGGATAGCTGAAATCGCCTCCCCTTCCAGCGCATGGCATGCCGGTACTGGAAGTTTTTTCTAGAGTCCACTCCCATACATTTCCAGCCACATCATATATATTCATTACTTTATTTTTCTCTGATGTTCCTGTTGTTACTAATATTCCATTTCCAGTTGAAGATTGGGCTATTTTATTTCTACTTGAATCTACAAAATTTGTAGTTGATGTTGTTGATGGATTCCATGTTGATCTTAAGTTATAATTACTCATCGTTGCATATTTGCCAGTCTGGCTTAATTGGAATGTTGAATCCATGTAATTTCCTATTGTTATACTATTTTTTGTTAAATCATCTGTTGACGTAATTTTTGATGTGTCTTTACTCATAAATGCTAGCACTAAATCCCATTGCACTCCAAACATTAAACTACTTGTCTTAGTTCCTGAATTTACATTACTTGCTAAATTTTGTGCTTGTGTTCTTGTTACATATGTGTATGGGTATGCATCTGCTTTTGATACCGGTACTGTACTTGGCATAGTATATTTTCCATCTGAATTTTTGTCTGTATTACTTGTTCTATTCGTTCCTGTTGTTTCAATTCCAGCTTCATATCTTCCCACATAAAATCCACCATTTTCATATACACTTTTTAACATACTGTTTTTTAATGTTTTATACTCTGTTTCACTTAACCAGCCTTCATTTTTATCATCTGCATACCATGTGTCTGAATACTTAGTGCTTCCTCTATATGTTTTTGTATATTCCTTTAAATCATTTTCTATACTTGTATAATCTGCATCTGTAAATGTTGTTTTTCCAAGCCCTGTTTTAGCATAAACTGCTGTTGTTCTTGGTACTACTACCCACACATATTCATTTCCACTTCCATCTTTTATTACTAATCCTGTCTCTATTGTTCCTTCTTTTTTTGTAAATGTATTATCTGGAAAGTATGGGGCTGTTTCTTTTGTTGCTTCTGCTGGTACTTTTGTATCTGTTCCACTTCCTCCAGCTCCACCATTTCCGCTACCATTTCCAGCTAATGCACCTTCCATTTCACTTACCAAACCATTCATTCCTTTTAAATCATTTTGGCTGGCTTCTGCAGATTTTGTTTCTGCTTCTTTTGCTTTTGCTATTATTCCGTTATTTCCTAGTACTAAATTAATACTTACTCCTGCAAGAATTAACAAAACTACTATCGTAACGACTAACGCAACTAGGGTTATACCCTTATTCTTTTTCATATCGTTTTCCT
>ERZ773188.3074-NODE-3074-length-14736-cov-3.642599_pt1 | contig 14736 bp, 35 predicted proteins | sample MGYA00581011_ERZ773188 | MGnify/ENA primary metagenome ERZ773188 (study PRJEB29015, sample SAMEA2737798) | human gut metagenome | biome: human gut; feature: human-associated habitat; material: faeces | place: China | collected 2012 ...
AGAATTATCATATACGCAATATGATATAGAATTATGTGTGATAATTATAATATAGAATTGTGATATAGAATTGTGACATAAAATTATGATACAGAATTCTATCATCCGGGCATAGAAAAACCGCCCATTTCTGGACGGTTTAAAAGTTGACAAATCAAAAAAGATATGATATTGTATAAGCATCAACAGCACATGGAGCTGTTGTGTGTCCGTCAGTCCTGTCTGGTACGGTTGAGTTGAAAAGTGTGATTGTGTATGAACTTATGTTCAGAGAGAAAAAGCATGACCTATTCGATCATGCTTTTTTCTTTTTTTCAATCCTTTTTTCGTAATCATTAAGGATTGAAACGGCCGCACCTGTGCGGCATTCTTCCTTGCTTTCTTCACGGATAGTTCCATCATTTTCGAAAGATGCAATTTTTCCAGAAGATTTCTGGATTACTTCCGTAGCTGAGAGTCCATAAAACGGATCACAGCTTTCTCTTAATTCTTCAGCCCGTTCCATCATTTCACAAATTCTTTCGAGCTGCGGGATAGAAAACGCTTTCAAGTCGTCTTCTTTCATAACACTTTTTAAATACCATGTCAGATTCTTTACCGTTGATTCTTTCATTTCAACTAACTTTTCTATTCTCATGTTTGCTTCTCCTTTCAAGTGGGGCGATTTCTCGCCCCGGTGGTGTTACTTGCTCAGCTCAAGATCTTCTGTACTGATTCCCAGATTTTGAAGCTCCGCCCGGACAAGTTTTTCTTGATACTCAAGTTCTTCTTGTCCGTACTTTTTAATTCTCTGGATGGCTGCGAACTTCTCAAGCGCTACCTGTTTCATCTCATTTTCGTTCATGTCTTGCATCTTTTACCTTCCTTTCTGGCGTTTCGCCTATTGCCTTTCGACAATATTATAATACTATATTTGTGCCTAATTGTCAATGCTTTATTTTAATTTATTTGTGCTTAATTATTCCTTGCGTTTTTTCGTTCTATTTTATCCAGTTCTTTTACAACTGTCTCTTTTATAAAAGCGTTGCATGACATTCCAGTAAGTTCCTTTATGCGTTCCTTTGTCCCTAGTGGTAGCTGACAATTTACACGGTCAACCGTTTTCATAAAGTCTGCCACTGCTTTTCTCCGCTGTTCTTTCTGCTTTTCTGTATATTCAGCCATTGCATAAACTCCTTTCATTTTTTCTTCCATTATAATACTTTTGTGCCTAATAGTCAATGCCTATTTGTGCCTTATGCAAAATGCACAGCTTTTCATGTTTGTATGTGCCTAATATTTGTTTATTATTCCGTATTGAATTTGTGCCTAATATACATTATAATAAAACCATCAAATAAAGAACCGGAAACACCGGAGGAGGAAAAGAAAATGGCAAATATTAAAATCGAAAATGGAAAAATCTATTCCGAAAGTTTCGGAAAAACGGATGTATTCGAAATTGTTGGAAGAATCCCGGCAAACTTCTTCGTCTGGAATATCGGCGAGAACATGGGAACCCATGACTATATACCATTATGCGAAGACCTGCACCCGGAAGATAAAGAAAATTATGAAATCAATCCGGCAACTCTTAAAGCTATAAGAGTCACCCCGGAGGAATGGGAAAAATTAAACGATGCCGCAAGCGTTGGAGTTAATAGTCTCCAGACGGCAACCAAGGCATTAAAAAGCAAAAGGCGCGGCTACTGGAGCGACAGAAAAAGAGCCGCCGCAAAACTCACGATTGATATTTTCATGAAAATATCATAGTCGAAACCGCCACCCGGCGGTCTGTAGGAACTGCCCCACCTGCACCGATGAGACAGGGCAAACAATGAAAGGAAGGTAAAATATTATGAGAAACGAAACAGCAGCAGAGAAAGAAAAAAGAATGTTTGAATTTTATAAAAAGGATCTCGAAAGGATCGGGGAGGAAATGGGACAGGTTAGAATGATCGTAATTGAATACGTTTGCAACTTTCCCAAAATTAACCCGTACAAAATGGCAGCGTCAATTGTTTTTGACGGGTTCAAAGTGGTTTTTGATGATTCCAGCATAAGCCAGGAAGAAAACGAAAGAAAGCGGAAAGCAGTTGTAAAGCTGACAGCATAGCCGAAACGCTCCAGATCGGAGCGTCAGCCGCGGGACAGCCTCCCGGCTCTGATGATGGCAGGCTAGAAAGGGAAAACATGAAAGATTATATGAAGGAAATGAAGTGGGCGATTGTCAATATCGTGGACAGATCAACGCAGGACGACCGCAGGAGCAAAGTAAATGTTGAGGCACTTTTCCAGAATCCGGTGCAAGCAGAAGATAACTATATCATCCGCAATCCGGAACACAAAAGATATATTATTTTTGTTGATTACCTGGAAAGGTTTGAACGTTACTATAACGACATTCAGGATCTAAACGAAGAATATGGAGATCACGCAATTTTCCACCTTGAAGAAATCAGTCAGGGTTACGAATGGGATACCAAATTCAGAACCATTCTTGACATCTGGACAAATACAGAGCTTTAAAGGAGGGCATAACATGACCGACGTTCTTTTCTGGCTTGTGATCGGCTATGGTATCCGGTATTCACTGGAGATCATAACCGGAAAAGTAAAAATTTAGCAAGCGCGAGCGGCGCGGCTCCGGGGTTCAACTCCCCGGCTTGCTTTTACCCGGAAACGGAAAAAATTGAAAATATGGAGGTATTACGCCATGAGCGAAAACGAACGCAGAAAAGAAGAACTAATAAGACGACTGGACAACCTCGAAGCCTGCAAAGATAACCCGGTATACCTTGCAGAGATCAAGAAAATACGCAAAGAGCTTGCAGATATAAACTGCGAACAATAGCCGCCGCAGAGGATGCCAGCCGGATCACTACCGGCGGCGGTTTTATGAAATTGAAAAGGAGAAAGAAAACGTGAAAGAAAATAACTATGTCTTACACACGAAAAACGGCGTTGAGCTTGTGACAGAATCGCAGGCGATCAACAACGCGCTGGAGCAAGAAAAAAGCGGGATTTCTCCGCGTTATGCGTTCCGGGACTGTAAAACAGGCGAAAACCTCACGCCGCCCGGCTGGCTTGTATGGTCAACCTATGCGGACGGGTGCGGGGTTGTTTACCGTCGCCCAGATGGCAAAATGATAGTTACAACCGGTTTTCCTGGTGATTTTGTAGTTGTTTAGGGTGGATCCTGTCCGCCCTTTTTCCGCTACTCGGATAACGTCCGGCGATAGACTCACGATCTAATAGCGGCATAGCTGCGCATTACTGGCAGCCGAACAAAAAGCACTTGCGCCGGATCCCTGCGCCCGTCCGCAGATCTGGAGCAAGCCGGGCACCTGTCAACCCTTTCACCCTCTGCCGGAGTCAGGCAGCGCAAACGGGCGGCGATATCGTCCAGCAAAGCGCAGATCTAACACCCTATCAGCCGTGGGACGGGACGCGGACGGGTGGCGGGTCGTGCTATGCAAAATTTGGAGGATCTGGAAAAATGATCAGAAGCAGAAGCCCGCCGGGCGTGTGCTGGTTGACGGTGCGCGCCGGTAGTGGTATATTAAAAATATTCATAGCATTCTTTCACCCCGGTTCCGGTGTTAATGTTGCCGCATTGCACCGGGGGAAAGCCGTCGGACTGTTCAGCTCGACCTTCTCACCTTCCGTGACAAGGAAATTTCAAAAAAATTTTCGCAAAATTTCACCACTTTTTCACCGACCCTGTAACCGATTTTTGGATGAAAAAATGAGATATAGGGGGGTATTTTTTTACCGTGGAAATTTTTGAAAAACCGAAAAAAGTTTTTGCATTTTTATGCAAATTTTCTGTTCAAACCTCTCATCAAATCATCCAGTAAGTAGATCAAATCTGTTCCGTAAAGGCTTACCCAGTCTGCCAGATATTCTTCCTGTTCCATTGGCATATGTATGTTGAAAGAAAAGCAGAAACAATGGCAGAGTTCGTGTGCCGTCACACGGCGCAGAAATGCCCCTTTAAGCCTGTTTGATAGGTAAACCGTAGAAGTGTTGGCATCTGTCACACCAACGCTTTGTGAGCCGTCAGAGCGCGTCAGGAATGGACTTGTAACTGGGACAAATTCTATATTCCAACTATGACCGTTGATTTCAAACATAATTGCACCTCAAAAAGGGTGATGCAAAATCGCACCACCCTGCACTTTTACTGGATTTTCTGCATGATAACTTGCAGTTTTTGCTTAAGAAGAGCTTTTTCCTCTGATGATGCATCAGAAATCACTTCCGCAATGTCAGAACCGATCTCACGCATGTACTTTTCCAGTTCTTTCATTTTGTGTTCCTTGTCTTCTGCCGTATTTCCACGGTGAAGTTCTTTGCTCTCAGTGTAGTTCCGCTTAGCCATATCATACCGGCTTTCCATGTGACTGCCAGAGCCAGAACTAATCGACGGCTCTGTGTAGTACATTCTGCCAGAACCTCTGTCCATATCACGGTAATTTTCCATGTTCCGGTACATCTCCGTTGTCATGTGGTAGTAGGGCGGCTCCTCATAGCCACGACGGTATGTTCCGCGTCCTTTCGGTGCAAATCTTCCATCTGCATACCGGTAATGATCGTAAAACTTCCGTCCATCTCCGTAACTGTCAAGCATTTCCATTACATCTTCTGCATCAAATTTCTGCATGGCTTTTGTCAGCTCCCGATAGTACATGGCTTCCGACAGATCTTTCATCATGTCTACGACCTGTCCCATCTCGGCAGTATCAATATTTTCAATTCCAGCATCAAACTGCTTCTCTGCACATTCAGCCAGCTTTTCGATGATGCAATACATTCTCTTAACATCCATAGCTTTTACGCCTCCCTCGTTACAACGATATTGGCATTTGCTACTTCAATAGCTTGCGTACTGGTATTTTCAACCGCAATGTTTACGCAACATCCTGCCGGTACATCTACATAGATTCCAGCGGACACGTTGTTATACTGCGATACTGCTGCCGGTGTACTTCTCATCTGTGAGGAAAGAACCGGTTCTCCACTGATTGCGATTGCCAGAGAAATTTCACCTGCTGTTCCACCTGCCGGTACTGCTATATTTGCGGAAAACTCCACAAAATATCTTGCACGACACTGGTTAGTAAGTCCTCTTAAAGTGATGATTCCGGAACCTTCCCGGTGTTTGATGCAGTTTGTTCCCCGAACTGCTGTATTTGTGAAAATTACATTTCCGTTCTGAGCTACTTCCTGAGCAGCTACAGCTGTAAATTCAGCCATAATATTACCTCCATAAATGATAAAGGGCAGGACGTTAAGCCTGCCCTTGTGTAATTCTGCTATGCAGACATAACCTGTTTGGTTAAGTTACAATTATTCTGTTGTCAGCATCCGCAGCCGGTGTTGCATCCGCAACCTGCATAACCATAAAGGTTAGATGCCGGATATGATGGAACCGGTGTCGGACGTACCGCATCAATGATCTGCTGTGTCTGAGCCACCATCTGAGTAGTGAGAAGTGCGCTCTGACGATCCTGAGAAGCTGCCCGACGAAGATCACTATTCTCTGCCTGAAGAGCAGAGATTTTCTCCTGGCACAGATAGTCAAGGATTGCACGGGTTCCTGCATTCTGACTGTCAATGATGTCTCTGGTGTTGCTGTTCATTGTGTTCTGTAAAGCGCAGGTATTCTGTGCCATATTGTAGTTTACGCCCTGAATAGCCTCTCTGGTTTCGCAGCAGCAATTTGCAAGCTGTGCCTGCAATGCATTGGTGTTCTGCATATTGGCAATGGTATCTGCATTGATTGCCTGCTGGATTCCAAATCCGGTCTGCATGATGTTTGTGTTGATTCCATTGAATCCGGTAAGCATACCGTTATTCACGGCATAAAAACCATCACACAATCCATTGGAAATTCCGTCAAGTTTGCTGATAACCGCCTGATTATCAAAACCACGCTGGATGTCTGCCTGGGTAGCTGCTGTTGCTACATAACCACCGCCGTTTCCTCCGCCAAATCCTCCCCAGCCGTTGTTACCCCAGCCAAAAAGAAGTGCGAATACGACAATGATCCAGAGCCATCCGCCGTCTCCCCATGCTCCACCATTTCCGTAACCACCTGTGTTAGCAGGCATTACCGGCATCGTAAAAGGTGTGTTGTTGCCATTAAACATATTAGATTTACCTCCGTAAATTTTATTCATAAAGAGGTTCCCTAGGTTTTGTGCACAAACCTCTAATATGCTATCAAAGATTAAATTTGCTTTTTATCTGCTGCATTACTTCATCTGCATTCAGACCTTTTTCTTTGCACAGGTTTCTTGCCATCTGCTCAACTCCCTGTGCATCCCCTTTCTGCATAAGTTCCACGGCATTTTTAGCCATTGGATTTCTCATGATCTGGTTGTTTCCCATAATGTTTTGCATAAACTGCTGTGGATTTTGAAACATCTGCATTAAATTCATTGGATTCATTCAGATTCACCATCCTTTTTCACTGTGGCAGTTCTTCCTTTTGTTCCCGGTCTGGCTATTGACAGTTCCAACCGGTCAATCTTTTCGGAAAGTTCGTTGAAGCGTCTCTCAAATACCTCTGTGACGTTCTGTGCGAGTCCAGAAGCCATTTTATCTTCGCCAGCCTGTACTTCTTTGGGTGTATTTGGTTGAACCGGTTTATAGGTCAATGTGCGTATTGTTCCATCAGCACACCAACTTTTAACATAGATTTCTGACAAGTCCTGTTTGGGGAAGAAAGCTGCTGAACCGTCCATAGGCACACAATCAGCCGTCACGTTTTCGATTGCCTGCACGACCATTCCGTTAAGTCCCCTTGGCATCTGTTGCACCGGTGGAGTCTGTTGCTGAACCTGCTGTGCCGGAACTTCCGGCTGCTGAAATCTCGGCTGCATATACGGAAGATAAGAATTTACACCGTATTGCTGCTGGCCATATGGCATCTGAGGATACATATTATTCTGATACGGAACTGGCATCTTCTTTTACCTCCTCTAAAACTTTCTCAATTGCATGAATGACTTCTGATTGTGTCTGTAGATCAAGTCTCTGCAATTCTTTCCGGGCAAAAATCTTTTCTAAAATTTCATCTGAAAACATTCTTTTCTCCCTCCTTCTGTTTATATTCTGGCATAAAAAAAGAGAAGAAAATTTTCGTTTTCTTCTCATAATATTCTCAATTGCATAAGGCTTTTCGGTGTACCAATTACTGTACCAATTTTTATTTTTTTATAAATAGTTATAAATACTTATGTAATGTTAAATTCTCCAAAAAACGTTGATTTTTCAAGCTTTGTAGGCTTTTGAAAAATTATAAAAACTTTTGTAAAAATCCCCTCCTAACAACGATTCCTAATTTCATTTTCTCTATTTCCTCCTAAAATACCTTGATTTTCAAGGATTTTTCTTTGTTTATTTTTACTAGTGTACCAATTACTGTACCAATTTTTTTCGTTCTATACTACTTTAAGAGCTTCTGCGACAAGATCCATCTCTTTTGTTTTTTCTTCCTCTGTAGCATCCACATACAAATTCATTGTGATCCCTATGTTTGAATGTCCAAGAATTTTTTGCAATGTCTTCGGAATCATACCACCTTCGATACATCTGGTTGCAAATGTATGCCTTAATATATGCATGCAAAATTTTCTTATCTCTGCTTTATCGCATATTTTAAATAAGGCAGTGTCATATGTACTGTTTTTAACTGGCTCCCCTTTCCGCGAAAGAAAAACTTGATCTCTCCATTCAATATTGATAACTTTAATTTTGCTATTCTTTTCTTTTTGATCTTTAAGGATTCTAATAGCTTCATCCGTAAGAGGAATTGTCCTATAACCGGACTTGCTTTTTGGCGGCCCAACTCTCCACTCTCCTACCTTGTACCTGTATTCCATCGTCCTGGATATTGTAACCGTTCTTTTTCCGAAATCAATATCATCCCACTTCAGCCCTACAAGCTCTCCTGTTCTCAGCCCTGTTTGAAGCATAAATTTGTATTGATTTTCATAACTTTGTCCTGCCGCTGCCATTAAAAATTTTCTTTGCTCATCAATGGTAAGAGCAACTTTTTTTTCGGATGGTTTTCCAATGTCACTCTTTACAGATTTTTTACATGGATTACTTAAAATTACATCATTCTCTTTTGCAAATTCAAGCATGTTATAAAGAGTTATCCTTGTCTGATAGATTGTAGTAGTCTTATATCCCTGCTCGGCCATATCAGAAAAAATTTTCTGGCAGTGAATCGGTTTTACTTCTGAAAGAAGTTTTTTTCCTATAATTCCTTTAATATTTCTTTCATACCTTTCGGAATAATTTCTAACCGTGTTCGGCCTTACAGTTTGCTTCTTTATACCGATCCAATACTCATACCATGTATCAACAAGTATGTCAGAAGCATTCTCTATATCACTATGTTTGCTGATATAACTTGCATCTGCAATCCATTGCCTGCATTCCTGCAATTTTTTGAATCGCTTGGTTTTTCTAATTCCAAACTTATCGGTAAATCTTGCAACATACAATTTATCAGATTGCTGAGAAATCCCAACACCAAGTTCTTTTCCCTTCAAGTCTTTTCCCACGTTTCGCCTCTCCTTTCTTTATGAGAAAAGCCTTATGCAATTTTTTATATTATCACATAAGGCTCTAAAAGTCTACAATTCCACATTCTCAGAAATGTATTTCTCAAATTCTTTTCTTTTAATCAACCGCTTTTTTCCGACAAAAATTACAAATTTACATCTCGGATCATTGGAAATATCCCTTATTTTATTGATTCCTATGTTGCTGTACTCAGCAGCTTCTTCTAAAGTAAGTGTCACTTTTTCCCATATTGGAACTTTTACGCTCATTTTATTATCTCCTACCTTTTCTTTGATTGAATGAATCCTACGGCATAGTGTAGATTTTGGAAGAAACGTTTCTAAACATATTTGATCCAAGCTCTTTCCGCGACAGAGCATATGGAAAATCGCTTCTTCCTCTTCTGTAAAATTGGTTTTTTTAATTATAAGATCAACTTCCGGCTTACTTAGTCTGCTGAAGTTCGACCTCATAAGCCCTCCTGTTTCTGTGAAAAATCATGTCTTTTTCAAGGCAGATTCCACACTTTTTTCTTCCTGGAACTACTTTTAGTTTTCCACATCGTGTGCATATACCCTTTGATACTCTTTCTGCATATAATTTTTTTTGTGTCTCACGAAAACGGTTTCTATACTTTTCTTTCTGCTGATCGGTTGGTGGATTTTTTATGCCATACTCCCAGTGATACTCTCTGCATAATATGCATTGTTTCTCGTCTCCATACAACTTTTCTTTATGGCAGACCGGACAAATTCCGTTTTCCTTACAAAATTTTTTTGTTTCACTGCGATATTCTCTTTCTTTTTCCAAACACTCAGAACAATAATGTCCATCTCTATCTAGCGGTTTCCCACATCTAGGACATAGACCGCTTTCTTTTCTGCTTTTATACAGTTCCGCACTTCGTTCTTTTTGGCTTTTCATTTTATCTCGGAGTAAAGCCAGCTTTATTGTCCGGACAAACCTCTTCACTCCTTCCGATATTTATTTTTCTTCTATGCTATATGCATTGCTTTCTATTCCATCCAATTTCTGGTTTACCTGTCCTATAAGTTTCCGTATATTCTCCGGCATCTTTGCAATTGTGTTCTCACGCTCAACAATTGTCCGATAGCATCTGACAAAATGGCTACTCACTACACTTTCATTGTATTCTGTGTCCATTGCCCAAGCATACAACTGGTTTGAGGATCCGACGGCTTTCTGCACAGATTCTGGTAACTTCTCATACTCTTCCCGACTATTATAAGCACTCCTTCTGATAGCCTTACTCACCAACGCCCATGCTTCCATTTCATTCAAATCTTCTGGTTTAGTGAGCAATTGAATCTTTTCGATAATTTGACCGGGAGCTGGAGCAAAACCGCTTGTATTCTCCCTAACATATGCGACAAATGCGGTCTGAACCAACTTCCAATCGCAATCTACCAGAACAGCAAACCATACATTCACGGAGGCTGTCTTATCTATCGGGTTATAATTCGGATATGTAGCCTGAACCATTGCAAGCAATTTCTGCGTCTCTTCTCTCGTCATTAACAGTTTCCCCATTCATCTGCAAGACTTTTCTTGCGCTTCGGTGTGTTGATCTGGTTTAAGTATCCTTCGAACTTGCTGCAAAACAATGTTTCAGGCCGCAAGAACTTCTCCATATCAGTCCCCAGCCACTCCGCAGCTTTCTTGTCGATAACCTTTTTAAAATCCTCAACGGTATACTTTTCTCCGAATCTGGCATTTATATGTTTTTCGGTTACTTTGTTGTTTTGTCTATATGATGTTCCGCACACATCATTCATATAGGAAACAATTTCATTTATCTGCTCTCTTGTCACATATTTTCTTTTCAGTTTTTCCTGCTCCTTCAATGCTTTAATCGCCAGCTCTAACACTGCATTATGTTTTTCACATACTTCTTTTGACGGATTTGCAGGTGAGCCAACCATAAGATACCTGCCATTCAGATATTCAATAGCTTCTCTTTCTGTAACCTTCATAATTCAACAACCTCCAGTTCCACAAGCGCACATCTGCTACATAACTGCATTCCGTCCACTTTGTATAATTTTTCTACTTCATCCCCACACTCGTCGCAGATCAGCACCGCCGTATGTCTTCTAGGGCAACTATCTCCAAGGCAAGGATACGATTCCGTTGCACAACCGCAACATTCATTTCTTTCAGTTATCACACTGAATCACTCGCTTTCTTTTCTCTTAAAATCCTCGCAAGACACATCAAGCAAGCAACCGCATTTTTCGATTTCTGTCACTCCCCAATATGTCTTGTATCTGTAAGAATTTACGCAATTAAAGCAGAAATCGCTTCCGTTATTCATTTTGCAACTTGTCTTTTTGTCCTCTAATTTTTTCCCAAGACTCTCGTTTATCCTTTTGAGTTCCTCGACCTTTTTCTCCGATTTCTCAAAATCTTCAATGAGCTTATTGTATTTCTTCTTGCTTAAAATCTTCATTCTGAACCACCATTTCCGTTTCTATATTCTTCTATTGCTTTGTCAACTCTATCTTTGCCCCAATCCGCACTACAATACCATTCAACAGCTTTGAAAACAGGACTTAACATTTCAAAGAGCGTTTCCACTCTTATTTTGGCTGATTTAATATATTCAACTAACCGCCTTGTATCTTTTGCCACATCTTCATATCCGTTTTGATTGAGATAATCAGCCATTTCTTCTAATGTTTCAATGTTACTGTACTGCATAAGGTCGTTAATCTCTTTTGTATATAAATAGTTCCAACTTCCACCACTCATTCTGAATCACCCACTTTCAATAAATCCATAAACTTCTCGTACTGTTTCTGTGACACTTTATTATTAGCCTTATCCGCTCTCAGCTCGATTTTAAGGTGTTTTTCTGCTATAGACGATAATTCCCTAGCCATATTCTTTCTGCCCTGTTGTATGCCCTGCAAGTACGTCTTAGGCTGCTTGTACTGCCCTGTTACCTGTTTCCCTTTTCCTTGGCTGCCCGCTGTGACGTTATACATTTGAAAACCTTTATCCGCAAACGATTTAATAGTTTCAACTTCCTTATCATCCAATTCTGACTTAGGATATGTCCTGTAATCTAGTTTCCAGCCATATGGATTCTCATTACTGTAAAATCCGTGTTTTTTAAGGCTTAATGCTATATGGTCATACTCACCTAAATGTGACGCGCATCTTTCCAGCAGATTTACTGCCTGTCCGCAATAAGCTCTCCTGATTCCAGCTTCATCAATCCTGTAAAATACATATATTCCACTGGAATCAGGAATGTCTGGAAAAATTTTCTTAATTCTTTTTTCGCGCTCTGCTTTCATTGCAAACACTTTTCTAAAATCCTTTGTCAAATTTTCACATCCTTATCATTTTTCCTAATTTCAAGATTAAGTCCGCATTCCTGCCGGAGAACTTCGATCTGGTCATCCCATGTGAAATAATCATCCATCAAGCATTCTGCCTGAAAATTAAATTCATGAATAAATCTGTCTAGTCTTGTTCTCCCAAAACCAAATTTTTCGTGAAGAATATATGCCGATAAAATAGTGACTGTATCAACTGTGTTGTTCTTTATCCGCATAATGCATTCATTCATGGCAGACTTGCTGACGGCACACGGAAGATCAACGATATTCCTCATTTTCAATTCTTCTTCAAGTCCTTCGACACCTTTTTCCTTGGCAATTCGTAGAGCCTGTGCCATGCCCTCCATCCTTGCCCGTTCCTCTTTATTTCTTAACATTTATTTCACCAAACTCTCCATTTCCACACTGAATCCATCAAATTTTCCAGTAGCCGCATAGTGATCTGTGCTAAAAAATAACAGTTTTTTCCCGCTGGCTCCCATGCTCACACCATTCTCTATAAGCGTATGTCTTAACAGTCCAAGAACCGCTTTGATTTCTTCCTTTGTCTCATCATTCATAAAAATCACCTCCGCTATTAAAAAAAGGGCATTCAAAACACCTGCAAATCATCTCTCCGTCCTCATTTTCGTAGTAGTTATCACCGTACCCGGTGCATTCATAGCAATAGTCATAATCATCGTCCATAGTTATGCCTGCCAGTTCAGCTTCTGCCCGCAGCACTGGCAATAATCCCATCTTGCTGTAACTCCGCAGCCACATACAGGGCAATATCCAGCTTTCCAGATATAGCTTGTTCCATATGGATTTTTCACAATCTTCCTTCTCTGTTTCTCCATAGCCGCCCTGCATTCTTCTGGTGTACCGATTTTCCTGTATTCCTGCACTTCTTTAAGTGCTTCGATTGCTAAATCTTCCATATCGTATATACCACAGCAACTATAGAATCTGCACATTTCACAATTTCCAGCGTTTTCCTGGCAACTCTTAAATCTAGCTATTGCTTCACTCTCCGTCATGGCTTTCCTCCATTTCTGCCAGCATTTTTTCTATCGGATTAACGATCGAGTTCAATACATAGTCCTCAAATTTCTCTTTCCAATATTTTTCTCTTTTCCAAAAAGGTTTTTCTTTAACCTCATGAATAATTCCAACGCAAGTGATAGCTTCACTCAGTCCCCAGCATCCATCACACGCTCTTTCATTGCACCATCTAACAAATTCCTTAAAACTCATGATTTCTCCTCCATTTCTTCAAAATAAAACACAATAGGACGTTCTTTTTCTTCTATCAATCCATATTTCACAGCCAGCCGGTACCGGAACTCTTCCAGATCTTCATATTTTCCTAACGCTTCAAGCAATAACCCTTTATACCCGTAAGAATTTTCTCCACATGGTAAGTTATCAGCAGCTCCATGTGTTCCATCACTGTACGTTTTCGTTAATCTCTCCATCATACGCCTCCAACAATTTAGCCACATCATCAAGCCAGTACAACTCCCCATCTTCAAAGCAACAACCGTATGTTTTTTGATAATATGGACAGCATTGACCTTCACCACCGTTTATTGGATCTCTTGGCTTTTCAGAACCGGTACATACAACACGCTTAAAATCAGCATCGTCCAGATGTTTGAAGTTCTCAATATCCGCATGACAATCGCCGTCTGGAGCCATGCTTGCCACGCATTTAAGAGCTTTTATCATATCTTCGATATTTGGTTTATCTCCCATCTCACGCCTCCAACAGCTCCGGATTATCAAAAATATTTCCAATAACTTCTACGCATTTTCTTTCTTCTGCATAAAATCCTAAGTTGCAGTAACAAACCCCGCTTTCCTTATGGCTTACATAACTGTAATCCAATGTCCAGTCACCATCGCGATATTTTACAATCTCTGGATACTGTTCTTTTCTATCGCAAATATCATTCTCCCAAATCAGCTTGCCGTTCTTGTCTCTAAGTCCGGTGCACTGGCAGATGGTGTTATCCAAAATATGTATATCATGCGGAATACCTGTAATCATATTCCACTCCACCCACTCGCCGTTATCAATCCGTTTTCCGCGGAAAAGAATCTCTCTCATAGCTCGTTCTCCTTCTCATACTTTCTAATCTTTTCTTCCAGACGTTTTATCCGCTTATCTATGTCTTCCAACTTATCAACCGGTCTGAAGTGTTTGCAATACTGCTTGTGATCCTTGCGCTTTGTCCTGCTGGTAATACCGCACACACCGGTTGTCTTTACCGCTTCCAGGCAAACTTTTGCATATTCATAGTTTTTATTCGTAACTCCCCGTGGTAGCATCCACTGCATCAGACAGTAACATTCACCGCATTTCACTTTTTTGCTCATACTTTGTCAAACGCTCCTTTGAGCGATTCCACATCAACATACAGTTTCTTGACCTTTCCACATTTTTTGCACTTCAGAGTCAGTTCTCCATCGTTTGGCCACATGTAATAAAAATCATACACATGTGGTTTACAGAGCATTTTGACCTTGCACCCAGTTTTTCTCCACCTTTTTATCTTTTCCGCTGCATAGTACAGAAAATTAGCCATTATAAGAGCCACAAATGCCATGCCTATTCCGGCAAAAATCTTAATCATCATCTACTCCACCTTCTTTCACAATCTCAACCGCCGTTCGCATGGCATCCTCATACCCATCGTAGTATAGACGTAAAGCAGCATCTTCCAGAATTTTGTCATTTGCTTTATCTGCCAGCTTGTCCAGCTCTGACACAACCTTGTCCAGATCGTATATTTTTTCTGATCTGCATAATTCTTCAATCTGA